>ENA-OQKT01000041-OQKT01000041.1-human-gut-metagenome-genome-assembly--contig:-NODE-41-length-22029-cov-2.506894_pt1 | contig 22029 bp, 31 predicted proteins | sample MGYA00242650_ERZ504801 | MGnify/ENA primary metagenome ERZ504801 (study PRJEB26092, sample SAMD00036396) | human gut metagenome | host: Homo sapiens | study: EMG produced TPA metagenomics assembly of...
GAGGATGTGCGCAATGAACTGGCTACTGGCCTCGCCCTACCGGCCTGCAGCGCCGGGTGGAGATCGCGCGCGCGCTTGCCACCGAGCCGAAGCTGCTGCTGCTGGATGAGCCTGCTGCCGGTATGAACCCGCAGGAGACCGAAGAACTGACCGCCTTTATTGACCGCATCCGCACCGATTTCAGACTGACGGTGTTCATGATCGAGCACCACATGGATCTGGTGATGGATATTTCCGACCGGGTCTATGTGCTGGACTTTGGCCGCTTGATCGCCGAGGGTACGCCCGCCGAGGTGCAGAACGACCCGCGAGTGATCGACGCTTATCTGGGGGTGGACGAAGATGCTTGAGATCAAGGATTTACATGTTTCCTATGGCGGAATTCAGGCCTTGCGCGGTGTGTCGCTGAACGTGCCGGACGGCAAGATCGTTACCCTGATCGGTGCCAACGGCGCAGGCAAGTCCACCCTGATGCGCACCATTTCCGGCCTTGTAAAGGCACAGAGCGGCTCCATTTTGTGGAACGGGCAGGAACTGCTGGGCAAGCCCATCGACCAGATCGTGGCCAGCGGCATTGCCATGTCGCCGGAGGGCCGCCGGGTGTTTGCCGACCTGACTGTGCTGGAAAATCTGAAGATCGGCGCATACCTGCGCAAGGATAAGGCCGAAACCGAGAAAGACCTTGAGTGGGTGTACAGTCTGTTCCCCCGCCTGAGGGAGCGCAGCTGGCAGAGCGCCGGCACCCTTTCCGGCGGCGAGCAGCAGATGCTGGCCATGGGCCGCGCCCTGATGAGCAAGCCGAAGCTGCTCATGCTGGACGAGCCAAGCCTTGGCCTTGCGCCCATCGTGGTGCGGGAGATTTTTGATATCATCCGCACCGTGAACCAGCAGGGCATCACCGTGCTGCTGAACGAGCAGAACGCCAACATGGCCCTGAAGGTGGCCGATTACGCCTATGTGCTGGAGACCGGCACCCTGACCCTTTCCGGCACGGGTGCTGAATTGCTGACCAATGAACAGGTCAAGGCCGCATACCTCGGCAAAAAGCGCGTTGACCGCACCTGAAACTTTATAAGAACCGCTAACGGCAGGGAGGGGCTGCTGCAAAACAGCTCCATGAAAAAATAACGCATAAAAATGCCTCAGTATGGCAGGCGGAACAGGCTCATCATGCAAACAACGAAAAACAGGGAGTTCCCTCCGGTGGGGAACTCCCTGCTGTACATATCGCTATCGCATGTGGCTTTTGGCAGGGTGCGTCCGCAGGACGCACTCTGTTTTTTACTTATGCTTCATCATTTTCTGCGCGCAGCATCCGGTATCCGACTCCAACATGGGTCTGGATCAGATGCGGCGCATCCGGGTATCGTTCCAATTTTTTGCGCAGGGATGCCATGTAAACTCGCAAGGAAGCAATGTCATTTTCCTGCGTACTGCCCCATACTTTCTGCGTGAGGGAGGTATGCGTCAGCACTTTGCCCACATTATGCGCCAGCACACACAGCAGCTTGTACTCGATGGGGGTCAAATGCAATTCATTCTCGCTCAACCAGACGCAGCCTGCCGAGAAGTCGATCTTCAAAGGACCATTGACAAAAACCGGACTGTTTATGCCGTCAGAAGCCAGCAGATTCAATCGGCGCTGCGTTACACGCAGTCTTGCCAGCAGCTCGTCCACGGAAAACGGCTTTGTCAGATAATCGTCTGCGCCGTTGTCCAGTGCCTCGATCTTATCAGAATCTTCGCTCCGGGCACTCAGGACAATGATGGGCAGGTTCGACCATGTGCGGACGCTGCGGATGACCTCGATGCCGTCTATATCGGGCAGCCCAAGATCCAGCAGCATGATGTCCGGATTGTGGCTGGTAGTCATCATGATCGCCGTTTCCCCATTGGAAGCAGTCAGATATTTATAGCCGTGAGTCTTCAGGGTCGTTGTGATCAGACACCGTACAGGAACATCATCCTCTACGACCAGAATGGACGGCTTATTCATGAATGTTCACCTCGCTTTGCGGCAATGCAAAGGAAAAGACACTGCCATTGGGAATGTTGTCACGCAGGGTCAATGTTCCGCCGTGAGCCGTCAGGATTGCACGGCAGAGGGGCAAGCCCAGTCCAAGGCTGCGGTGGCTGTCTGCGATGCGGCTCTGCCCGGTATAAAACATCTCGAACACCTGTGCTTTTGCGCGATCCGGAATGCCGGGGCCGTTATCTGCAACGTCCACTACGACCTGATGGTCTTTCCGGTAAGCCGAAATCTGAATGACCGAGCCCACGGGGGTGTATTTGATGGCGTTATCCACCAGATTGACAACGACCTGCATGATCAGCCGTGCATCCACATTGACCAAGAGGATCTCGTCCCCATACTGTGTTGTGATGGTGTGTTCGCAGCTTTTCCGGTTGACATGATGCAGCGCTTCTTCGATCATTTCGTCCATCAGCTGCGGTGAGATCTGCAGATTCATCCGTCCATCTTCAATGCGGGTGATGGAAAGCAGATTTTCCACCAGACCGATCAGCCATTGTGCATCGTCAAAAATATCGGTGCAGATCTTGTTCCGGGTCTCTGTATCCAGCGTTTCTCCGTTGGAAAGCAGATTGCTGGCATTGCCGGAAATGGAGGTCAGCGGGGTGCGCAGATCATGGGAGATCGTGCGCAGCAGGTTTGCCCGCAGCTCTTCATTCCTTGCCTGCAATGCAGCTTGCTCTTTTTCCAGTGCATTTCTGCGGTTTTCGATGGCCAGCGCGCCTTCACCCAGAATGGAAAGCAGCACGCTGTTTTCAAAGGCATCCAGCGGTTTTTCGGACAGATCGATCCCAACCACTCCAAACACGCCGCCTCCGGTCCGAAGTGCAAGATAAAGCCCCTTTGCGTCCGGGCAGCTATCCGTGCCTGCACCGGAACGCTTTTTGTTGGCAAACGTCCAATTTGCTGCATCCCGTTCTTCCGGTGCAGAAAAGATGTTTTGCACCGTTTTCCCGTCAACCCCAAAAACCTGTTCTGAACCAAGATCTCCGTTTTGTTCCGGGTAGACGATCAGGCTCCGGTTCAGCAGCTTCATCAACTGGGACGCTGTCTGAGAGAGGATTTCTTCCTCGCTTTTTGCTCTCTGTAAAAGCTGATTTGTATCAAACAGTATTTTTGTACGGAACGCTGCCTGCGCAGACATTTTTGCATGATCCTTCAACCGTGTTGTCAGGGTGCAGGTAATGATTGCAGAGGTCAGCATCAGGGCAAACGTAACCTGATAACCGGGATCATACGCATGGAATGTCAGGTATGGCTCGGTCAGGAAGAAATTGTACAATGCTACACTGGCAACGGACCCCAGCACACCGCAGGTATAACCGCTGGTACACAATGCGGTGAACAGCATCCCCAGCATATAGAGCATAATAATGTTATAACGCGCAAAGTCCAGCTGCAGGAAAAAGAAGCCGATGAGCGTGATGCAGCTCAGGATGCCTGCGGTGATCAGAAGATCACGGACAGACGGCAGAAGCGGACGGGTGAACAGCTTCCGTCCTGAACCGTAGCCGTTCTCTGCAGAAGCATCCGGGATGATGTAAATATCCAGATTAGGCGCAGTCAGCGTCAATTTTTCAGTCAGTGACGGTCCACTCCAGAAATGGCGGCGATGTACGCTGGAGCGCCCCAGTACGATTTTTGTAATGCCGGAGATGCGGGCAAACTCTGCGATCTGCTGCGGAATGTCATCCCCGTAGATCGTAGAAATGTCGGCACCTGCCTGCTCTGCCATACGAATGTGCTGCTGCAAACGCCGACGATCTTCTTGTCCCATCTGATCCGAATCCGGAGTCCGGACATACAGAGCTGTAAAGGTCCCTCCAAACGCCTTTGCCATCGTTGCTGCCGTCCGCACGATCTTTGCATTGGAGGGAGAGGACGACAGACACGCCAGAATATGTTCAGTGGGTGGGTCGTTCTGATTCATAAAGATCACCTGCCTTGCCCACAGTATAGCACAATTTGATGGTCACGACCACCAGCCACGTCTTTTTCCTTCCTGTCGAAGGATCTCCTTCCGCATGTGATCCAGCGCATCTGCTGCCCAAAAGCCACTCAAACATGACTCCAAGAACCATCAACAACAAAACGACATCCATATGATCCGTCCTATCTTTTTAGAGCCGGAAACACTTTTGGATCAATGCGTATTTCCCCAAAACCAGTATGCTTTCATCCCGGCACAGCTGCGTATCCGGCGTAATGTTCATATCGAGCTTTCCGTCTTTTTTCAGCGCAAGAATATTGATGTTATACTTTTTTCGGATATTGATCTCGCCGATCGTGCGATCCATCCATTCCGGCGGAATGGTCACTTCCATGATGGCGTGGTCGTCCTGCAGCTCGATATAATCCAGAATGTGTTCAGAGCTGTATCGGATCGCTGCCCACTTTGCCAGCTGCTTTTCCGGGTAGACCACTTCATCCGCACCGTTGCGCAGCAGGAACTTGGCTTGTACATCCCGCTCTGCACGCGAGACCACAAGCTTTGCGCCCAGCTCCTTGAGCAGTGATGTTGTTTCCAACGAACTCTGAAAATTGCCGCCGATGGTTACGATACACACATCAAAATTGCCAACACCAAGGGAGCGCAGAAAGTATTCGCTGGTGCTGTCACCGATCTGTGCATTTGTCACATAGGAAAGCACGGCGTTCACACGGTCTTCGTTGCTGTCGATCGCCATGACCTGATGACCCAGCTCATTCAGTTCCTGCGCAATATGACGGCCAAAACGGCCAAGCCCAATCAAAAGAATCGATTTCATACCTGTCTCCTTTATCCGATTGCGATCTTCTCCTGCGGCAGACGAGAGTGGGCAGGGCTGCTGCCAAATGCCGCATAGATCAACGTCAATCCGCCAACACGTCCCAAAAACATCAGTGCGATCAGCACCCCCTGCGAAAGGATCCCCAACTGCGGCGTGATGCCCAATGTCAGACCTACCGTTGCCACAGCCGAAGCGGTCTCATACAGACAGACCGACATCGGCAGCTGCTCTGCCGTAGCAATGACAAAGGCTCCGAGGAAGAACAGCGTCAAATACATCCCTGCAATCGTGGCAGCATTCTTGACCGCGGAACCATCTATGCGCCGCCCGAAAAATTCCGCATCTTCTCTGCGGCGGAAGGTCGCCCACATATTGGCCAGCAGAACGGCAAATGTTGTGGTTTTCATGCCGCCTGCCGTAGAGCCGGGCGAACCGCCCAACAGCATCAGAACCACCATCAATGCCTGTGAAGTGCTGCCCATCGCAGCAAGATCGGCGGTGTTAAAACCGGCAGTACGGGGTGTAACGGATTGGAACATCGACAATAAAATGCGCTGTCGGGCAGAGCCTGCCGTGAACTCGAAACAATAAAAGTACAGCGTCGGCAGTACCAGAAGAAATGCCGTTGTGACAAGGATCACCTTGCTCTGCATCCGGTAACGGTGAAAATCAAGGCGACATGTACAAATGTCCTCCCATGTCAGAAAGCCAAGGCCGCCAAAGACGATCAGGGCCGTCGATCACTGTGGTAAGCAATGGGTCACCTGCATACCGTGTCAGCGAAACAAATTTTGCCCCCTCTGTTCCCAGCAGGTCAAAGCCGGCATTGCAGAACGCCGAAATGGAATGAAACAGTGCATACCAGATCCCGCGCAATCCATAATCGGCGCAAAATGTCGGCAGCAGCAGTGCAGCACCGGCCAGTTCAAACAGAGCGGTGATCCGCAGAATAAAGCCTGTCAGCCGCACGATGCCGCCCATCTGCGGGGCAGCCGTAGCTTCCTGCATCGTGCTGCGCTGCTTGAGGGAGATCTTTCGCCCGGAAAGCAGCGCAAAGGCAGCGCCCACTGTAATGACGCCCAATCCTCCGATCTGGATCAGAAGAAGGATCACGCTCTGCCCGAATGCCGACCAGTAGCTGCCGGTATCCTGAACCACAAGCCCGGTCACGCAAAGGGCGGAGGTGGAGGTAAACAGTGCCTCATGGAACGGTGTGACGCACCGCTGCTGTGCAGCGATCGGGAGCATCAGAAGCAATGCGCCCACCAGATCAACTGCCGCAAAACCTGCAATAATGACCTGAAAAGAAGAAAAACGGTGCTGCCTGTAACGAGGATATTGAATCATAAAAGCTCCTTTACCTATCCGTGTGCATAAAGATTAGCATGGAATAGATAAAAGAGCCGTAAAGAAAATTGTAGAAATATAAAGATTCCATTAAAATTGATCGATCAACACCAAATAACAAATGCCGGACATCACCAGCGCAAAAAAGCGGTAATGTCCAGCATTCATTTAGCTTTCTAGCCCATGGCTCCCGGCCGCATTCTTCAAATATTCCTCCGGCTCGCCATTCAGAATCAAGTCCGCATAGCCCAGCTTAAGCTACCTTGGTCTTTCGCAGATACCCCCATGCTGCCAGTCCAACGAGCAGAACGATCTTGATCGGTGCCGATGCCAGCAGTACATCTGCCTGAAAGAAGGCATGCCCGCCTGCATAGAGAAAATCAAAACTGATCATTTTATACAGTAATGCGTTGGAAAGCCCAATGCCCCCTGCCGGAATTAGGGTGGACAGCCATTCTCCAAAGGAGCCCGGCACGACCATATAAACAATCAGCGGTGCCACCACACTGATCAGCGCCACAGACAAAGCGGTCAGGTTGTTCTTGGCCCATACGGATGCCATCAGCACAAAGGCCACCTCCGCAAAGAAGATCAGGAAGTTTGCCACCAGCATGACCCACTCCATCTGGCCAACGGTATACGGCAGCAGGCTGGTCACAGAAAACAGCCATTGCACGGAAGTTTGGGTACTTTCCCAGCCAAATAGAGCATTCGTGACCAGGATCCACACCACGCCGCAGAGCAGATACGCCGCCCCTGTGATACTAAACGCCGCCGCTAGCTTTGCCGCTGCTAGTCGCAGACCGCCGTTTTTTGTGCACAGTTGGATGTCCTGCGCCCCGGTCTGTGCATCCGATGCAAACACCGGGGCCGCAATCACCGCGCACAGCAGGGTGAGCAGCAAACTCAACAGGGTCTGGTAATCCATCGCGTCTGAACTGACTCCAAATGAATAGGTGAACGGTTTTTGTACAGCATCGAACTTTTTCTGTGCAATGGCCTGCGCCTGCTCATAGCCGGGCTTTCCGCTTTGTTCCAGCCAGATCACCGATTCCAGTCGTTTGGGGAGCTGGCTGTAAAAGTTCTGCATATCCTCTGCGGTCAGCCCCATCACGCCCGGTGCCATGCCGGTTTTCGGGTCGGCAAAGGCTTCCTTTGCGTTGTTCACAAGAGGCCGATATCGGGCAAGTTCTTTATAAAATACCTCGTCCGGGATATCGTTGATGGAGCTTGCATCATACTGCCGGTACACCCGCTGATAGGCTTCCAGTGCTTCCTGCATGACATCCGGCGTGATGGTACCGGATACCTGCTGCTCCTGCCGTTTCCGGATTGCTTTCAGACCCGTGTAACGCACTTCGTTTCCGCTGGCATCCAGTTCCGTCCAGCCGATAAAGGTCACCGGCAGATATGCCATGACCACAGCCAGCACCAGCGCAATGGCCAGCAGAATAGCTGTCATACGGGTTTTGCATACACGTTTCAATTCCAAACGATACAGGTTCATTTTGCTTCCTCCATTTCCTCTGGGAACAGCCACAGATACAGATCTTCCAGCCTGGGCTGCGCCGAGATGCTGTCCGGCAACTGCGGTGCATCCGCCAGATACCGCAATGTTACCGTTCCGTCCGGCTCGTTGCGCAGGTTCACTACCCGCAGCCGGTATTCCCACCGGGCAAGCTGTTCCATCGGGATATTTCCCTGCCAGACCTTGGCTTCGATCTGCTTTACCAGCCCTTCGGTGGTGTCCTGTGCAATGATTTTGCCAGCCTTCATCACGGCATTTTCAGCTGCAATGTATTCCACATCCGAAACGATATGCGTTGAAATGAGAACGATCCGTTCCTGCGCAAACTCCGACAGCAGATTGCGGAAGCGCACCCGTTCTCCGGGGTCCAGCCCTGCCGTAGGTTCATCTAAAATCAGAATTTCCGGGTCGTTGAGCAGTGCCTGTGCGATGCCAACCCGGCGCTTCATACCGCCGGAAAGCTTCACGATCTTTTTGCGGCGCACCTCAGTCAGGCTTACCCGCTCCAGCAGTGCGTCGATCTGCCGGGCAGCCTCTGTGCGCGGCAGACCCTTGAGTGCCGCCATATATTCCAGATAGTCCTGCACCGTGAATTCCGGGTAAAAACCGAATTCCTGCGGCAAATACCCCAGCTTTTCCCGGTAGGCCGCACCAAGCGTCCCGATCTCCACCCCATCGCACAAAATCCGGCCACTGCTGGGCCGCAGAATGCCCGCCAGCATCCGCATTAAGGTTGTTTTGCCTGCACCATTCGCCCCCAGCAGCCCCCACACACCCGGCGTGAGAGTGATGGACACATCATCCACCGCCGTTTTATCCCGGTATCGCTTTGTAATATTCTGAATTTTCAGTTCCATGACTTGTTCCTTTCAAGCTTCTGCAATATATTCTGACCGGGCGGCAAGCCGGATGCACTGCAACACCATACAGAGCACCAGCACGCCCGCCGCCAGCGGCAGACCTTTCGGCAGTTCCGATAATTGCACGAACCGCAGCAAACACAGCTGCCCTGCAAACAGCGGTACAGCCCCGGTCATCATCCATTCCGGGCGCACCCAGCGCAGCAGCAGAAGCAGCTCATTGTTTGCGGTCAGGAATGGCACGGTCAACACCGCCAGCAGTTGCCCGATGCTCCATGGCACGGCTGCCCGCACATTGAGTACCAGCACTCCCAGCAGGATCGTTTCCCCCGCCAGCAGCAGCAAAAACCGCATCACCAGCGGACGACCGATTCCTGCATATGTGGCATGTTCCAGTTCAAGCATCTTATATTGACTTGCCCGGTATAAAAACGGCAGACCGAGCAGGGCTGTCAGCATGGCGAGTGTGCTCAGACCAAACAGTGCATTGCGTACTGTCCATGCCTTCTCCCACAGGGCAAGTTCCCGGCCCACACTGTACAACGCCAGTGCCGCCATTGCTTCCAGCGCCCAGACCTTCCAGCCCAGCAATTTGAACTGGCAGTGCAGCAAATCACGCCAATCACTCCGTTGTTTTTGCGATATGTTCCGCCCGGCAGCGGCGCAGCAGCGTTTCCGGGACAGCTGTGTCCGGCTCTGCCGCCAGTGCTCTGGACAGTTCTTTTTCAAAGGCTTGATTCATCTCCAGTCCTCCTTTTCCAATTGCATTTTCAAGGTTTTCAATGCGGCACGCAGGCGGGATTGCACCGTGCGCAGGGGCAGACCTGTGATCTGCGCGATTTCCCGCAATTTAAGCTGTTGTGCGAACCGCAGCAATACCAGTTCCCGCTGTTCCGGCTCCAGCTGGGCCGTCAGCGCTCGCAGGTTTGCTTTCTCCTCTGCCGCAGCAAAGCCGCTTTCCTGATAGGCGGGTTCGCCCGGCAAGCTTTCCAGCGATACCTCCGTCCGCTCCATAGTACGGTTCAGATCGATGCAAATGTTTTTTGCGATTTTGTACAGAAAGGGACGGAATGCCCCCTGAAATCCACCACAGGAATCCAGCCAGCGCACCGCTTTCAAAAAGGTTTCCTGTGCTGCATCCTGCGCCTGCTGCTCGTCCGCTGTATGCCAACGGCAATAGTTCAGAATTTGTGGATAGTACGTTGCAATCAGAGTGTCCAGCGCACCCGTATCTCCGCTCTGCGCTTTCCGCAGCAATAATTCTGTCTGGATACGGTTCACCCCCTTCCTGTCTATTAAAACGTTCCATATCATCAAAATGATTTCTGTTTTTTCAAAAATTTCAAATAATTGCCTTTATTATGTTCTTATAGCTTTATTATAATAAAGAGCCTTGTGTTTTTCCTTGTCAAGAAGGCTGACACCGTCCAGCCCTCTCTCTTTTTGCCAAAGTTTTCATTGTTTTTTCTTGCACACTGCCGAAAGTGACGTATTCTCAAAAGTTCGCGTTTGCGAAGCGTAGCGCAGCAATCATAACCCCGCGTGAAAACGCGGGGTTTGCAGAACGGCCCCATAGGGGCCATAATACCAGCCGCGCCTAAAGGCGCACAATGAGCGACGTCAACCGCACACTGACGTCGCTTTTACTTTCTCATACTATCTGCAGGCACTTCTGGCGAATCGTCGTCATCGAAGTCAGCTACATTCTTGAATGGATCTTCGTATTCCTTGAAGCTCAACTGGTCGCACATCTGATCGTTGAACTCTTGTTCCTGAATGTATTTGCGGATCTTGGCTTCATTTCCACCTACTGTATTTACGTAATATCCTTTCGCCCAGAACACTCTCCTTCCGTATTTGTATTTTAGGTTTGCATGTCGCTCGAATATCATGAACGTACTCTTCCCTTTGAGATACCCCATGAAATCTGCTACGGCAAGTTTGGGCGGTATCGACACAAGCATATGGATATGGTCTGGCATCGCGTGTGCTTCTATTATCTCTACATGCTTGTAATCGCATAGTGTCCTTAGTATTTTTCCAATATCTTTTCTTAGCTTTCCGTATATCACTTTCCTGCGATATTTCGGTACTAGCACTATGTGATATTTGCAATTCCAGCTCGTATGTGATAAACTTTTCTCGTCCATATGGATGAACCTCCTTTTGCTTTAGTATGCGGTTGGCGTTACCCGCTTCTAATTATAGCAAAAGGAGGTTCTTTTTCTACCGTTTCAACGCTACGGCTCTATTCTTCCACAAGCATAGCTTGTGGTTTTCTATATGAACGAAAACAGCCCAAAATCTTTCGATTCTAGGCTGCCTCTTTATGCCGGTGGTGGGGGTCGAACCCACACGTGTTATTAGCACAAGGGATTTTGAGTTTTTATCCGCATCTTCCATCTGGTGTCATCCAGTGATATCTAGTGATATCTGGTTCCCACTGTGCAAAGGCAAAATTCACGCCTCAACGAACAATAATTTGAAATATCCACGATTTTTCGATGCGTTTTTCCTCTACTCTGTTTTTTCGGTTTGGACCGCCCAAATGGAAATTGGAGGGATGTTCAGGAGGGATGCAGGGCAAAACGCTCCTCTGCTTAGGCACAAAACGAAAGGAAAGTCAAGGATAATGAATCAAAATCAAGCAAAAGAGTATTATAAAAAATTATTTGTGAACTATCCTGATGTGCTGTCTGTCGAAGAAGCAACAACTTTACTCGGTTTCAAAAGCCAGACTGCCATCATCAGAAGAATCCATCAACATAGAATTCGCTGCCTGAAAGTCGGACGATCTTTCATGATTCCGAAAGAATATCTCATCGACTATCTTTTGGATAGCTAAATTATATAGCCATTATATTACATAGCGCACCACTTTTCAATAAGAAAAGAGTGCGCTTTTTATTTTCAAACGAAAGGCGGTTGATTTTTTGAACACAAGCTGGAGCAAAACGTTGAAAAAGCCACATGACCCTTGACTACTTTTACGGACAAGCCGGAGAACTGTTTTCATTCTACCGCATTCCCAAGGCTCTTTTTCAGGAGCCACGGTTCCAGAGTCTGTCCACCGATGCAAAAACCCTGTACGGCATCCTGCTGGACCGCATGAGCCTGTCTGTGAAAAACGGCTGGCTGGACGAGCAGAACCGGGTGTTCATTATCTTCACGATAGAGGATGTCAAGAGGGCGTTGTGTTGCGCAGACAACAAAGCGACCAAGCTGCTCCGGGAACTCGAAAAGTTTGGTCTGATTGAACGAAAACGCAGAGGTCTGGGAAAGCCAAGTTTGGTGTATGTGAAGAACTTTTCAGCAGAATCGTCAAAATCAATATTCCAGAATCGTGATTTTCACGATTCTGGAGGCTTTAAAAACGCAAGTCAAGACCCTTCAAAATCACGATGTAATAAGACTAAAGAGAATGATACTGAAATGAGTGAGACTGATCCATTCTATTCTGAAGAAGCGGATGGGATGAGCAAACGCACCCAACTGGAAGAATATTTTTCTCAATCTTTGGAGATGGACCTTCTTCTCCGGCTTTACCCGGATGATGAAGATACCCTCTACCAAATCGTGAATTTGCTGGTAGATACCTGTGCCACCAACCGCAAGACGCTGCGCATTGCCGGGGACGATAAGCCCGCCGAGGTTGTACGCAGCCGGTTTATGAAGCTGAACGCCGACCATATCTGCTTTGTGCTGAAGCGCCTTGCAGAGAACAGCAGCCCGATTCGTAACATGAAACAATACCTGCTCGCTTCTCTGTACAACGCACCCACCACGATGCAACTTTCCTACCAGAACCAAACCAACCACGACTTAGCGATGCGGAGGTGATGAAAATTTCAAAGAAAGCAACCACAATAGCCATCGTCAACCAGAAAGGCGGCACCGGCAAGACCACCACCTGTGAAAATCTGGGCATCGGGCTGGCGATGGAGGGCAAAAAAGTCCTGTTGGTGGACGCTGACCCGCAGGGCAGCTTGACCATCAGCATGGGCTGGCAGCAGCCCGATGAACTGCCCACCACCCTTTCCACCCTGATGGCAAAAGCCATGAACGACCAGCCCATTCCGCCCGGCGAGGGCATTTTTCACCATGCAGAGGGCGTTGACCTGATTCCTGCCAACATCGAACTGGCAGGGCTGGAAGTGGCTTTGGTAAACAGCATGAACCGGGAAAAGATGCTGAAACAGGTGCTGGAAGGTGCAAAGCGGGAGTACGATTATATCATGCTGGACTGTATGCCCTCGCTGGGGATGCTCACCATCAACGCACTGGCGGCGGCAGATGCTGCCCTGATTCCCGTGCAGGCACAGTATCTTTCCGCAAAAGGCTTGGAACAGCTTTTGCAGACGGTGCAGAAGGTCCGGCGGCAGATCAACCCGAAACTGAAAATTGAGGGCATCCTGCTCACCATGACGGACAGCCGCACCATCTATGGGCAGCAAATCAGCAATCTGATTCGGCAAGCCTACGGAAAGCATTTGAAAGTGTTCGACCAGACAATTCCCCGTTCTGTCCGCGCTGCCGAAACCAGCACGACCGGAAAAAGCATTTTCCAGTATGACCCGAAAGGCAAAGTGGCAGAAGCCTATCATTCCATCGCAAAGGGGGTGTTGGCCGATGCCGAAAAACGGCTTAAACGTCAGTTTGAACAGCTACGATGATATTTTTTCCACCGAAGAAACGCGGCAGGAAGAACAGCGCGAACAGGTACAGCAAATTCCCATTGATGAGTTGTATCCGTTCAAAGACCATCCCTTTAAGGTGCTTGATGATGAAGCTATGCAGCGCACAGTAGAAAGCATAAAGCAGTTGGGTGTCACAAATCCGCTGATTGCTCGTCCGCGCCCGGATGGTGGCTACGAAATCATTTCCGGCCATCGCCGCCAACACGCTGCACAGCTTGCTAGACTGAAAACCCTGCCGGTTATCGTCCGTGATATGTCGGACGATGCCGCCGTTCTGCTCATGGTTGATTCCAATCTTCAGCGCGAACAGATTTTGCCGAGTGAGCGGGCATTTGCCTATAAGATGAAACTGGATGCACTGAAAAGGCAAGGTGTTAGGTCAGATTTAACTTCATCCCAAGTTGGGATGAAGTTGCAAGCTCTTGATATTGTTGGACAAGAAGCTGGTGATAGCCGCAACCAAGTACACCGTTTTATCCGCTTAACCAATCTTATCCCGGAACTGCTGGACATGGTAGACGAAAAGAAAATCTCATTTAACCCTGCGGTGGAACTCTCTTATCTTGATGAAAGCCAGCAGCGAGATTTTCTTGAAGCTATGGCTGACACGCAAAACGCCCCATCGCTTTCACAGGCGCAACGGCTCAAAAAGCTGGCGCAGGAAGGTCATTTCTCGTATGACGTTGCCTTTGCCGTGATGGGTGAACCGAAAAAGGACGAATTGGACAAAGTTGTTATCAAAAACGATACCCTGCGGAAATATTTTCCCGAAAGCTCTACTCCGAGAGAGATGGAAGAAAAAATCATTGGGCTTTTGGAAGAAAGTAAAACCGAAAAAGTTGTATTCAGGAGCGATTCTATCAAAAAATATTTTCCGAGCAACTATTCGTCAGAACAAATCGAAAATTCAATTCTCAAGATGCTCGACCAGCGCATGAAAAAGCGCAAGCATGAAGCTGAACGCTGACGATCAGATAAAACGCAAGACCCACTTTGGGTCTTTTTCTTTTGCAAACATGGAGGAAAAAGCCTATGAACAACACCGCTACTCGTATGATTCGTTCCGAGGAGATCACCATTGATATGCGCATCTGCACCATTCTGGCAGGTGGCAAGAAGCCCGGTGAAGTCTACTTTGCCGCCATTGCGCCGGATATGGAACTGACTGTTATTACTCTGGATGAAGCCCCTGACATTCTGCCCTGCTTCGATGAAAGCGATGCCAGCATCCATCTTCCCGACACTTCGCTGCTGCTCTGCTACAATCCGGCACAGGTTCTGAAGATGGCGGGCAAGCGTTACCTGACTGGCCCGGTCATTCTGGTACGCACCAACATGGACGGGAACTTCATTTCGCTTACCATTGATGACGTGTACCGTTTCCAGAAGTTTCTGGCGAGCCACAGCGTCACACTCATGGCAGACGATCAGAAGCTGCCCTGCATTTGCATCGTCTGAGGTGTGTTATGCTGAATTTTTTCATCGGTTTCGCATTTTTTGAGTTCGGCGCACTCTGCGGCTTCTTCGTGGCTGCGCTGATGCAGACGGCAAGGGACGGTGATGAACGTGCAGGAAGAAGTCGAACAGAAAACATTCAACATTGTGGTATCCACCACAAAGCTGACCGCCCGGACGATTCTGAACGCTGGCCGAACAGCACTTCGGGAGTATCAGTCAAAATTACTGGCTGATAAGTCGAGCGGCAAGCAGAGCGTCCGAATGCTCCTGCGGCAAAAATCGGGGTGTGTCCAGCGTAGAAATCAGCAAAACAGGCATCCGTGATTTTGAGCGGTACGCCAAAAAGTACGGCATCGACTACGCTATCCAGAAAGACACCTCCGAAGTGCCACCCCGGTATTTGGTCTTTTTCAAAGCCCCGGATGCAGATGCTTTTAATGCAGCGTTCAAAGAGTATTCGGCATCCCTGCTAAACAAAGTGAACCGTCCTTCTGTACTGGAAAAGCTGCATGAGCTGGTACAAGCTGCTGCAGAACTCACCGGAAAAGTCCGGCATAAAGAGCAGGAGCGCGGCCTATGAACACGAAAAAGCTCACAAAATGGCTGGCTCTGTATCTGCCCTATATCCTGCTGGGACTGGTAGCAACGAACTTGGGTGAAGCATGGCGGCTGGCCGAGGGCAAAGGACTGGGCGATAAAATTATGGCAATGATGGGAACGCTACCTTTAGCCTTTGCGAATCCGCTGCCCAGTTTGCCCCCATTGGATCTACTTGTCGGCTTTTTCTGCGGCGCAGGGTTACGGCTTGCCGTATATTTGCGAAGCAAAAATGCAAAGAAATATCGGCACGGCATGGAATATGGCTCTGCCCGATGGGGTACACCCAAGGACATTGAACCTTTTCAAGCTCCGAAGTTTGCCGACAACATCATTTTAACCAAAACAGAGCGGTTGATGATGAGCAACCGCCCGCCTGACCCCAAGAACGCCCGGAACAAAAACGTGCTGGTGGTGGGCGGCTCCGGCAGCGGCAAGACCCGGTTTTGGCTCAAGCCCAACCTTTTACAATGTCACAGTTCCTATGTGGTTACTGACCCGAAAGGAACTATCGTGCTTGAATGTGGCAACGCGATGTTGAAGAACGGTTACAAGGTCAGGATTCTGAACACCATCAACTTCAAAAAGTCCATGCACTACAACCCGTTCGCCTATGTCCACAGCGAAAAGGACATTCTGAAACTGGTCACGACCCTGATGACCAACACCAAGGGCGAAGGGTCCGGTGGCGATCCATTTTGGGAGAAAAGCGAGCGTCTTTTGCTCACCGCCCTGATCGCTTATCTGCATTATGAAGCCCCGGTGGAGGAGCAGAATTTTGCAACACTGTTAGAAATGCTCAACACCATGCAGGTGCTGGAGGACGACGAGGAATACCAGAACCCGGTGGATCTGCTGTTTGAAGAACTGGCAAAAAAGAAGCCCAACAGCTTTGCCGGGCGGCAGTACAAACTTTACAAGCTGGCTGCCGGCAAGACCGCAAAATCCATCCTCATTTCCTGTGGTGCCAGATTAGCCCCCTTCGACATCCAAGAGTTGCGGGACCTTACCATGTACGATGAACTGCAACTGGACACGCTGGGCGATAAGAAAACGGCGCTGTTCCTCATCATGTCGGACACGGATTCCACCTTCAACTTCCTCATCAGCATGGTCTACACCCAGCTTTTCAACCTTTTGTGCGACAAAGCGGATGATGTGTACGGCGGCAAACTGCCCATCCATGTGCGGTTCCTTATCGACGAGTGCGCCAACATCGGGCAGATTCCAAACCTTGAAAAATTGGTAGCCACCATCCGCAGCCGTGAGATCTCTGCCTGCCTTGTTTTGCAGGCGAGAAGCCAGTTGAAAGCCATCTACAAGGACAATGCGGACACCATCGTGGGCAACATGGACAGCCAGATATTTCTGGGCGGCAGCGAGCCTACCACCCTGAAAGATCTTGCCGAAGCACTCGGCAAGGAAACCATCGACAGCTACAACAATTCAGATACCCGTGGTAATAGCCCAAGCTATGACACCAACTATCAAAAACTCGGTCATGATGTGCCATAATTACTCGTGATGAATTCAGTTGCCCTAAATTCACACGAGCAGGGACACGACCAACTGGATTCGAACAACGAATACATACAGGAGGTTTTCGCATGAACAAACTGCTTTCCTGCCGCTACAATATGGACACCAACCGGGTGGAAGCCCGGTTCGCAGATGGCACTACCCTTTCCATTGATTGTATCGCCATTGAGGACGAGTACGGCAACACTCCGGCACAGCGGGCAGAACTGGACTGGCTACTATACAACAAGCCCTTGGAGTACGCCCAACTTGTGCTGGGTGGTGAAATCGAGCATTATCTCTCGCTTGGCTGTGACCATGGCAGATTAGAAGATTGACCTTTAATTAAAATACCCGAAGCAAAAGAACAACCCTCTACTTGCAGTCGCTGCAGATAGAGGGTTATTGTTTTGTTAGTATTCTTTCAGATTCAAATGAGATATACTTGCTTGATACTCAAGAAAACGAATTGTCCGATGTTCGATATCAAAATCACTTACTCCTCTTGCGATGGTAAGTTCCCACTGGAGTTTAGCACAATTAGAAACCATATAACCTGTTTCCTGTTCAAAAAACCACATATATGTATGAATCTGAATCTGGAATATTGTAATATGGAGCATTTTGATCGGTATTTCGCAAATGATACAAATGAAACTTCAATTGGCTAGAATCAGTTATAGCTCCATTATTGAGAAGACAATTTAGTGCATTGTAATTCAACATCTTGGCAAAAGCATCTGAAAAATCCGTCAATTTCACTTCTTCTATATCTGCTTTTTTATTTAGCCATTCTTGAAGTTCGCCAACACTAAGAACATTATGATTAGAAGCCATCGTTATTTAACCACAACCATTCCAGAAAATTCGATGCTTGACTGCCATGTTGCTTTGGTTAAGTTATAGGCTTGTAAGCCAGAAGACTTGACAATGACTTTGTTTATATCGCTGCTCAGTTTGAAATCACCAATTTTGACACTTCCGGTCATTCCCGCAGTCGCAGGACGTGTCACAAAATGTCTTCCCGTACCAAAAGTCGCATACGGTTTTTCATCACCAAACATACTAGTAGTTTTTACCGTTATTTGCTTATACCGGAATGAACTATATACAGCGTTTCCATCCCACTCGATATATAGTTCGCAGTCTTCACTACTTCCGCTTCGAACAACGGCTGCATAGATAACGGCATTTCCATTTGCATGAGTGGAAACATCCGACTTCAACTGATTAAGATGCCGTTCATACGCTTCCGCACTATCAAAGTATAGCGTAGGAATTTCAACTGTGGAATTTTCTGCTGTTCTACTATCAAATGCAGCTGATGCCGCCAAAGCAGTAGAGATAGCCAGAACAATGGCCATAAGTGACGATAAAAATTTCTTCATATTGATTTCTCCTTTTAATTTTTAAAACATATTTGAAACTTTATAATAAAATCTCATTACCATGCATCGAGGAACATACCAACGATAAGCATTAACATTCCCAGAATAACTCGTGCACCAAAAAGAGCACCATCTGCTTCATTTTTGTCGGTACTTTTAATTGCTTTCACTAAAAAACCAGGGAACATTGCGCCCAAAATCGCCATTAAAACAACTAAAACGTAGTGCATGACTTTCCTTTCTATGATATAAGTCAAACCGTTCCAGCGGTCTGATACCCTTGGCCGTTATATTTAAACGTTGCATCGCCTCTTGCAATAATTGTTGTCTTTTTTTGAGGAGTAAAGTTTATCGACATTCCAACTTGTTTCCACTGAAGCGCAACATCAGCGGAAACCGTTACGCTTACAGTTGAATGTGCATATGCAACGAAAATCTGAATTGTTTCCATATTTGAAGAATTCGATTGAGTACCCACGCCAACGGTTCCACTTATATGTTTTCCATAGGTAGATGTGTTCTGGTGATTGATAATAACAGGAGTTCCAACAACACCCCCACTTTGGCTTGTGTCCATATCCACACTACTGCTCAATTCAGCACTGTTTCCCGTGCTTGCGTAACAGTAGGATACTTCGCCTACAGCACTAGCCGTTTTCGTTGCAAGTTGATGTGAACTAGAGTCAGCCGCTATCCAACCGATGCCAAAACTATCAATGCCTATGGAAGATGAGTCGGAGGAGACCGGCGAGGAAGATACCGAACCCATCTGATTTTAAGGCGGCATTTTGCCGCCGTACATAACTATCATTTGTGTATTTTTCGGAAGCGCAATCATTGTGGCCGAATGCTATATATCGTATCAAATTGGTATGGATCTGATTGTAAAACTTTTCCATTTGAAATCACGATAATTGTTTCGCCTTCTTTAATTTGCGATAGTTGAACTTGCCCTTTCAAATAATCTGATGCTCCATGAATTATGTATTCATCATCGGCATCATACAACTGGTTTTTTGCTATTGCATAGATACAGTTCTCTTGCAAATCCACATTTGTGACTGTGAGCTTCGATTCTTTTCTATCTAAAAAATTCACTTTGAAAAACCCAAAGGAAAAAACTACTATCATTGCAGTGCAAATGCTGAAAACCACTTTCTTTGTCATTTTATTCGCCTCTATAAGAAAGAAATAGCGTATATAACGACTGCGTTATTCGCAAAGCGCCTGTATAAGAAGTTGGATATTGTGAGCCATCCACTGTGCTTCCATCTTTATGAATTCCAATAGCCACATATCCAGATCCGGAAATGTATTCCACAAGTGGGCCGCCACTAAATCCACCTGTCAGATCCCAATCGCCTTTGAGATATTTAGACGTTTGACTTTTTATATGGCCGGAGGATTTACACATTTTATATTTGGCATCTACTCCGTTTATCTGACTCGGATAGCCGTAAGCATACACCAATTGTGATGACGAATAGTTATTGGATTGCCAATGCAACCCCAACCATCCGGTTTTTGATCCAAGATTATTTTTGAGTGTAATAATAGCCCAATCCTCCGAAGATTTTCCGGCAAGATAAGAACTACTAACAGTCATCGAACTTGCCGAAACATTTTCGCTTCCATAGGGTTTACTGCTGCCAGAACGTGCAGGCGCTACGTTTACCGACTTAACATATGCTTTATCCTTTATACTGTAAAGATTATGCGCCGCCGTTGCAAGCGCATTTGGCCCAATCATAAATCCAGAGCCATAATTGGTGCCGCCACTACTAGTTGTTATTTGCAAACAGACAGTGCTGCAATATGGTGATGATGCCGGATTATCAACAACTACAATATCGTTATTTCCGACAATCGCACTAGGATCCAATATATCAAAATTCGGAATTTTTCCATTAGGAAAATAGCCTGCACTTGTTTCCTCATCCGTCAAGGAATTAGTTTCAAATACAATTTTTTCAATTGATTCTTCTCCAGTATCAAAATCGTATTTATGGTATTCTTCCGTACGGAAATTTTCTCTATCACCTGAATCGTCCGCAAAAACAGTCATTCCAGAATTAAAGCTTAATGCAGACAATGCCATGATGCTGCTTGACTTCAAAAAAAGTCTGCGAGATATTTTTTCAACTTTCATATTAATTCCTTTCGATTTTTGATTTATCTACTGGTGCTTCCTGTAATGGTCTCACTCTGCCCATCAGTATAACTAAATGTTGCAGAATACTCCAGCTTGTAAGATTTTCCCGGTTTGGTATTGTAGTTACCGCTTGCCATGCAGTTTGAGGTCGTGCTGGTATTTGAACAGTTGCTTACTCTCTGCCATGCTCCAAAGGTTCCTTTTTCATAGAGAGTACCGGAAACGCTGATACTTTTTATGCCAGTTCTCGTTTGAGCATCAACTTGATAGTAAGTCTGATAGATGGAACCGTTGACGGTGCTGTTTCCAATATACCGACCAGACTGCTCCGCAGCCAAAGCAGAGCACGCTAGGCTCAAGAGCATCACCCCTGAAAGAATGATAGACAAGAAACACTTTTTCGACATAGACAATACACCTCCAATTTTTTGCTCCCAATAGGAGCATTTGTTTAGTTAACGCGGTTTGCCGTGTGTTTGTGACAACTTTTTTGAAAAAATTTCTGCTTTTTGTTATGTTTGTACACTTGTACAAAAAAACTCCATACCATTTGTGAATCTCAACAAATAGCATGGAGTTTCATATTAAAATACGTTTTCAGCAATTTTCATAATCTCATCTCGTGAAATGTTTCACATAATCGTGTTTGAAACGCCTCTTCGCTCCCAGCTTAAAATATAAACGGTGTCTCCGTTTTCGCTTGCACTCGTTCCCAAAGTTGCATCTGCGTCTCCAACTTTTACATTCTCATAAGTTGTATGCTCATTATCAAACGAGGACTGCTGCCCCGGCTGTATAATGGAGCAGCGAACAGTATATCCCTTGCCGCTTTCTTTTGACGAGTAAACGTGCAAAAAGTTTTCTGCTCTTTCAAATTCCTGCTCACGATCTCGTTCAAATCCATCCGGCACATAATGGTCGCTATACCCATTCGGGAGCTGCTCCAACGGCTCGCCATCTACCTGATATGTCAGCTGCATCTCAATCGGCAGGAATTTCTGAATCATCGTATAGACTGCCTTGCGGAAGTCCGCACTTACTGCAAGCGCACCGAGAGTTAAAATTACCAGCGTCAGGGCCGCAACAAGCACTCGTTTCAGTACCGGGCGGCGTTTATGCAACGCCGCTTGCAGGCGAGCATCCCATCGGGAAGTATCCGGGTAGCGTTCTTTAAGCTGGGCCGGACTTGGCAGCTCGTCCAGTTCTTTCTGTGCATCTGCACGGAGTGCCATCATCAATGCAGCATCAAAAGAAACTTCTGCCCTCTCACTCATGGCTGTTCAACTCCTTCCACAATAGTTTTCTTCCACGGAAAAGCCGCATCCGAACCACTTCATCCGTCAGTCCAAGCGATTCGGCAATCTCCCGGTTGGTGTAGCCCATCGCCAAAAGGCGAAGAGGATCACGGTACATCGGTTTCATCTGTCTAATCAGTTCTGTCAGATGTTGGATGTTATCGGTGCTGACTGCTGCATCATCCGGCACCGGGGTGCTATCTGGTGCGTCCGGGATTTCTTCCAGCAATTCTTCCCGGCGTTTGCGAAGCATATCGTATGCACGACTTCTACTACACTAACGAGATAAGCGGCGAGTTCGTGACAGTTTTCTCGATGAATTTTAGAAAAATTTTTCGCAACGTATAAAAACACTTCTTGCAGCACCATCTTCTGCCAGATACGAA
>ENA-OQKT01000043-OQKT01000043.1-human-gut-metagenome-genome-assembly--contig:-NODE-43-length-21893-cov-4.372232_pt1 | contig 21893 bp, 23 predicted proteins | sample MGYA00242650_ERZ504801 | MGnify/ENA primary metagenome ERZ504801 (study PRJEB26092, sample SAMD00036396) | human gut metagenome | host: Homo sapiens | study: EMG produced TPA metagenomics assembly of...
GTGTTGGTGCCTGATGACTTATTTTTACTCCATTTTCATTTGCATCTTTAAGCAGATTCTTAACTTTTTCTCTTGAATCCTCCGGTACTTTCATGTACTCCCACATAAATGCTACCACATCGGCTGGTGTGTCTTTTTTTAGTGGTGGTAACTGAATATAATCATTGTTTTCGCTCATTTTCATATCCTCCTCACGATATAATAAAATCAATAATACGTTCTCTTGTCATGTCCAGTACAGTATCTACGAACACTCCTGCAAACAGGATCAGATACAGAATTACACTCAGCGAAAACAGAAATGCAACCTGTACCCAGTCATGGTAACAGTATGCAGTCGCTATAATCAACAAAGTGAATATAAACCCAAGGATCCCTCTGACAACCGCATAAGTCTGTACTGTCATCTTCACTGCCAGGCCGATCACAAAAAGGATCAGCCATACCGGCAGTAATAATATCTTCCCAGCAAGTTTTAAAATAAACATGTGCACCTCCTATCTTACCAGTCCTGGCATATCATGGTTCACCTCTGCCTGATAATACCCGTTCATCGTTGACGGTGCATTAAACAGGGCTGCTAATAAATATTTCTTGATGTTCTTCACCTTTGTGGTGTTACCACTCATACAGTGTAAGACATACTCGATATGTGAATAGGTCAGCATCAGAAATTTTTTCTTCACCAGTGATGCCGGATACCAGTTGCTGGCAATCAATATCTTGTCGTTTTTACACATCACAGTCTCTACGATCAGGTTCACGATTTCATCTACCTGTCGCATATCGTCATGATGGGTTACTTCCAGTGATTCATAATCAATGGTCTCTTTGACAAGGTTTTCATAAGCCTGATAATCCTCAGAGTGATTATCGCTATCAAATCTTTTCTCATCCACAGATATGATATGATTAGATTTATTATCATTCATTTCAGTATCACTAAGATTAGTATTATTAGGGTTTGAAATGTAAACTTCTTGAAGTTTGTTTTCGGGACTTCTAGAAGTTTGATTTTGGGACTTCATGAAGTTTGAAATGTAAACTTCTGTAGATTCCTCATTTTCCACAGAAGTTTGTTTTTTAAACTTCTTTAATTCCTCTTCAAATTTTTTCTCATCTGCTTTCTCAGGCATAAAGGTTTTCACGTAGATAACGTTCACCTTTCCAAATCCCTGTCTGCGTTTCTCAATCAGGCCAATCCCTGTTTCGTCATCCAGTTCTCTCATGGATTTGATGGCTTTATTTCTGCCACAGTTCAGTAATTCCATGATATCTTCGATGGAAAAGTAGATATATGCTCTGTTTTTGTCATCAAACCACTGATTCTTGATAGAAAGAGACATTCGATCCAACATCAGTCCATATAAAATTTTAGCATCGCTCGATAAATCTTTAAAATAACTGTCTGTAAATAATGCTTTTGGTATGCGGTAGAAGCTGAACTGATCAGCTTCGGTACCGTAAAAATAATTAAATGTCATTTTTTTCTCCATAATTTCCTCCTTTCATTTTCTGCTAAGAAGTCCTCTTTTTAAACTTCTTTGACTTTGTTTTCTTAGCTTTTTCTATCCTTAACAGGACTGTTCCTGCATCCATTTTTCTAATAATGATTCAATCACCTGCTCCATATCTTTGGCTGTATAATCATCCGGAAAGTACTTTGTCAGTTTCTTTTCTGAGAAAGTAAGAGACCGGGATACTTTCTTTGCCATCACACAGTTATTGAAAATTGATAACATCTGGATCTGATTGATTGGTCCATCATTCAGCTGATTTCTGAGTGCTGCAATCTGTTTTGGTTTGATAAATCCTGTGTCGCAGATATATTCGTAAATCCATCCCTGTACTTCCTTATCGATGTAAGAGATATCTACAGCAACCGTGAATTGAAGCTTTTTGTTATCTACCAGATCAAGAAGTTCAGGAATCAATTCTGTCAGGCGAATGTAACGCTGAATCTGTTTAGAACTTTCTCCAACTTGCTCTGCTAATACATCCCTAGATACAGTTCCTATTAAATTCTGGTCATTTTGGCCAGAATTACTTTTTGGTCTTCCTGCTTGTCTTTTCATAGCTGCTAATTTCATCTTATAAGCAAAAGCTTTCTCACTCGGCAACAGTTCCTCTCGCTGAATGTTAGCGTCCACCATCGCCACAATGGCATCATCATCCGATAATTCTCTTACGATTGCCGGAATAGTCGTAAGTCCTGCAAGCTGTGCTGCATGCATTCTTCTGTGACCGGATACCATTTCATATTCTTCATTTTCATCCATGCGAAGCAGTACCGGAGTCAGTACTCCATTGATCTTTACACTTTCAACCAGATCCTGCATCTTTTCATCATCCAGCACCTTGAACGGATGATTCTTAAACGGATGGATCTTACTAATTTCTATCTCCATTGCTGACTCTTCATTTACCACACCAAGCAGTTCATCAATACTTGCCAGTTTAATCTTTTCGCCACTTCTATTTTTCATTACTCAAAACCTCCTGTGTCAATTTCATATATGCCTCGGCAACTTTTCCTTTCGGACAGTGCATGTAAATACTTTTTCCCTCTGCACTGGTCTCAGCTGCTTTTACAGACATCGGAATCACATTTTCAAATACTTCAATCTGGCTTCCGTAGGTTGTATGTACTCTCGATGCAATGTCTCTTGCGTAATTGGTTCTGAAATCTACCATAGTCAAGAGAATGCCCTCAATCGCCAGTTTCCGGTTCAGTCTTTTCTTTACTGTAAGAATGGTCTTGATCAGCTGCTGAAGTCCTTTAACAGGCAGATATGCGGCCTGTACAGGTATCAGCACAGAATCAGAGGAGACCAGTGCATTGATTGTCATCATACCAAGGCTTGGCATACAGTCGATCAGGATATAATCGTATCGGCATCTTATCGCATCGATATATTCCTTCATGATCATTTCTCTGCTCATAACATTTCCCATCGTTACTTCCAGGGCAGAAAGCTCAATATTTGCCGGAAGTAGATCTACATTTTCCTGGTGATGTAAGATACCATCTTCCAGAGAGATTTCTTCTTCGTTGATGACATCCATCATGATCGTTGCCAGTGTGATGCGAAGATCATCCGGTTCCTCATATCCAAGACTTGCTGTTAAACTTCCCTGTGGATCCGCGTCAATCAGCAACACTTTCTTACCTTCTCTTGCCAGTCCAATGCCTACATTTACGGTTGTGGTGGTCTTTCCAACGCCGCCTTTCTGGTTTACTACGGATATAACTTTACACATGATTTCTTCCTCCTTTAACTTTCCCATGATTCTTTTTTCCTATAATTTCAACAGTGCCAGTATTTCCCGCTTCATCATTGCCGGTGTATAGGAATTCGGAAAATACTTATGTAGCTGTTCGTTTGTGAAAGCCACTCTTGTGATTTCACCCTTTTTAACCTCACACATGATTTCTTCCATCTTTTCCAGTGACAACTGCTTTTCTTTACTCATTTGCCGGATCCTCTGGGCCTGTGAGAGTGATGGGATTGCCTGTGCATACTCCATTGCTACAAGCAGTTCCTTTTGCTCTTTTTCACTTAATGCAGCTATCTCTACAGCCGGACAAAAAGAAATGATCTCATCATCCAGTTTCTGCAGCATTTCCGGTATCAGTTTTGTCAGTGAGATATAACGCTGCACTTGTTTTGGGCTATCACCACAATCTTCACTGATGATTTCTATTGCCCGCTTTCTTGGTGTTTTGTGGTCAACTTGGCTCTTTTTTCGACCACTTTTTCTTTTTAATACGTCATTCTTCAGTTTGTAAGCAAAAGCTTTTTCACTGTAGCTGATCCGTTCTCTGTGAAGATTAGAATCTACCATGCTTAAAATGGAATCATCTTCACTTAATACCCGGATGATTACTGGTACTTTACGGTATCCCAGTTTCTCCGCAGCATGTTTTCTTCTGTGACCGGATATGATCTCATAGTATCCATCCGGTACTGGTCTGACGATTAGCGGATTTAAAATTCCATACTTCTCAATGCTTTCCTGCAAAAGAAACATTTCCTTATCATCTTTTACCTGAAACGGGTGCTCTTTGAACGGACGAAGACGCTCAATCTCAATTTCTATGATTCTTTCTTCGTTTTCTCCTGATTGTCTGTTTGGCTCAGTCATCTTGACTCCTTTCCTCCAGGATTCAGGAAATAAAAAATGCCTGCCTGGAACTTTTATAGATAGTAAAGTTCCAAACAGACATTGCTGTTTGACCATTAGCTGTAGCTAATAGAATTGAATACTGTTTCAGCTAATTCATGTTTGCAGGTTTGGGAGAGATTGTTTCTTTTCCCGCCTTTTCTCTGATTTACATCCCCGAATAAGGGGTGACAACGGAGCGGAACCCAAATGTTAGCTGGACTTCTTAAAACCCATGTTTGCAAACCGGTAATTTTGATTAGCTGTCAGCTAACAAAAATCGGATTGCGTTAGCTGGAAATTGATCATTTTGAATGGAATTTTGTGTCACGAACGTGATTTGAAAATAACAAAAGCGTTCGTTGTCAGCTAATCCAGCTAACATTTTCGAACGCTTTGAAGCCCGTCGCCAAGAGGATTTGAACCTCCGACCCCTCGCTTAGGAGGCGAGTGCTCTATCCAGCTGAGCTATGACGACACATGCCGCAAACCCTTGATTTTACTGGGTTTCTGGGATTTTTCCCTTCGGCCATATATAAGATTATCAACTCTTTTTCGAGTTGTCAATCTACAGATTTTTTTGATTTGGTAACATTAGAACGTTCCCCAATTTGGGGAATGCTTTGTTGTCACCATTAGCATTTTTCAGAATAGATTCGAACTGAAAGTTGTTTTTCATTTTTTCCCTTTGGGGAATGCCTCGGCTTTCTCTTAGGAGGCGAACCCTCTATCCTGCTGAGGTACTGGGACATTCTTAAAAATCTATTTAATTTTATCTAGTTATCATATCAAAAGGCGTTTGTTCCACCTAACGCTTAGGAGGCGCTTGTTATATCCATTTAACTATGAAAACAAATGTATATTACAAACAAATACTACCCTGCATCCAAATGTTTCCTTTGAAACGTCTGCCAACCATCGGCTCACCGATGAGGTCATTTTTGTTTATACACACGCTAAATATTATATCATTACATGATACTTTTATGCAATATATTTTTTCATTTGTAATGATATTTTTTTCTTCTGTGAACTCAATAATATCTCCCAGCACGCTGTACTGGTCACTTTCGATGCCATATGGCATGAAATATGTTGTTACGATTGAAAGAATATCCTCGTTTTGGATTCTTCTCGTAATGGATGAGTATAAATCTATATCTTCCATTGTGAGGCTTTCCATAGCACCCTCATCGCCATCCCTGGCCTCTGCAATCAGCTGCTTTCTATCTTTTTTGTCTGAATCAACTGTATTTAATGTTTTAGCCTTCTTTTGTTTCATTGGTAGCAAAATACAGCCATCAACTGATAGTCCTGAGAGCACTGCTCCCTTTGCCCTTACCTCTCTGTTTATGTGTGCCTTCTCTGACAGATAGTCACACACATTCTGCAGATAAAATATAAGTGTTACGCCGAGATTAGGGTCATCACATACGCCTGCATATGATTCCTTCTCTGAGTGCTTTTCGATATCTATTATCTCATTTGTAGTCTTTTCGCTTCCCGTGAAATACGGATAGTAATAATCTATGTCAAAGCTATCATCGTCATTGTATATTCCTCTGACTGTAATTCCCATATTGGGTGCCACATCACATGACAGCTCGGCAAATTCATTGCCCTCGGAATCCTTTGTTACCTTTAGTTTTTCCGGCTTATCAATTATATTGTTAATTACCTCGTTTAACTGTTTCTTTATTATATCTGAAAATCCTATTGCTCTGAGGAATTGGTGCATTACTTATTTCTCTTTTCTTTAAATTACCTGAAGAATTGAAATGTTTTTATCAAGCATGAGATTCAATCTGTTGTGAAGCATCAATTTGCCATTATTTTCATTTCCAAAAATCATGATAATAGGATTCTCCGGATCTACTGTCTGGGAAACTACTACTCCCTCTTCTTCAGCATTGGTCTTTACTGTTGTACCGACAGGATATCTGGCTATTGATGATAGCAGGCACTTAATAATTTTGTTATCATATCTGCCGCCATCATTTTCCTTTATCTGATTTATGGCTTCCTGCACACAAATACGCTTACACTCCATACCGCTTATCAGCGAATCAAACGCATCACATGCCTGAATTATTCTGCATTCCAGTTCTTTATTCTTTTGCTTCATAGGAAAACCTGTGCCTGCCATATTCTCATGATGTGATAAAACCATCTTCATTGATATTGGCGCTATCCAGCTTTCCTCATCCAATGCCGAATATCCTAAAATGGTATGCTTTTTATATTCAAAAAGCTCCGCAGGATTTGCATTGGAAAAATCCCTGTTTTTATATCGTGTGACAATAAAACGCAGCCCGATGTCATGTAATAAACATCCCACCGCTATGTTATACTTTCGCTTTTCGTCAAGCTTTAGCTTTCTTGCAACAAGTACTGATAAAAGTGTCACCATGACTGTGTGCTCATATAAGTCCGAATTACGCTCTTTTATATCAACAATCACGTCATATGGCATATCATTTATATCATGGACAATATCATTTGCGATTATTTCAAATTCCTTTAAGGATTTGCCATCATGATATATATGGCTTTCCATCAGTCTACGCACTTTTTTCACGTATTTGTCGAAAATAGCCGGGTCTACTATAGAATTCGGACTTTCGTAATTCTCATACGGATCCTCTACCATCACTGATTCTATTCCAAGTGACTCTATAAGTGGCACATAATCAAGCTTAATCCTTGTGCCATTTGGTATTAAAATATCATTTTTTTCTTGTTAGTATTGGTTCCGCAAGTACTTCACCGCCAACTAAGCTGCTGACTGCTTTTATCCTCATAAACTAAAACACCCCATTGTTATTTTTCTGCAGGCATATTTGCCTCCTTGGCCATATTCAACGCTTCCTGCTCTTCATCTGCTAAAACAATAATGGAATTTCCGCCAACAATCTCCTTGATGTATGTATAACAGCCCTCACGACTGTGAACGGCATTGAGTACAAAGCCATCATCCTTTCCATTTAACATGGCAAGTGAAAAGCTTAGCTTTCCGCCCATCTCATTGAATGCATCATACTTCACAAGTCCTACCTTCTGGTATGAACACTTCATGTTAGCAAATAATTCTTCTATATTCTTTTTGATTGATGAGTTTGCTGCAACAAGTTCATCTACCTCGTCAAGTCTCTTGATAATTGTGTCCTCCAATGACTTTGCAGTTTTTCCACTCATAAACACTTTGTATCTTTTTTTGAGCTTACCGATCTGCACCATATTTGTGATTATGAGGATGAGCAGAATAATTACCACTCCCGCCAATCCTAATATAATGTAGTCGGAATCGAATCCTAAATATTCAGAAATCATTTTTTACTCCTATCTATATTGTCGTATATTTTGCATTAAATTTAAATAGTCTCTTTGTCTCATTTTCTGTATGATTTTATTATTTTTTTCATTAAATATACAAAATCTAAATACTATCTAATTATTTCTATTGATTTTGGACTGAATTGAGCATGTTTACTATTCTATCCAGCTCATCATGAGAATAATATTCTATTTCTATCTTTCCGGAATTTTCATTTTTCCTGTTAATTAGAACCTTTGTTCCCATATTCTTTTTAAGCTTTTCCTCAAGATCCTTGTAGATTGCTTCCATCTGAGGATTAACCTGTTTTTCGGACTTTGCCTTTTTCTTGTTCTTCTGTAATGATTTAACAAGCTTCTCTGTATCCCTGACACTTAGCTTTTGGTCGAAAATCTGCTGTGCTACCACATACTGCTGATTCTTATCTTCTATTCCAAGTAATGCTCTTGCATGGCCTGTAGTGAGCATTTCATCGATCACCATCTGCTGTACCTTTTCATCGAGCTTGAGTAAACGCATTGTATTGGTAACTGCTGTTCTGCTCTTTGATACTCTCTCTGCCACCTCATCCTGCTTCAGTTTAAATTCCTCAAGCAGACGCTTGTATGCCAAAGCCTCCTCAATTGGATTCAAATCCTCTCTCTGAATATTTTCTATAAGGGAAATTTCCATAATCTGCTGATTGGTCAATTTTTTGATTATGACAGGGACTTCCTTTATACCTGCCAGCTTTGCTGCTCTCCATCTTCGCTCACCTGCGACGATTTCATAGTAATCATCCCTTTCCTGGCAAAGTAAAGGCTGTAAAATGCCAAACTGTTTTATCGATTCTGATAACTCTATAAGTGCATCCTCATCGAATTTCTTTCTAGGCTGTTCTCTGTTAGGCTCTACTTTATTAATATCTATCATTACAGCATCCGCTGCATGATTGCTCTTTGGTTTTACCGGCTTTGATACCTTGTCTGTAATTAATGAATCAAGTCCCTTACCCAATCCTTTTTTTGCCGCCATACTTTCTTAAATATCCTTTCTCGCTATTATTTCCTTTGCCAGATTTCTGTAGCTTTCTGCTCCGGCCGATTTACTGTCATACATATTTATCGGAATACCATATGATGGTGCCTCTGCTAATCTGATATTTCTTGGAATCATTGTATTGTAAATCTTTGTATCCAGATTTTCTTTTACCGTCTCTACAACCTGATTTGACAGATTTGTCCTGACATCATACATGGTGAAAACAACTCCCTCAATCTGTAGCTCCGGATTAAGTCTCTCCTGCACCAGATTGATTGTATGAATCAGCTGACTAAGTCCCTCCAAGGCATAATATTCACACTGAATAGGAACAAGAACTGTATCTGCAGTAGTCATTGCATTGACTGTCAGCATGTTAAGTGAAGGAGGACAATCTATAATAATAAAATCATAGTCATCTTTTATGTAATCAACTGCACTCTTTAATATATATTCCTTATCATTTATGCCCAAAAGCTCAATCTCTGCTCCGGCCAGATTTACATTAGATGGAATAACATATAAATTGTCCATCACCGTATTTTCAATACTCTCTGCAATTGAACACTCATCAAGCATGAGATTGTATACCGTATTCTCCACTTCGTCCTTATTTACGCCAAGGCCGCTTGTCATATTACCCTGCGGGTCTAAATCAATTGCCAGCACCTTTTTCTTTTTTTCAGCCAGACACGCTGCCAAATTGATAGAAGTAGTGGTCTTTCCAACCCCACCCTTTTGATTTGCAACTGCTATAATTCTTCCCATTATAAATCCTTTCGCAATTAACTTAAAATTTCTGCCGAATCATCATATTTTTAAATTGTAAATTAAAATCTTACACACTCAAATTATTATATCACTCTTAACTGTATAATGCTATAAAATTCCACTATGTATGCACATTATTTTTTCACATTCTCTGTTTTTCTTGTGTCATACGCAAAAATAATACTGCCATCTTCACTTTCATTTTCTCCGAATCATGAAATATACTATCTTCAATTGAAAAAGTTCTGTCACAGTATTATTGTTTTCAATTGTGTTTTTGGCAAATACATCAGCCATTGTTGCAGTATTGCCTTCTGATTTCGAGCTTCGTTTAATAATTTAAATATTTTTATTAATACAAATTATGTCACCTTCTATATCCCATATTTAAAATTTTTAGTCAGTCTAATTATCAAAACGTAGTTTTCTCGTATTTACTCATTATATCACTTAAACGTTTCACGTGAAACATTCCCATTTTATCATTTAATACTTATACTTATCAATTAATATTTTATTTAATTCTATACAATCAAATTACATAATAATTGATTATACACAATCATATAATTCAAAACGTAAAATATTAACCTATACAATATAAATTCACACTTTATTTATTTTATAAGTACTATACTATACTACATTTAAAGCATATCCACAATCTAAGGAATGCAACATACATATAAATTTCAAACGAGTCTATGCAGTAACTTAGAGTATGTTTGAAATCACTTCTATACATAGCAGCGCTCGTAAACGGATGTACGAGCGAGTCCATACTGAGCCACGATAGCTAATATCAGCGGTGGCGTACTGCTTTCTCAACCTATATGTGATTTCTTACATACTATTAGTTGTGGAGTAAAACGAATGCGAAATGTATATGTATGACGGATTCCGTACTACTGTCAATAAACTAAAATATTACTAAAAATTAAATCATATATTATATAAATAAATGAATGTTTCACGTGAAACATTTTGCTATATCATCTATAATTGATATTTTATCTTAAATCATGCAGTAATAAATTATGTATATTTAGATAATATTATCATAAGTTTAACACTATAATGCCATATATATGTATAATAAATCCACAATTCAAGGAATCCGGCATACCTATGCATTCCAAGCAAATCTACGCAGCAACTTAGAGTATGTTTGAAATCACTTCAACACATAGCAACGCTCTTACACGGATATACGAGCGAGTCCATACTGAGCCACGATGGCGAATATGGACGGTGGCGTATTATTGTCTCAGCCTATATGTGATTTCTTACATACTCTTAGTTGCGGAGTAAAATAAGTGCGGAATGTATATTTATGTCACATTCGGAGCTACTATCATTAAACTAAAATATTCCTATAAATTAAATCATATATTATATAAATAAATAAATGTTTCACGTGAAACATTTTGCTATATACTTTTATATTTATTATTTGATGTTGAATTAATAAATATTAAAGCATGTATATATTCAGATCATATAATCATAAATTTAATACTATAATACCATATATATAATAGTGCATCCACAATTTAAGGAATCCGTCATACGTATACATTCCAAACGAGTCTACGCAGTAACTTAGAGTATGTTTGAAATCACTTCTATACATAGCAACGCTCGTACATGGATGTACGAGCGAGTCCATACTGAGCCACGATGGCAAATATGGACGGTGGCGTACTACTGTCTCAACCTATATGTGATTTCTTACATACTCTCAGTTGCGGAGTAAAATGAGTGTGGAATGTATATGCATGACGGATTCCGTACTACTGTCAATAAACTATATCAAATAATCAAAAAGGAATGTTTCACGTGAAACATTCCTCTAATAAATTTCCAATAAAATATAAATCGTATATTACATAATCTGAATAATGTTGTTACGGATTGCAAATACCGCAGCCTGAGTACGATCAGTAACCTCAAGCTTTTTGAAAATACTTGAAATATGATTCTTAACAGTTCTCTCACTAATCTTCATTTCCTTAGCAATATCTCTGTTAAACTTACCAACAGACATCTCTTTAAGTACTTCCATCTCTCTCTTAGTAAGGGCATCTATCTTAAGCTCATCCTCATTTTTCTGAATCATCTTAGAATTGAGAGCAGGAATAAGACTAGGCTGGATATAAGTCTCACCATCAGCAATAGTGAAAATAGCCTTTTTAAGCTCAGCAGACTCAGAATCCTTCAGTACATATCCGTTGATTCCGATATCTACAGCCTTCACAAGATATTCTGTCTCATTGTGACCAGTAAGAACAAGTACCTTTACCTTAGACTTTCTGTCCTTTAATGCTTTTAATACCTCAAGACCATTCATCTTTGGCATATTGATATCCAAAAGTAATACATCTGGTCTGAAGGTCTTTAATTTATCAAGGCACTCCTCGACCATTCTCTGCCTCGGCAATAACCTTTATATCACCGTCAAGCTCCAGCAGATTTTTTAGTCCTTCTCTGATCATAGAATGATCATCTGTAATCATAATATTAATAGCCATAATTTAATCCTCCTTATTTACAGGTATAATTACCTTAACTATGCACCCCTCACCGGGTCTTGATGAAATAGATATTTTACCGGAAAGAAGATAAATTCTTTCCTTCATCATAGATAATCCAAAGCCTGAATTATCATCTCTGGTAAACTCAGGAATAGCAGATGTATCAAAACCATCTCCATCATCCTTTATTGTCAAAGTAAGTGATTTTGGTTCATACTTTAATGAAACATTAATTTCTTTGGCATGACCATGCTTGATAGAATTACTGCAAGCCTCCTGAATGACCCTGAGTAAGGTTAGTGATACAAGACTGTCTACCATGTACTCATCACCGGATATCTTGAAATTGCATCTTATATTATTTGAATTGCGAAGCTTATCAAGAGCACGCTCAACAGTAATATTAAATCCAATATCATCAAATGACATAGGTCTTAAATTATAAATCATATTTCGAAGCTCATTGATAATATCCTTCAGTATCTTTCCCTGAGACGTGAGCTCAAGCCGGCACCTGATAGGGTCAACATCCATAAGTTTAAGACAAAGCTCTGTCTTGTGAGTGAGTGATGTCAGACTCTGTACAGTAGAATCGTGCAAATCACGGGCGATACGCTGTCTCTCACTCTCCACAGTCTGTAAAATCACCCTCTTAAAAGCATCACTATCCTCTTCGTTGATAACATCAGATATGACCTCTGAAATTTCTACTTCATTAGTTGTCTCATCAGAATTATACACTCTGATAACACTGTTGATTTCATCAATCTTGCAATCAATATCAGAAATCTGTTTGTGTAAAGACTTTATCTGAGGCTCAATCAGCTTCTGCTCTTCCTTAAGTTCCTTAGCTTTGCTCTTATTATATGAATTGATTTCACGAGGGGTAAAAGCCTCAAAGCTTTCATCGGATTTTCCTTCAAGCATCTGGATAATCTTGATATTTTCTTTAAAATGATTCTCAGCGGCAGTAAGTTTTTCTATAAGCGCATACTTGCTGTCATAAAATTCATCTCTTGTTTTCTCTAAATATTGTTTAACCATAATTATCGAACATTTGTTTGTATAATTAATTTATCTACAGGATAATTATATATCATTTTTACTATATTTAAAAGCAATTATAAAAAATAATTGTATAAAACTTCTTTTTTGTTATAATATAGTTATAAGAATACAAAATCAATATATCAAATTTTTCAGATAAAAACAAGGAGGTTATAATATGAAAAAAAGTACAAAAAATCTGCTTTTTCTCACATCTGCAGTGATTGCCGGAATGCATATATACAACAGAGTTGTAGACTCTAATGCCGAAAGGAAAAATGCACTCAAAGTAGACAATGGCCACTACTACAAATGGAAAGAAGGAAATATCTTTTATACAAAAACCGGCACCGGTGAGCCAATACTTTTAATACACGACACCGACTCCGGAGCATCCGGTGAAGAATGGGCTAAAGTAGCTAAAAAGCTTGCAAAGAACAATACCGTATACACTATTGATTTGCTTGGATGTGGCCGCTCGGACAAGCCTTCCATCAAATATACAAGCTACATGTATGTACAGATTATCACAGCCTTTGTAAATGACGTAATAGGAAAGCCTGTTAACGTAGCTGCAACAAATCTGTCAACAGCTCCTGTAATCATGGCAAATGCTCTGTCAAAGGATTTATTTAATAAAATCATACTTATAAACCCTGTATCATTACAACAGCTTAAATGCATACCTGACAAGAACACAAAATTTAAGCAGAACATAATTAATCTGCCAATCATAGGTACATTTATATACAATAAGCTTATGAGCCCTATCAAAGTAGATTTACTCTTCAGAAATAAATTTATTTCAAGAAGCCAGCTCATATCAGATAAGATGAAGGATGCATACTATGAGTCCGCACATAAAGGACAAAGCCGCGGCAAATATCTTTACTCAAGCATTTTATCAAACTACATCAATACTAATATCGTGCATGCTCTCAAGAACCTGGACAAGGATGTATCAATTATAGCATCAACAGGAATAAAAAATAATATGGATGTTATCAACAATTACCATAAGCTAAACAGTAAATGCGACATCATCCATATTGCAAATGCAAAGCTTTATCCTCAGTTAGAGTTACCGGAGAAGACAGCTTCAATTATTAAAAAAATTGTTACTAACTAATTCTATACTTTAATCTAAAATAAGGCACCGCCTATAACTATTCTTCAACAAATATAACGGTTTTTTACAACGGTTTCTTTGAAGGCAGTCCGGCTTTTCTCGGATACTTATTGCTCGTATTCATAACCTTATCAATTATGACAAAAGAGCGATGATTATCTGAGTAGCCAAACTGCTCTATTTTGTTCAACTTTCCTCCCAGCAGATAAATGGCCGACTTTGCATCTGCCACCTCGCTCTCGCACTCACCTGATTTATATGACACAAAGCAGCCTCCCATTTTCACAAACGGCAGACAGTATTCTGAAAGAGTAGACAGATTTGCAACTGCTCTCGATACACAAATATCATAAGCTGCCCTGTGTTCCTTATCTCTGGCAAAATCCTCTGCCCTGCCATGGACTGTCTCAATATCCTTAAGCTCAAGCGCTTCAATAACTTCATTTAAAAATCCAACTCTCTTATTAAGTGAATCTAATAAAGTAATCTTAAGCTGAGGAAAAGCTATCTTAAGAGGAATACCGGGAAAACCAGCTCCGGTTCCGACATCAATGATATTTTTTTCCGCGTTTAAATCCAATGTGTGGCATAAAAACAAGCTATCCAGGAAGTGTTTCTCTATTACCTCGTCGAAATCTGTAATGGCAGTAAGGTTCATAACCTTGTTTTTTTCGATAAGCATGTCATAATATAGCTCAAATTGCTCTAATTGTGAATTATTTAATGTACATTTAATTTTTGATAATTCATCAGTGAAGTGTGTGAAATCATATTTCATATTTTATTCTCCATTATTATTGTTCAACAATTGTTCCAGAAATACCAGTAAAACCGATATATCAGCCGGTGTGACACCTGAAATTCTGGATGCCTGACCTATACTAAGCGGCTGAAATTCATTCAACTTCTGCTGTGCTTCAATTCTCAGACCCGAAATAGTATTATAATCAAAATCAGTAGGTAACAGTTTTTTCTCAAGCTTCTTAAAATGAGAGACCTGCTTGATCTGTCTTGAAATATACCCTGCGTACTTAATAAGAATATTAATCTGTTCTCTTGTATCATCAGATAGCTTAGGTCTGTCGGGATCTATCGGAGCGAGCTTGTCATAATCCAGCTCAGGTCTTCTGATAAGCTCCTCAAGTGTGGTTCCGTTGCTTAGCTCTATACTGTTGTATTTCTTCAGAATATCCTGTACATCAGCCCTTGCGCCGATATTTACATGCGACACTCTCTCTATTTCCTTATCAATAAGCTCTTTCTTTTTACATACATAGTCATATCTTTCCTTTGAAATCAGACCAACCTCGTATCCCTTCTCGGTGAGACGCAAATCTGCATTGTCCTGTCTTAAAAGGAGACGATATTCCGCTCTTGAAGTCATCATGCGGTAAGGTTCTCTATTTTTCTTAGTAACCAGATCATCAATCAAAACACCTATGTACGCTTCTGACCTGTCAAGTATCAATGGCTTTTTGCCAAGTATCTTCATTGCTGCATTAATGCCGGCGATAAGTCCCTGACAGGCTGCCTCCTCATATCCGGACGAACCGTTGAACTGTCCACCACTGAACAGACCATGTATTTTCTTAAACTCGAGCGATGCATATAGCTGGTTTGCATTGATACAGTCGTACTCTATGGCATAAGCGTCTCTTACTATTTTCACATTTTCAAGTCCCGGAAGAGTGCGGTACATCTCATACTGCACATCCTCAGGCATAGACGAAGACATACCTCCGACATACATCTCGTTTGTATTAAGTCCCTCCGGCTCAATAAATATCTGATGTCTTTCCTTTTCAGCAAACTTAACCACTTTATCCTCTATTGAAGGACAATACCTAGGACCTGTTCCCTCTATGATGCCTGCATAAATCGGTGAACGGTCTAGATTGTTTCTTATAATCTCATGGGTCTTACTATTCGTATATGTAAGCCAGCATGAAACCTGATCAATCTGCACACTTTCAGGATCAGTTGTGAATGAAAACGGCACTACCCTCTCGTCACCGAACTGCTCCTCCATCTTTGAAAAATCAAGACTTCTCTTATCTACACGCGCTGGAGTTCCTGTTTTGAATCTGCGCATCTCAATTCCATGATCTATGAGCGACTGAGTCAGATGGTTGGCTGCCAGAAGTCCATTCGGACCTGTATGAGTGATCATCTCGCCGGTTAAGCATCTGGCTCTTAAATATGTACCGGTACACAGCACAATCGCCTTACAATGATATAAAGCTCCCGAAGTAGTTTTTGCACCGACTATATTATTATTCTCATCGGTAACAATCTCAGAAACCTCACCCTGTCTGATGGTCAGATGGTCGGTATTTTGAAGGGTTTTTCTCATTTCCATACTATATTCCGCTTTATCCGCCTGCGCGCGGAGAGAATGAACAGCAGGCCCCTTTGATTTATTTAGCATCTTTGACTGGATAAAGGTCTTGTCAATGTTTTTTCCCATCTCGCCGCCAAGTGCATCAATCTCCCTGACGAGATGCCCCTTCGAGCTTCCACCGATATTCGGATTACATGGCATGAGCGCTATACTGTCCACGCTTACCGTGAAAACAATAGTCTCAAGTCCAAGCCTAGCACACGCAAGTGCTGCCTCACAACCTGCATGTCCTGCACCAACTACAACAACATCATAATTTTCTTCAACAAACTTACTGCACATAACTGCCTACTTTCCCATACAAAATTTACTGAATATCTCATCCATCAGATCATCCTCAACCGATTCTCCTATTATGAGTCCAAGCGACTCATACGCACTCATCAAATCAATCGAATAAAAATCCTCCGGCATATCATCATCAATACTGTTCATAACAAGCTTAAGACTTTCCTTAGCATCTGACAATAGTTTTTATGCCTGATATTTGTGATATAAATCTCATCATTGAATGAGACCTCTCCATCAAAAAACATATTCTTTATTGTATCAGAAAGCTCATCTATTCCCAAGCTTTCCTTTGCAGAAACCGAGATAACAGTTTTATCCACAAGCTTTTTATATCATCTGCAGACACATTAGAGGCCAGATCCGACTTATTTAGTAAAATGACTGCCTTTTTATCCTTAATAAAATTGATAATATCATAATCATTATCATCAAGTGCCACTGACGAATCAACTACATATATTATTAAATCAGCTCCATTGGCATGCTCCATAGCCTTTTTCACACCAATTTTTTCAACAACATCCTCAGTGCTTCTGATGCCTGCAGTATCAACGAGATTTAAGGTGATTCCACCAATATTAATCTGTTCCTCAAGCACATCTCTCGTGGTTCCTGCTATATCCGTGACAATTGCCCTGTCACTTCCGACAAGCACATTTAAAAGAGATGACTTTCCGGCATTTGGCTTTCCAATGATTACGGTGTTTATTCCTTCCTTCAGAATCCTTCCATTATCTGAGGTTTTTAACAGACCATCTATCTCCACATACTCGTTATCCACAATTGCACGTAGTTTTTGTGGATAACCATCCAGTGAAATGTGTTCAGGGTCGTCAAGTGCCGACTCAATAAATGCAATCTCATGCAAAAGCTGCTCTCTTATCTGCCTGATGCTTCCAAGCACGGCTCCGCCTAGCTGGCTTAAAGAGCTTTTTGAGCGCAAAATCATTTTTTGAATTTATTACATCTATGACAGATTCTGCCTGGGATAAATCAATTCTGCCGTTTAAAAATGCCCTTTTAGTAAACTCTCCAGGCTCTGCCGGTCTTGCTCCGTTTTTGATTACCGCTTCAAGCACTCTTTTCATAACATACACACCACCGTGACAGTCTATTTCCACAGTGTCCTCCCTAGTGTATGTATTTGGAGCCTTCATCAAAAGCACCATAACCTCATCTATTTTCTCATCGCCGTCATATATAAAACCATAATGAATGGTATGTGACTGACAGGCGCTTATTTTCTTTTTATTATTCTTACTTTTATAAATCCTGTCTATTACCGAAAGTGCATCATCTCCGCTTATCCTGATAATTCCGATTCCTGACGGAGACATAGCTGTGGCAATAGCCGCTATTGTATCATTTTGCATATGAAATTCCTCAAAAATTCTAAGATAATATATTCAAAAAGGATACCTGAAACCAGATACCCTTTTAATGATTTATATCTATTATTTCTTAAGTGTCACAACAACATGTCTGTAAGGCTCATCACCCTCGCTGTGTGTTTCAACAAATCTATCATTCTGAAGTGCAGAATGAATCACTCTTCTCTCAAAAGGATTCATCGGCTCAAGAGAAACAGGTCTCTTTGTACGCTTAACCTTAAATGAAATATTCTTTGCAAGGTTCTCAAGTGTCTCTCTTCTTCTCTTTCTGTAATCCTCAGTATCAATCTTTACTCTGTAGTAATTCTCAGACTGCTTATTGATAGCAAGATTTGTAAGGTACTGGAGTGAATCGAGAGTCTGACCTCTCTTGCCGATTAAAACGCCCATCTCCGGTCCGTTAAGCTCAACATCAACATTTCTGTTGTCCTCATCCACTTTGATATCAATAGTAACCTCAAGCTTCATTGCCTTAAACACACTGTCAAGGAATTCGCGAATCTCATCCTCAACACTTGCCTCGGCCTTTTTAACCTTGATGACAGCATCACGGCTGCCAATTCCCAGGAAACCATTGCTTCCCTTATCAATTACCTCATACTCTAGCTTATCGCTTGTTGTTCCAAGTTTAATAGATGCCTCTGTCAAAGCATCGTCAATTGTTTTTGCAGATACTTCAATGTATTCCACTATTTTCTCCCCCTATTTGCGTGAATTGCGTTCATTAAACTCTTTAACCATATTAGCCTTTGAAGCAAGTGAGCCTGCCTTTGCATTAGCCTTGTACTCAGCGGCCTTTGCCAGCTTCTCCTCTGTGCCTGCTGATACAGATACATTTGCCTTATTGTCAATTGACTTTGTCTTAATCTGAGCTGCCTTCTTTATATAATCCTCAGACAGTCCCATTTTTTTTCTCTTCTTCTTTGCCTTTTCCTCGTTCTTTGCCATAACAGCCTCAAGATCAAGATTCTCGATATGTCTGTTGACGAAGAACTGCTGGATACCTCTTACAAGTGCAGAGCAGATCCAGTAAATACCAAGACCTACAGGAACTGTGAAGCAGATAAACAATGACATAAGCGGCATCATGAGATTCATCATCTTCATCTGATTTGCCATCTGATCATTGCCGTTTGTAGCCTGTGGCATAAGCTTGATATTGATCATCTGTGTCAGATATGACAGTACAGGAATAAGCAGTGCAAGTATTACAAAAAGTAACCACTTATCAGGCTTGTCCGTAAAGTTGCTCTTTATGATATACCAAGGTGTATCTGAGATATTCAGTCCCAAAAAGTAGTTGAAATGAAGTAATGCATCATGCGTCTTCTCAACTGCGCTCTGGATACCATCAAAAAAACTTACCGTCCATAAGAGCATCCCAGCCCTTTGAAGGAAGCTTATAAAGGATATCAATGATATAATTGCTTAAAGTATCACCACTTGCATCGGCAAGCTTTGAAGCCGCATTTGAAGCGTTAAGACCGCTTGATGTGACAACATTATATTTTTCCATCAGACTGACAAGTGTATCCTGATATCCGCTTGTCTGCTGAATTGAATCAACAAGCCCTGTAAAAGAGCCCTTAACTCCGCTCAGATAAGCAGGAATATTGTAAAATACACGGTACAGTGCAAACAGAATAGGCATCTGTATAAGCATCTGCACACAGCTTCCCATCGGAGAAATACCGTACTTCTGGTACAAAAGCTGTGTCTCCTCCTGCATGGCCATCATTGAAGCCTGGTCCTTTTTATTTTTATATTTAGCCTGGATAGCCTGCATCTCAGGCTGCATTTTCTGTGATAGCTTAGAAAACTTCTGCTGCTTTATAGTCAGTGGCAACAGACACATGTAGATTATAATCGTAATAATTACAATACTTAGTACAACGCTCTCAACTCTTCCACCTGTAATATTAGATATACCACTGTATATCCAATCCATCAGGATACCGAGAAGCTTGGCAATTGGTCCAAGAATAGAGCCTGGATATGCGGTTAATAAAATGTCCGACATAAAAACCTCCATTGCTGCTATGGAACCGGATCATACCCACCCTTTGAAAAAGGATTACATCTCAATATCCTCCATGCCGCAAGCAGACCACCCTTTATGGCACCGTACTTTTGTACAGCCTGCAGACCATACTCTGAGCAGGTCGGACAATATGGGCATTTCGTTGATTTCATCGGGGAAATATACTTCCTATAAAATTTAATCAAAAATATTAAGATACTTTTCAAAACGATTCCATCTTCTTTTTCATTATTCAAATATTTTGTTTCTTAATAATCCTGTGAAGACCTCCAAGATGTAAAACAGCACTTTCTATTTCCTTATAACCCACATAGCCGCGCTGCAACTCTTGCGATGACTACGATGTCCAAACCACTATCGAACATAGTCCTCATGTAGTCTGTAGCTCTCTCTTACGAGACGAGTAATATGATGTCTAATAACACTATTTCCAACTTTTTTGCTAACTGATATACCTATACGATTATTTTTCTGTGTTATTTTTTCAGAACATACATAACGAGGTATCTGTTAGCAAACGATACACCGTTATTATATACATTCTGAAAATCCTTGTTTTTTTTCAACGAATCTGAAAAATTTCATTTGACGCTGTCCTTCTAAAAACAATCAAAAAATGAAGAAAAGACCACAAAAATTGTGGCCTATGCTGATAATTTTTTTCTCCTTTTAATCTTCTGGCTGCGATTACTTTTCTTCCGCCAGCAGTTTTCATTCTCTGTCTGAATCCATGAACTTTTGCTCTCTGTCTCTTCTTTGGCTGATAAGTCATTTTCATTGTGATACACCTCCATTCCTCGTAGCATCATTTCCGATGATAACAAAAAAAGTCAGACTAGTCAATAGAAAATTGAAAACTTTTAGAAAACCCTGTAAAACGCCCGAAAATCCATTTTTTACGCTCCGTGTACTCCTGTGCGATTGCGAAGTTTTCATTGAAAAATGAAGCGATTTGAGTTATCATAGACATTGGACGACTATCCAAATGTATCATTGTAAATCGTTTGTAAGCGATTTTACAGGACTGTAAGAAAGGACGCGAGTTATGCATCTGGTCGAAGAAAAATGGGACGAAATCCTTCTGACAGTGAAAAGAGAGCATGAATTGACGGATATTTCCTTCAATACCTGGCTGAAGCCGCTGCAGATCTTTTCCATTCAGAATAACCGCATCTATATCCTGGTGTCCGGCGAGCAGATGGGACTGACCTATATTAATAGGAAATATTACCTTCTCTTAAAGTGGCGGTCGCGGAAGTTACAGGCACAGAGTATGAGATCGAATTTGTTCTCCCGGAACAGGCAAAGAAACTGAAAACGCCGCATCCGAGACGGCGTGCTACGACAGAAGAAGCGGAACGGTCAAAGCCGGTCTCAAGCCGGTGACCGACTACTGGGTGAACTCGCTCTGGCGGAGTCTCCTGAAGGACGGCCACTACTGCTCGCATAACGACATCCGGGCCATACTGATGTCGGACTTCAGCGAGACATTCCACCCTTTCCGCTCGTATTTCGAGGGGCTGGCCCCGTGGGACGGGGTGACGGACTGGATCGGGCAGCTGGCCGATACCGTGGACACCACCCGGCCCGCCTTCTGGCGGGGTTGCCTCAAGCGCTGGCTTATCGCGCAAGTGGCCGGCTCCATGGAGCTAGGCGTGGAAAAACCATACCATCTTGCTGCTGGCCGGCGGGCAGGGGCTGGGCAAGACCTCGTGGCTGCGGAACCTCGTGCCGCCCGAATTGCGGGACTATCTTTTCACGGGCAATGTC
>ENA-OQKT01000044-OQKT01000044.1-human-gut-metagenome-genome-assembly--contig:-NODE-44-length-21794-cov-3.639036_pt1 | contig 21794 bp, 21 predicted proteins | sample MGYA00242650_ERZ504801 | MGnify/ENA primary metagenome ERZ504801 (study PRJEB26092, sample SAMD00036396) | human gut metagenome | host: Homo sapiens | study: EMG produced TPA metagenomics assembly of...
ACTCAGTCACTGCTTCACTCCCTGCCACCTCTGTCTGTACTTCTGTTTCTTTCTCACGCACAATCAGTTTTCGGCTGACCTGGTACTTCGGATGCTCCTGATTTACCGGTTCCACATAATAGACCGCTTTGTAAGTGTCCGCATGATCTGTCGTAAAATCCTCATCCTTGTCGTTCTTTGCTTCCTCAAATGTGACTTTGACCTTGTTATCAGCCTTGATTTCCAGTCCTGTGTAGTCTGATTTCACATCAAATACACTGCCTGTTTCAATTTCATAATCTTTGGCAGTCACTACCTCATCTTCATCCAGAAGGTCTTTCACTTCCTCATAAAGTGGAGGTTTTTTCTCTGGCTGGATCTCCGCTGCATATGCAGTCATCGGAGATAACACTGTACTAAGCATTGTCATGCCTGCCAGCAAGCCAGATACTACTTTTCTAAAATACCTTTTTTCTTCATGCTAAGGTCCTCTCTTTCATAATATTTGTATGAAAACAGACAGTCCTTAGACTGCCTGCAATACACTGCTTATCGTTGCGGGAAACTCAGATTGAACTGCACATTTCCCTCGCCGGGATCAACCATCTCCACTGTTGCTTCATACTGTCTCCCTGTTTTTCTGGATACCAGATCCTTATAATGGATTTTTCCTTTAGACAGGAACTTCTTTGCTGCCGTCTTATCCATCTTTTTTCCCTGACTCGCAAGGAATTTATCATTCTTCCATAAGGTAAAAGTACAGTTCCGGTCAGAACAGTAAAAGTTTACTTTCCCTTCCTGGACATCTGCTCCACATCGGGGACATTTGCCAATGACTTCTCCTTTTGCCTTTCCCTGAAACTGATTTTTCTTTTCTTCTGAAATTCCCTGATACCTGGCAACCAGTTCCTGCATCAGTTCTGTAATCCCATTTAGGAATTCATCTGCTGTCTCTGTATTCTGGGCAATGTGATTCAATGCCATTTCCCACTCTGCGGTCATCTTCGGAGATTTAATCTCATCTGGCAGAACTGTAATCAATACATTACCATCATCTGTCGGCACCAGTATTTTTCTTTTCCCTTTTCACAAAACCAGACTGAATCTAGTTTTTCAATGATTGCTGTCCCTTGTTGCCGGAGTACCAAGTTCCTTTCTTTTCTGTATCTTCGGTCAGTTCTTCATTCCCTGCACGTTCCATCGCAGAAAGCAGGGTATCTTCTGTGTACTGTTTCGGTGGCTGTGTGAAATGCTCCGATACCAAAGAATCACAGGGACCATAATGCTTGCCTGCCCAGATATCCAGCTCCGGCTCTTCTTTCTCACTCTTTACGCCAAAGAACTGTTTCAATTTATTTTCGATCGCCTTGAATCCTTCCTGCTTTGTTTTCTTTGCTGTGAGATAAAACGTATGATAATTGCAGGTGATCTGGCATTTATGGCTTTCATAAATATAAGGATCTGCAGTTGCTGTCAGAACCCTGGCACTGATCAGATACAAAATCTTGCGGTTTCGTTCTTTCAGTTCACCAATATCTGCTTTGGCTACTTCCATGGTTGGGATAATCGCATGGTGATCGGATACTTTCTTTGAATTTAATACCTTACTCACGTCTGGGTGATATTCCAGACCTTCAGCATAAGGCATTTTCCCAAGTAACATCTGAATCAGTGTTTCAGTGCTTTCTCCCATCTCATCTGTCAGATACTGGCTGTCTGTTCTCGGATAAGTGACCAGCTTCTGCTCATACATCTCCTGCACGGCATCCAATGTCTGCTGTGCGGTATAACCAAACATTCTGTTTGCTTCCCTCTGCAGAGTGGTCAAATCATAGAGCTTCGGAGGACGGACCGTTTTTTCTTTCACATCATCCTTTTCCACTTCGCACATACGCTCCATACAGTCCGCAGCCACTCTATCTGCATCTTCTTTTTTCTGAAAATGCTCTGTGACCGCATCCATCTCGTCAAACTTGATATGAGCCATATAATATTTTTCTTTGGTAAATTCCTTGATCTTCTGATTTCGATCCACGATCATGGCAAGTGTTGGTGTCTGTACTCTTCCAACTTTCAGATTCTGGTTATACAGAACGGAAAAAAGACGGCTCGCATTGATTCCCACCAGCCAGTCTGCCTTTGCCCTGCAAAGTGCTGACTGATAGAGACTGTCATAACACGAACCGTCTTTTAATGACGCAAATCCATCTTTAATTGCCTGTTCCTCCATGGAAGAGATCCAGAGCCGCTTCATCGGCTTTTTGCATCCTGCCTGCTCATACACCAGACGGAAGATTAGTTCTCCTTCCCGCCCGGCATCTGTAGCACAGATTACTTCATCTACTTTGGAATCTCGCATCAGTTTTTTCAAGATTCCAAACTGCTTTTTCGTGCCTTCCAATACCCTGTGTTTCCAACATTCCGGCACAATCGGCAGATCTTCATATCTCCATTTTTTATATTTTTCATCGTATTCCGATGCATCACATAATCCAACCAGATGTCCTACGCACCAGGAAACGATATAACCGTTTCCCTCCACGTAGCCATCTTTTCTTGTTCTGGCTCCAAGCACGGAAGCCAGTGCCATCGCAACCGATGGCTTTTCTGTAATCACTAATTTCATTTACTCCTGCTCCTCTTCTTCATCTTCCAGCACATTATCGTCAAAATCTTCATCTCTCAGAATTTCCGGTTCTGTACTTTCTTCCTGCTCATCTGCATCGTCTACTTCCCGTTTTTCTGACTCTGAATCTTCGGATTCATCTTCATCCTCTTCCATCTCATCCTCATCATCATATTCATGTTTTGGTTTATAGACTTTGAAGTAATATCCTCCCGCCGCAGCTCCGACTGCAACCAGTGCAATCAAAAGATACGTTCCAAATGGACTTTTATCTTCAGGCATCTGAATATCATCCTCTACCTTATCTTTCTCGGCTGACTCTGTCGTTTCCGGTTTTTCTTCCTCTGCTTTTTTCTCTGGTTCTGCATAAACCGTATCCACTTCCGGAAGTGTCACCGAATCAGAAAGTGTGAAGTTCATCAGATCTTTTTCACTGACTTCTGTAAGAAAATACACATTATCCTGAGATTTTGAATTGTCAATAATCAGATAGAAAATCTTACCACTCTTAGTTGAAATGGTATAAAACTCTTTTGTTCCTTCCGTAGCTGTTTTAGTAACAGAATCTGCTGTCTCGCCTTCTTTATTAAGCTGTTCCTCAATACCTGTCACTGTCCGATCATCCACGGTTCCTTTTGCATCTGTCGGCTCAGAAGCCTGTGCATCCTGCGGAAGCGGTGAAGTCGTTGTTTTCTCAGTCCCAGTTGCATCTGCACTGGTCGTGGTTGCCATTGCACCATTACTGTCACTGGAAGTTTTCTGTTTCTCTGCCTGCTTCTTTGCCCATTCATAATAAGGATTCTGTAACACATACTTTTCAGACGTATTTCCGGCACCATCTGTTACCGTAATCTCAATCTGTTTTGTAGTAAAATCTTTCTGTGTCAATTGCACTCTCAGCATTCCATCCTTCAGATCTGTATAAGTGGTGCCATTGACTGTTACTGCAGTAATCCCTGATACTGTATCATTCCCCTGAATCGTCAGCACACCATCTGTCAGGGAAGCAGAGAGTGTCGGCTTTTCCGTGTCATAACACTTAATAGAACGATTCTGCTCATACACCTTTCCATCACCATCTGTCACACGCACATACACTGTCTGATTTCCTGTGATCGTGATACTTCCGCTTCCAGTTACATCCTGCCAGCTTCCATCTTTTCCTGCTTTTGCTTCAATCTTTGCTATTGAGAAACCTTCCGGCATATGGCTGGCATCTACCGTAACAGCAATGGTTGTTTCTCCCTGTTTCCATCCATCCGGTTTCTCAATCGTGATTGCAGGCGTGGTATTCTCAGCTGCATAAGCAGTCTGTGTCTGGAGCAAAGGTGTTGTCAGGCAAAGAAATGTCGTTGCTGCAAGCAGACTCTTTTTTTACCCTGCTTTTTAGTATTTGTTCTCTTCTTCTGTTTCATTTTTTTCCAGATTCATCATCGGCTTTTATTTCCTCCTTCTGTATTTCTACCCTGCCGGGCAACTCATTTTTCATTTTCTTTTTAAAAGCTTCCAATTCCGGAATACTCATATCCATTGCACGGATAATTCTTACAATTTCCAGATTTTCTGCTTCTGTTTTTGCAATCTCCGCAGCCTTGAACCGCTTTAAATCTGCTTCATATCTGGCTTTAGATGCTTCCATTTTTTCCTTGGCTTTCTCATAATCTGCCGTTGCTTTTTCAAGACTTTTCATCTCTTCTCCTTTCCGGGCGGCTGTTATACCGCCCTTTTCCTTACCATCGCCCGAATCCATAGAAATGGCTCTGCCAGTATGGAGAGTTGATGGACGTGTACTGAACCGGATGCCCACAATGGATCATCTGACCATTGCCCACATAGATTCCAATATGCGTTACTGGTTCTCCTGCATCGTAGGTTCCGGTAAAGAAGATCAGATCTCCTGGCTGTGCTTCTGACTGGGATACTGGCGTACAAATGTTGTACAGTCCCTGTGCAGTCAGCCTTCCCGTATTTCTTACCCCGGAATGAACCAGACAGTAGCTGACAAATCCGGAACAATCGAATCCACTTGGGGAATATCCACCCCACACATACGGTGTTCCAAGATATTTTGCAGCCTCTTCCAGTAAACGTTGCGCTGCTTCACTGGTATATTCATTACCACCAAAGCCTGTTCCTTCTCCTGTTTCCAGATAAAAGATCGGGTTTAACCGCTCTCCATTTTTCAAAAGTTCAATGTGAAGATGGCTTCCTGTAGAATTTCCGGTATTTCCTACAAGACCGATCTCATCACCTTTCGTGACGGATGCTCCTGCAGATACACTCCGGCTGCTTAAATGTGCATACCGCAGTTCATAGCCTTTACTGTCCTTGATTACAACATAATTGCCATAGCTGTCGTTATAAGCAGAAGTTGTAACCGTTCCGGTCAGCCCTGCCATTACTTTTGTCCCTTCCGGTGCTCCGATATCCATACCATTGTGTAACTGATTTGCTCCTGATATTGGATGAATCCGATATCCATAATAGCTGGTCACACTGGAATACCAGTTAAAATCAACCGGTGTTGCAAACATCTGCAGGTTGCCTTTGGTATCGTTGTAGGCACTGAACAGTTCTTTCTGGAAAAATCCCAGCCTGTCCTGACAGATTGACATCAGGTTTCCACTGGTCAATGTTACATTCAGCGTGTCCACATCTCTGATTCTGGTCACTTCGACTTCATTGCTTCCGTTATCATCTGCAAGATAACATTCCCAGGTCTGATGTCCATGTGCAGATGCTGCCGCATGACTGTCATAATAGACATCAAATTGTACACCGTATCTTGCGAAAGCTCCGGTATCTTCTACGGTATATTCGACACCATTCATAACTACCTTTGTTCCCATTGGAACAAACGGATTGGAAGCATCTACCGCTAAGGTATGATTGGCAGTTGGATATGCTCCACTGGCAGTCGGTCCTCCGCTCCAAATACCACAACAGATTGGACAGTTACAATATCCACTGGTCACAACCTGTCCCAAAGATTCTCCAACTCTTACTGTTGCTGTCTCCGTTACAGTCTCATTGACTGCTTCAGTAGTTAAATGATATTGCTCTGCAAACAAGGCGTCCAGCTCCGGCTTGACCTGTTCAAAAGTAAATTCTTCATACTTTGCAGACAGATAACTAATCAGGATAAACGGATCATGCTCAATAGGTCCGATGTTATATCGGTATTCCTCATGTCCTGGTTCTTCAGATTCCATATTGTTGATCCGCTCCTGCAGATTAGCTTCCAGCTGTGTGTAATACAGTTCCGCTTCCCGGATTGCCTGATCCGATGACAGATAACTGGTTCCGGTGTAAGTGATCACATTTTGTAAAAACACTGCAGAGCATGACGTGACATTCGTTATGATCAGAAACATCAATCCGATCAGAACTGCTACACTGATATACACCTTCCGGTTTTCTTTAAAAAAGTTGGTGACTTTGCCGCCAATCTTCTTGATATAATCAATCGTACCTTTTGTAGCTGTTCCTACTGTCTGTTCACTTCGCTTCGCTTTGGCATAATCCCGTTTGATCTGTTGCTTCTGAATCTGTTTTTTCAGTTTCTTCTGTTCCTGACGGGCTGCCGCCTGTGTCTGTTTCTCTTCCTGTCTTTCAAGTCTGCTTCTTTTTCTGAATGCCCTCTGTTTCCTGCGTCTGGCACTTCTCTGTTCCAGCCGGTAAACACCTTCGCCGCTTTCTTCTAACTTATGGGCACCTTCTACCGCCGCATTATCGTCTTCATTTTTGCTGATCTCACGGTGCAATGCTGCGGAAGCTGCACTTCCTGCTTTCTTGACAACAGAAGTTTTTTCTGTTTTCACAGATTCCCCTTCGCCAAACTTCAAGCGGGATTTCTTCTTTCCAGGAGCTTCTCCATCATTTGCCTGATAGACCTGTGCCTTCTTGGAATGCTGCTTTGCTTCCTTCTTCTTTTTTGCTTCCTCATAAGAAAACTTTTTGGCTTTTTCCTTCTGTTTCTGATGTCGGAAATTGACTCCATCCGTATCCATCTGGTTCAATTTCTCCATATCTTTGTCATTTTTCACAGAAGCACCAGTTTCCTCATAAGCAAATTTCAGACGCTGTTTCTGCTTTGGTTTCTTACTTCCACCATTCTTCTTACTCCGGCTGTCTCCTCTGCTTTCTGAAAGATCTGCACGTTTTTCTTTCAATCTCCCTGACTGGCTGGCTTCGGATTTTTCCGCAAGTCTGGATTCTTTTCCGACTTCAGCACGTATTCTTTTCCGATTTTGTTGCTTTCTATTTTGTCCAAAATCCTCACTTTGGTTCTCTGTTCGCATCAGTTCTGGTGCATCCCTGGATTTTTGCACAGAGGGACGAATATTTTTCCCACTCCGTTCAGACTGGCGGGAAGACTTATCCACAAGGCTTACTTCTTTTTCCCCCTGTTTTCCTCCCATCTGCACATCACTGGCACGGTTACTGACACGAACAGAAGATTTATCCGTCAGGTTTTCTTCCACCAGACCATCCTTGGTCATTTTCTGGACTTTCTTATCCCTGACTTTCATTCTCTGTTCTGCCACTGATTACTCCTCCTTCTTCGGATACCCTTTCCCTGCCTGTAATAAACAGAGAAAAGCGATGCCAAAAACAGCACCGCCACTAAAAGTTAATACATATGAAATTGCTCGTAACATTGTTTTCTCCTTTGATTTAACCTGCTTCGGAAGTCTCCTCCAAGCGGGTTGTCATGATTTTATAGAGGGAATTCTTCGGGAATCTGTCTACAAATGGGATAATGACATTTCCATAAAACAGAAGTCCTTCCCCCTCATTACTGTTTGTTACATAGGACAGCTGGGTTGGTGAAATATTCAGCTGTTTGGCAAGAATCTGCCGGTCACCGGATGCCTGGTTCAGCATATAAATGAAATCAGAGTTTTCAAAAATATTCTCGATTTCCCTGGAAGCCAATAAATCTTTGATATTCTGTGTTATCTGATTGTTATTATCAGGCGGCTTTTTATCCACCTCTCTGGGGCTTTCGCCCATTTTCATCAGCGTGTCATTTCACGCTCAGCATAGCATATCTTTTTACCACGATTATATCGTACCGGCTGGCAATGCGGCCTCTTGGAGCTGTTATATTCTGCTTATGCAGGTTCAAGCTCTATGCGTTGCGTGTGGCTATTCTATTATGAATAGCCTTCCACTCGGATTAGGTCGCTACCCCTTTCCCGTTTTTTTCCGCATTGATACTTCTGACTTACTTGCCGGTTTCAGTCAGAACGGCGATAGTTTGCACTTTAAGCGACTAACAAGTAACAAACCAGTTCACCAGTTGGAATACCTCCCCATTTACGGAACCTCTTCCAAATTTCCACACTGTAAGCTGCTGTCTGCTCTTCTTTTAATAGAAGATGGAATTCATCCACATAGTAACGGGTAGATTTATGAGCGGAACGATTGATAGTCACTCGGTTCCATACCTGGTCCTGCACAATCAACATCCCGATCTTTTTCAGCTGTTTTCCAAGCTCTTTGATATCAAAACAAACGATACGATTGTTGATATCCACGTTTGTCTGATGATTAAATACATTCAAAGAACCTGTAACATAGATTTCCAATGAAGTGGCCAGCCGCTGTGCTTCCGGCTCTTCCTGCTTTCTCAGAAGGTTGTATAAGTCCTCCAAGATTGGCATCTTCTCCGGTACTGGATCGGCAAGATATTCCTGATATACTAACCGTACACAACGGTCAATAACTGTTTTTTCTACCGGCTCCAGTCCGTTCTTTCCACCAACGATCAGTTCACACAAAGACAGAATAAAATCTGCTTTCAATGACAACGGGTTGTCTTCCTCGGAATAATTCAGATTCAGATCCATTGGATTGATATACTGGTCAGATACCGGAGAAACCCGTACCACCTGCCCATGCAGTGCCTGCACCAGTGCTGAATATTCGGCTTCTGGATCACAGACGATGATATCGTCTTCCGTGATCAGGAAGCAGTTTGTAATCTCTCTCTTTGCTGAGAAGGACTTACCGGAACCTGGTGTACCAAGAATCAGTCCATTCGGGTTCTTCAAACGTTTCCGATCAACCATGATCATGTTGTTGGATAATGCATTCAATCCATAATAAAGAGCTTCCCCTTCCTGAAACAGTTCCTGTGTCGTAAATGGCACGAAAATCGCTGTTGAAGATGTGGTAAGCCCTCTCTGAATTTCAATCCGATTGACTCCCAGTGGAATACAGGACATAAGTGCAGCTTCCTGCTGATAATCCAGCTGTTTTAAGGAACAGTTATATTTCTGTGCAATTCCCTGTACCTGGAAAATATTATTATCCAGCTTCTGACGCTTCTTTGCGGTATTCATCACCAGAACCGTTACAAGAAACATTCGTTCATTTCTGGACTGCAGATCTTCCAACAGGTTCTTCGCCTCTTCTCCATAAGTCACAAGGTCCGATGGAAGCACGTCCATATCATAACCGGAACGTACTGCCCGCTTCTGCTCTTCAATCTTCATCTTATCCAGATCTGAAATCTTACTCTTGATCATCTTGATCGCAGAACTCTGGTCAATGGACTGGATATGAATGTTAACATTGATGCTGTCATCCACATCCAGGAAGTCTGCAAGCATCCGGTCTGTCAGCTCCGGTGCAAGAATCTGCAGGTAACTCACACTCCCCATCGTTCTTCCCATCAAAAATGTCTGATTCTTGGAAAAGTTAAAGGAAGTCGGTGCAATAAAATCTTTGGTCTTTAATCCGGTTTCCGGCAGCATCTTATACTGGAACTTAAATGGTTCGATCCGATCCTGGTTAAACACATGATACATAATCTCCAGCCTTTCCAGACCATTTAGTGAATGTGCCTGTGCTCCCAGAACCTTAAAGTTGTTTAAGATATCTGTTTCGATTCTTTCAAGCCTTGGTCTTGCCACCTTCAGGCTTTCTGCTTCGATTCCAAAAGTGATATACTTTGTCTTTACCAGACCATTATTTCCTTTGGAAAGCTGATTTTTCAGCATAGTACGGTACTCTTCACGAATGGCATTGAAGTCATCGTTCTGATCTGGAATATCAATGCTTTTCTCAAATTCTGCCACATCCACCTGCTGATTGATAAAGGACAGCTGCACACTGATGGAAGAATCAAAGTAATTTAAGAAATCACAGTAATTTTCAAATATCGTGGTCTTATCCTCATTTAAAGCCAGCTGATAATTGATGTCATAAAACTGAATTGTCTTAGAGAAAAAGGTCTTTGTCACCTGGCAGATACCATCCTGCAGCATCCGAATATACGGAATACTCTGCTGTGCAGTTGTAGGAATGTTTTTCTGTTTCCTACGATCCCGTTCCTGCTTCTTCCTACGCTTTTCCTGTTCTCTTTCTTTTCTGCTTTTTTTGTTTCTTCTTTCCTGACGGTTTCTTTTTTTCCGCCAGGGACAGACGCTCCTGCTGAGCCTCCTGCTTTGTCTTTTTTGCCATCCGGCACACCCTCCTTTTTTACAAGGGTGGAAATCTCCTGATAAAAATTTTCTGTCTTATATGGTCTTACCGCTGGACAGATAAACTTCTGTCGAATGATATTTGCCACCACTTTTTCAAAGGGAAGTCCATCTTTTTCATACATTGCCATGAAGAAAAACGGAAGCATGATCGTTACCATCAGAATGGCAGCGATACTGGAACCGATGGGTTTTCTCATGACCAGATAAAACGGAATTCCCACTACTGCGGCAAGTGAAAAGAAAATCAGCTGCCGTTTTGTCAGATTTAACGCTACTTTTGTTTTGACCTTGGTAAGGTCTTTTGGTACTGGTACATACGCCATGGTATGCGCTCCTTTCCTGCCCGCTAATGGGCATTGAATATTGATTTGCTAAGGCTTCCGGTCTTGAATAATGAAAATGCAAGAATCACGGTATAAGCCGCTACTGAAAACATTGCTGCATGAAGGTCACTGGATATGGTCATTGCATTTACTAAAACTGTATAAATTCCAACACAGACCATCATGAAGAATCCCTGAAATGCCAGTGCGAACAAGCCTTTTAAATAGTTGTTTCCGATATTGCCCCATTCCTTATTGGTCATGGTGGCAAACGGAATTGGTGCTATGGAAGTATAAAGGTAAATTTCTATCATTCTTCCGTACAAGATTACCGTAATGATAATTGACAGAATGTGCATGGTAACACTGATCAACATCGTTTCCATGGATAGAAGGAACAAATCCCCTAACTCCATATCCTCCAGGGCATCCACAATCCTTGAAATTGCTTCTGTTGCATCCACCGCAGTGTTTCCTGATATCACCCCGGCGGCATTGTTGACCACATGCTGGCCAACATCAAAGACCGCCATCGTGATATTGAACGTATTTGTCACCAGATAAATGGCTACATACGCTTTGAAGATCCAGAGGAAAATGTTATAAGTCTCAAATTCATGGAAATTGTTTTTCTGTGTTACCATCGTGATCAATTCATAGCACAGGACAAAGGTGATGATCAGTCCCGCAATGGGGACAATCACTGTTTGGGATAAATTCTGAATCAGATTAAAAATCCCTGCATTCCATCCCTGCGGTGTCTGTCCCACCTGCCCGGCTATGGTTCCCACCTGCTCATTGACAGACGTGAACATGTTATCCAAACTTGACTTGATAAGCCCGATCAGGATATCCTTTATCGCTTCCGTAATTCTCTCAATGATGGTGTTCATCTACTACTCCTCTTAAGAGAACAATGTTGCCAGCTGTGGAATCAGGGTAGTTCCCAGCAGCATGATTCCGGCACCAGCCATCAGCTGTTTGATGCCCTGGCTCTTAGCGCCGGGATTGTCATTCCCATATCCTTCCAGAAGGTTTACGACACCCCACACGCCAAGACCTGCACCGATTGCGACTACAAGAGTTTTTAAAGTTGTAATTGCACTGCTAAAAAACGCCATATACATTCACCAAAACTGACTTTTTTCAGGTGTTTACGGGAATGAAAAAACACCGACTAAAAAGCCGGCGCACCTAATGTCAGTTATTCCTTTCCTCATTATTTTTCGTTCATTCCCAAGGTTACTCCGACAGTTCTACATGAATTACTTCCACCTCTTCTTCAGATTTCGGTGTGTACTGCGGATTTAACTCTTTCTCAACTTTGTATCGGTTCTTCTCGTTTTCATCTGCAAGAAGCCGATAGTTTTTGTGTTTCGTGATATCATATTTGTCCGAGAAAAATGGTCTGGCACCACGGATCTGCAGGATACATTTTCCTCCATCCATGACTGCAATCTCATCTTCTGTCATCAGCTGTTTGCCTGTTTTCTGGTAATTCAATCCAAAAGACTTCTGATTACTCCTCGTCTCCGAAGTGTTATACAGGTCAATGGTTTCCTTACCCAGAAGCTCACTCATTTCCTTTAATGTGGTCTTCTCTTTCCCACCAAGGAATAAAGTCGTATCACAGTTGCCCAGAATGGTATCTGCACTATCCTTATACATTGCCTTTAACTGACTCTGTGACTGCAAAATAATAGAAGCAGAGATTTCCCTGCTTCGGATAGTTGCGATCAGCTTGTCAAACTGAGGAATTTGTCCGATGTTGGCAAACTCATCAGCGATGACACGCACATGCACCGGAAGTCTTCCACCATATTCATCATCTGCCTTATCGCAAAGCAGATTGAAAAGCTGTGACTGCAACATCGCAATCACAAAGTTGAATGTGGTATCCGTATCGGACATAATCAGAAACAAGGCTGTTTTCCTGTCTCCGATCTTATCTAGCTCCATTTCATCGTAAGACATGATCTCACGAAGCTCTGCGATATCAAATGGGGCAAGTCTGGCACCACAGGAAATCAAAATCGACTTCGCCGTTTTGCCGGCGGCCATTTTGTATTTTTTATACTGTCTGACCGCAAAGTGCTGCGGATCTCTTTCTTCCAGTTCCTGGAACATCATATCCACTGGATTCTGGTAAGTTTCATCCTCTTCACGGGTTTCGCTTTCATTCAAAAGATCCAGAAGAGTATTCAGATTCTTTTCCTCTTCATCCCCTTCATACCAGATAAAAGCAATCAGTGCTGTATACAGCAATTTCTCTGCTTATAGTGATAGGTAAGGTTTTGATATTATCTCCACCTTTTCCCCCACTTCACACCGGACATGCGACTTTCACCGCATCCGGCGCTCCATCGATTGTCTTCACGAGACATTTAATCAGTCACCAAATTTAAGTTTTATATTATTGCTGACAGGTTCGCCTGCTCTCGCAGACTATTGATTTTCACGAGCATCTTTTTTGTGATATTGAGTGTTTTTATCAGGTCTTTTATTACTGCTTGGGGCAGTTCTTGTAACAGAATCAGATATTTTTTGTGAATCAGAACCATGTTTTTATATCTTTCAAATCCACCAAGTGCTCTTGGTACTTTGAGCCATACAGCTACATGTTCCGCATCTGCGAATTCTTCTCCACTGATTGCACATTTTCCCTTTTGAGCAGAAAATAAAGATATTTTACTGTCATGGTATTCTGTGCTATGACCAACGGATATTTTTTCTCTCAGTCCTTTCAGAACATACTGATTAAGGTTAAGTTCTGTATGAATCGGAGCACGACCTTCTTTTGTATAACTACAAACGATTGATCGCTTCGCCATCGGTATTTTATTTTTGATGAATGCAATCGGATAGATCATCTGGTCAATTCCTGAAACATATCGAATCATTTTTGACTGTCCGAATCTTTCCTTTTCTGCTTGGGTGATAGTTCCACCCTCATGTTTTAGCATACTTCCTGTTTCTGTATTTAACCTGTTCGTCAAAACTGTCATTACTCGCCTATGGAATTCTCTGCAATCAATACTGATACAGGTGGCAAGCTGATAGTAATTCTGTATGCCTAACACCATAGAGTTATATAGCTGAATTTCTGATAAACAACTTTTTTTCTCTCGGGGTTTTGCGATGTTTTTCGCTTGTTCCACTAGCTTTGCTCTTTCAATTTCAACCTTTTTGTCACAGATTGCCGACTGCACCACATATTTATGATGCTTCAACCTTACCCTTATTTTGAATCCAAGAAACTCTGACCACCGTTTTCTGGTGTTCACAATCCTTGTTTTCTCAGGGGACACCTCTAATTTCAACCTCTCTTCAATCCACGCCGTAACCGCTTCTTTTGTCCTGACTGCGTCCTCTTTCGTTCTACAGAAAATCCTAAAATCATCCGCATACCGAATGATATGCATTTCTTTCATTTCTGTGTTTTTCATAATCCTATAACCATGGCTTTTATCAAAAACTTTAGTTTTTCCGATTATTCTTTCTCGCCCTCTGCTTATAGCAATCGGATTTTCCTCCCATTGACTAGCTATCCACCAATCCAATTCATTTAGAACGATGTTTGCCAGTAGTGGTGAGATAATTCCTCCCTGTGGTGTACCCTTGTTGGGCAGTACCGTTGTATTATCGGGCATTTTAATTGGAGCTGTTAGTATTCGCTTGATAATAAAAATCAGCGTTTTATCATGGATACCCAGCGACCATATCTGTCTGATTAACTTGCTATGATTTACGTTATCGAAAAATCCTTTAATATCAAACTCAATAACATAATGAAGATTCATCATTTGAAGCATGGTGTAGGTTCTGTTAATGGCATGTTCAACGGATCTATTCGGACGAAATCCATAACTATTATTGCAGAACTTTGCTTCGCAGATTGGTTCCATGATCTGCTTGATACATTGCTGTATCAACCTATCCCATATGCATGGGATTCCCAGCGGACGTGTTTTTCCGTTTGGTTTCGGGATATCTTTCCGTCTTACAGGCTTTGGTCTGTAGCCGTGTTTGCTTCCGGTAACAATAAATCTCACTCTTTTTACCACATCATCAGGAGTTTGACTCCCAATATCTGTGATGTTCTTTTTGTCTGTTCCTGCCGTGTAGCTGCCTTTGTTCGCTTTGATGTTTCGGTACGCAAGTAAAATGTTATCCCTGCTCAGCATCAAATCCATAAGATTCTCAAATACTTCACCGTTCTGACTTTTTTGATATAGTTCATCAAAAGTACCTTGCATTCCGTAGTACTCCGCATGACGCAAGTCATCTACACATAATGTTTTACTTTTCTTTGGCATAAGGCATCACCTCCTCTCGAAAGTGACCCTTTTGGTCTTACTCGTAATCCTTATCATTAGACTGAATAATGCCTGTTTATTTCAACCGACTTGTGACCATTCCTCCGAGTTCCTCTTTTTCGCAGAACTCATCATAAGTTCGATCACGGCTTTTCAGCACCAGTTCACCTGCTTATTTTCTTCGTCAGGCTATCCCCTAATGGAATCTGGTGCCTTTCCACGTTCCGATAATCCTATCTGTACATATATCCTTAGATCTCTGCTATAGTCCTGTCAGCTTGGATGTGCCTGTAACACAACATGGTCGTTCGTAGGGCGAATTTCTACTGAACCACACTGACTGCGCTTTAACGCACCCATACATTTCTATATGGTCTTCTTTTAGAACCGTACATTCGCAGTTTTCGTCAGTTTACTCGCCAAAGTAAACATTCTAATCATAGATATTTTATAGATCCTAGACCTATAGGTAGCGCACCCCACCTCTGGGGCGTTTTCGAGAATCTTTTGGCAGATTCCTACGACTACTCTCGGTCGTTGTCACGGAGCTTCTCACCCCAACCATTACAGCTGACGCAAGTCCGTCAAGGATAGACGTTTCAGGGCGTTACCCCATCATTCCACCTATCGGATTACCAGTTCACAGACTGGTTATTATTTAATAAACCAACACTGTGCGCAGACTTTTTACCGCCTGCGAACGTGTCGCACTCACCCAAAAATCCTCGCCGGATTTTTCCCCGTCGCCTTTGGTGTTGGCGATAATGGTATTTACCAGTTTCAAAATATCCTTTTCGCTGCGCAGATACGCAAAGGGATTGTACCGCATGGATTTCTTGAAATTGATGGTGTTTAGCACCTTGATTTTGTACCCGCCCCGCTGCAAGAGCTTTCCACACTCGATTAAAACCGTTCCTTTTGGGTCTGTGACAACATAGCTGCTGTGCATTTGCATTAAGTTGGGCTTTACAAAAACCTTGTTTTGCCGCTGCCGGAGCCGCCGATGACAAGCACGTTTTTGTTTCTTGCATACTTCGGGTGCTTCGGGCGGCTTGACATCATCAGCCTTTCGGTCTGCGTCAGCAGCACGTTATTTTCAAACATGGGGTCGATATATGGCTTTATATCCTCGGCATTGCCCCAACGTGCAGAGCCGTACTCCATGCCCTTACGGTATTTCTTTGCGTTCTTGCCTTTCACATAGACCGCAAGCCGGATAACGACAGCCCCGACAATGCCGATAAGCAAGTCCATAGGGGCAAAACTCGGCAGGGCATTTGAAAAGGCAGCGGAAAAGCCGCTGCCAATGGAAAGCAGCTTGCCGGAGAGGCCAGCCCCCGGCGAGAGCCGCACCGCCTGTCCGACTTTATCAAAGAGATACACAAAGAGCAGATAGGGGGCGTTTAGGATAAGCAGCTTCTTGATATTCGGCTTCATAGCGATACCTCCCTGTCCTTGTGTTTTGTCTTTTGACGGTTCGCATTAAGCTGCTTTGCTGCGTCCCGGAATGTGGCAAGTGCCTTTCGGATAGAGGGCTTTTGCTCCTGTGTCAGCTTCTTTGCGGAAAACTCCTTAAAGGCTGCGGTCAGAGCGTCCGCGTCCCGCCCCTTGAAAAATACAAGATAACGGGGCGGCGTTTCGGTGCTGTCTTTCTTTAGGGCAAAGTCGATACCGTATTTTTTTGCCGTCTGCTCAAAGGCTTTGATATTGCCCTCAGTTATCTCAATGTTGGAAAGCCCCGCGTTCTGCTTCGCAAGCTGCTTTAGCGTCTGCTTCCCGTGGGGCTGTTTTTCCTGCTGCTTTTTTGCCTGTGCAAGCATGGCTTTGATTGCCTTTTGCAGCATTTCAGCGGTCAGCTTTGCTCCCTTGACCGAGAGCGCAACCTACTTTTTCGTTGATTTCGTCCTGCAATGTTTACCGTCCTCCTTTCCCGGTAGTGATAGTGTTAATGTGGTACGCCGCTTTTGAGTGTGAAAAAAGGGCGTCCGTTCTTCACGTCGCCCCGTTAAATCCGTACCCGCAGCCCGTTCAAATCCTCGGCGCGGATACCCACAAGATACCAGTTGTCCCCGTATTCAATGCGGGTAGGCTTCCATTTGCCGCCTGTGAATACGTCCATGCACTCGCCGCAATGCAAGCCGCCGTAATAGTCGGCAATGTCAAAGCGAATGTCGTAGCGGTCAGCGGTTTCATCAAAAATCAAAGCTCCTGTTTTCTGTGCCATGTGGTAAATCCTCCTTTTTTCGTTTACAGGCTTTCGCCCTCGTTGTAGGTGTAATAGTCCAGGTCGCCGTACTTTGGCTTTCTCGGTGCAAGCGCGCCGCTTGCCATATCGTGAGCGACAAGGGAAGTATAGTAGCTGTCAATGGTAGACGGGGCATTGAAAAGCACCGCCTTTAGGTACTGCTTGATGTTGCGGATTTTCGTGGTGTTCTCCTGCATACAGTCAAGCACAAAGCGAATATGTTCGCTGTTCAGCTTCATAAACTTTGACTTCACAAGCTCGGCGGGGTAATCGTCCCCGGCAATACGGATTTTCTTTCTTGCCGTACAGACGGTTTCAAGCATGAGGTCAACAATTTCATTCAGACGGTCGCGGTCAAGGCTTCTGTCCTGTAAGAGAATGTCATAGGCGATATTGTCTTTGATAATTTCCTCATACACTCTGTAAGCGTCGTTCCTTTCCGTTCTTTTCCGTTCCGGCGGCTGTGTCCGTTTCGTCCTCGCCATAAGGCGAAGGGATTTAGGGAATGGATAGGAATGGAATGGGTACTTGATAAATCCGTATTTGTATTTTTCTTTTTTTGGTAAGTTAGTTCTTTGTATATCTTTATTTAATTGCGTTGGATTTTCCGACGTCGGATTATCCGTTGTCGGATTTTCCAATATCGGGTTATCCGCTGTTGGATTTTCCAATACCGGGCAATCCAATTCCGGCGGCTGCGGCTGTTCGTAAATGGTGTACTCGATAGCGGTCATTTTGCCTTTCTCGTCGCGTCCCTGCCGCCTTGTGATATATCCGGCTTTTTCAAGCTCCCAAACGGCGGTACGGATAGCGTCGATACTTTCCCGGTTGATGTAGGACAGCCCCGAAAGGGTATAGTCCCAATCCTCCGGCAGGGACAGCATTTGAGATAACAGCCCCTTTGCCTTTAAGGAAAGCTCCTTATTGCGTAAGTGGTGGTTGCTCATTACGGTGTAGCCTGTGTTGCGTTCCACACGGAAAACTGCCATAGCTTCATCACTCCTTTTGCTGTGGATTTGTTACGCAGTAGAACGGCGATTTTGAGGGTTTAGGTATCAAGTATCGCCTAAGTGGTTTTCGCACTCGCAAAGCCGCTTGTAGCAAGGCTTTTTCTGCCCCGTACTGCGTAACAAAGGGCATGAAAAAAGCGGCGTTCCTGTTCTTCCGTGTGGAAGTGGGAAACGCCGCTTGTGCGGTGCAATATTTAGTTGTAGTACAAACCATGCTTGTCCGTTGTCCGAAAAACCTTGATTTTACTGTGTTTCAAAAAGTATCGTTATCTAACCTCATCTTTTGAACGCCCGGATTTTCAGCGCATGATGGACGATGTGGAAGCCGGAAAAGTAAACTGCATTGTCACGAAAGACCTTTCCCGTTTCGGGCGGGAACATGTGATGATGGACTACTATCTGGAATTTCTGTTCCCGGAAAAACGGGTGCGCTATATCGCCGTTGCGGAGAATGAGGACACAGAAAAAGGGCTTTCCGATTTTGTCCCATTCAAAAACCTGTTCAATGAATGGTTTGCGAAAGATACAAGCCGCAAGGTAAAGGCCGCTTTCAAAGCGAAGTTTGCCACAGGACAGCGTATCGGCGCCTATGCCCCCATCGGGTACAGGAAACACCCGGAAATCAAAAACAAGCTGATAATCGACGAGGAAACCCGCTGGATAGTGGAGAAGATTTTTGACCTTGCCTTTCATGGCAGAGGGGCGGCCAGTATCACAAGCATACTGATTGCGGAAAAGGTTCCCACTCCGGGATTTATCAACTTCCAGCGTGACGGGACTTTCGCAAACATCTATGCGGGTGCGCCGGAGGAAAAAAGCTACGCATGGACGATAGCCCAGGTCAAGAGCATTATGAAAGATGAAACCTATATCGGCCATACCATCCACTACCGGGAAACGAACATTTCCTTTAAGAACAAACGGAGGGTACGCAAGCCCCAAAGTGAATGGGTGCGGGTGGAGAACACGCAGGAGCCGATTATCAGCGAACAGGTTTTCCGGCAGGTACAGGAGCAGATAGCAAACCGCCGTAGGAAGTGCAAGGATGGTACAACACAGATTTTTTCCGGATTGGTAAAATGTGCGGATTGCGGCTGGTCGCTGTCCTATGGGGAGAACAGGCAGAACAGCAAGCCTTACGGCCATTATCATTGTAGCAAGTACGGACAGGGCACACGCCAATGCTCCATGCACTATATCCGCTATGATGTGCTTTACGCCTATGTCCTCTCCCGTCTGCAATACTGGTCGGGGCTGGTACAGCATGATGAAGAACGGCTCTTGAAGCGGCTGTTAAACGCCAATGACAAGGGACAGGCCGCCGCAAGAAAGAAGCAGGCCGCCGAACTGAAAAAGGCAGAGAAGCGGAAATCCGAAGTTGATACCCTGTTTGCCCGGATGTATGAGGACTGGGCGGCGGGGCGTATCACAGAATACAACTTCTCAATGCTGTCCGGGAAGTACCAGAGCGAACAGGCTGAACTGGACGAAAAGATTGAACAGCTTCAATCCGCTATCGCCACTGAAAGCCAGAACACCGCAGACGCAGAAAAATGGATTGCCTTGATGAAAGAGTGCGTCAATCCAACAGAACTGACCGCCGAACTTTTGAATACGCTGATTGAAAAAATCGTTGTTCATGAAGCGGTCAAAGGTGAGGACGGAAGCCGGGAACAGGAGGTAGAAATCTTCTACCGCTTTATCGGCAAAATTGATTAAATGACACCAATATCTTTAACTATGTGATACCGGGATTTCGGTTCCGGATGCGGTGATGCTGGATCGGATGGCGGAGCTGTTTGAGGTGCCGGTGAGCGTGCTGCTGGGCGGCGGGCTGGAAGTAGAGGAGGAGCAGCCTTCGGAACTGAATGAGATTGCACAGCAGCTTGCGGTCTTAAATGATCAGCTGGTGCAGCAGGCAGTGCGGAGACGGAAAGTGATCCGGTATGCGTTTGTTGGTGTGTTTGCGGCGATCTTTGTTCTGATTGGAGCGGCGATCGGACTTCGGGTGTACACGGAATCACAGCTGCGGGATGAAGCGTCGCTTCGCACGGTTCGTTATGAATGCACGCTCGACGGGGAATCATATGTATATGAAGCTTCCTATAACAGCCAGTATCAGATCCTGTACGAGGGCGGCGATGCCTGGATTTCGAACCATGTGCGGCCGGAGCAGTACGAGGATGTGAATGTGCTGTCGGCGCAGATGCAGGATTACTTCGAAAGAAAAAGGCGGAACATGCACGATCATTGACGAAATACCGTTAAAGTTTGTATTATTGTTATTTTTTTATGGTTTTGGGTATTTTATCTGCCCGGTAATTCCTCTCTTCTGATATAATGGTAACAATGCATTATACTTAGAGGGAGGAATTTTTTTATGTCACAGACACAAACCCGGCGGAGTTCTCAGGTCGATCTGCTTCACGGCCCGATCCTGAAATCTCTGCTGCTTTTTGCCCTGCCGATTATGGCGTCCCGCGTGTTTCAGCAGATTTACAACACGATGGATACGCTGATCGTCGGCTATACACTTGGCGACTCATCGATTGCGGCGATGGGTGCCTGCTCGTCGATTTATGAGATGATGACCGGATTTACCTTCGGCGTCGGAAACGGTCTTGCAATCGTCACGGCGCGCTGCTTTGGACGGCAGGTAGACAGACCGGATGAAAAAAATCGGTTGCATCCTGTATCGTCATCGGCGTTGCCGTTACGCTGGTTGTCACGATTCTGGCAACGATCTTCATGCATCCGCTGCTGCGCCTGCTGAAAACACCGGCGAAGATTCTTGAGGAATCCTACAGTTACATTTCGATTCTCTCGATTTTCCTGTTCGTCATGTTCGCCTACAACCTGTGCTCCGGTCTGCTGCGGGCGATCGGAAACAGCTTCATGCCGCTCGTGTTCCTGATCTTTTCATCGCTGGTAAACATCGTGCTCGATCTGCTGTTTATCCGCACCTTTGGCATGGGCGTCCGCGGTGCCGCGATTGCAACCGTCATTGCACAGGGGATTTCCGTGGTGCTCTGCCTGATTTATATTGTTACGAAAGCGAAAATTCTGTTGCCGGAAAAACGCCACTTTGAGCCGGACCGCGGACTGTACGCGGATCTGCTGGCACAGGGATTTTCAATGGGATTCATGAGCAGCATCATTTACGTTGGTTCGATCGTTCTGCAGCCGGGCATCAACAGTCTTGGATATGAAACAATTGCGGGACATACCGCTGCGAGAAAGCTGTTTTCGTTCTCCATGATGCCGCTTTCTTCGATGGCGCAGGCCGTCAACACCTACGTTGCACAGAATCGCGGTGCGGATAACCGGGAGCGCGTACACAAAGGCATCCGCTATGCCTACTTATTCTGCTTCAGCGTTACCATCGCTTTGATTATCTGTGTCACACCGTTTGCGCCAACCCTGGTACACCTGATCTCCGGCTCCTCCGACCCGACCGTCCTCGGAAACGGCGCCCGCTACCTCCGCGTAGCCATCCCGTTCTTCTTCGCACTCGGCCTCGTCAACTGCAGCCGCTTGGCGCTTCAGGCATTGGGAGAAAAAATTCTGCCGCTGCTGTCGAGCTTTATTGAGCTTTTTGGAAAGATTATCTTCGCAATGGTATTCATCCCGCGTTACCATTACAGCGCCGTAATCTGGTGCGAACCGATTATCTGGTGCTTCATGGCTGCGGAGCTTGTGTATTTCACTGTATACGAAATCCTTATATGAAGAAAAGGGAAGACGGAATTGTATTTTAAATAGAAAAGTGCGGCAATACAACGAAGAAATATATAGTCTA
>ENA-OQKT01000045-OQKT01000045.1-human-gut-metagenome-genome-assembly--contig:-NODE-45-length-21758-cov-3.386667_pt1 | contig 21758 bp, 25 predicted proteins | sample MGYA00242650_ERZ504801 | MGnify/ENA primary metagenome ERZ504801 (study PRJEB26092, sample SAMD00036396) | human gut metagenome | host: Homo sapiens | study: EMG produced TPA metagenomics assembly of...
TTTTAGCTTTTTTTCTCAGTTCCCAGTTCCTTTTGTTGTATAAATCTTCATCTCGACATATGGAACAAAAGATATCTCGTACGAATAGTCCCCATGTCCGCCAAAAGGCTTATACTCAAAAGATTTGATAGTAACATCTTCATTGATACCAGCTTCAGAAACCACCAGATTTAACGGTGTCTTTTTTGTCTGCCAGCTTTTCAGTTTGCTGGCGCAGGTTTTTGGCGCTATCCATTTCTGGTTTACGGAGGCAAGCTTTTTTCTGCCTGCCCCCCAGAAATATCCAGACCATTTTATAATCTGAGTACCCATACCAGATGGGTAACTCATTTTTCCTTTTCCAAGAATGTTATATTCCTGATATGCTGTTTCTCTTTTTACATCAACATCATCTTTTGGCATCGAAGGGAACTGGAACTTCGATGCCGAATTATGCAATTCTTTTAATATCGCTCCCATGTTCCCTCCTTATGTTGTAACAGGCGTATTCTCATAAGCTTCGCTGAGCATTGTTGCAATTTCGCTTCCAAGATCGTCAGCCAGCTCCTTGATGTGCGCTTTGATGAGCCGAATAACATCACTGTCATTTGTATCTGATATATTGAACTGCGGAGAAAGGTTGACTTGCACCACAACGCCAGATTTATCTGACACTACATTCGTTGGTACAGTTTCTTTCTCTGTTTTTTCAGAATCTTGTGAACTGGAATCTGTGTCGAAATAAGGTGTCGTATTTGATACTTCTTTTCCAACAATTCCTCCGTTCGCATGTGCTGATATCTGGCCATCCGAACCAAGAACACCAAGTGTACGACCTGCGGACTCCCACAGTTCAATACCTCTCTGTCGTCTAGCTGGTACTGTAGGAATGATATATTCCAATCCTTCCTCACCTAACCACGACAGCTCAGCTCCATTCAGTCCGACTTCACCGCCCGAAGCGTGTCCGGCTATGGTAGCTGATACTGAGGATCCGCTACTTGAAGTCGATATACTTGCAGACGGATTAGTTATATGCCAGTTCAGTGTAACCGCAACATCTGCAGATGCTGTAAATCCTTGTGAGAATGTACTTTGTACCTGTCCGGCGCATTCCGAATAAATAGCTGCTGCATTATTCGTCTGGTCGAGTGTGACATCAACGTGCCCGTCTGTTGGAATAGTCGCAGAAAAAGCAGATACTACATCCGCTGTTGCAAGAGAATAAATCTCAGCCGCATTATTGGACTGATCTAATGTGATGCTCGCATGGCCGTTGGCCGGTACATCACTTACTGCACTCTCAATATCTGCCGTTGCCTTCTCAGCGATTCCCGCTGTTACAATTGTTGGATCTGTAATGGTTACTGTTGCATGACCGTTGGCCGGTACATCGGTTAATGCACTTTCAAGATCCGTTGTTACCTGCTCCACAACGCCAGAAGTGTCTGTTGTCGTGCCTGAGAAGGTAACATTTGCACTGCCTTCAACTGGTACATCTCCTACAGCACCTTGTGCATCTTCTTCCGCCTGCGCCTGCATTCCGGATGTATCGGTCGTTGTATTTGTGACATTTACATTTGCAGATGCTTCCTGCTCAATAGGCTCTGTTTCCGTTTCATCTGCTGCCTGTTCGGTTGCAGACTGCATGCCAGATGTATCCACCGTTACCAGTTCTGATGGGATAGTAACAGATGCGCCTGCCTGCACTTCAATTCCATTTGCCGCAAGTGTCCCGGATTCCATGCCGAGAGCTGCCTCAATCTGAGCCGCCGCTGTATCGGAATCCACTTCTACATCTGCCAGATCAACTTTGACTCCTTCTGCTGTCACAGACATTTCTGCTCCTTCTGCATCCAGAGCCGACATAGCCTGCTCGATAGCAGCCTGAGCCTTGTCTCCGTCAACTTCTGCAGTCAACGTATCCATGGAAATAGTCAGTTCCTGGTCTGGGTGAATAATATACGGGCTTTCGATACCGTTCTGTTCTGCAATGGTCTGCCAGTCAATTCCAAGAGCGTTGCCAATTTCCCACAGGCAATCGCCTTGATCAACCTTAATCTTTACATGATCAGCGGTAACCTCCTGTGTTTCACCCAAGTCACCAAGAGCTTCATTCAGCTTTGAAGTCCATGCGTCTTTGTCAATATCAACGTCTCCATCAACAGAAGCTTTCAGTCCTTCAAGTGTCACATCTTCAGTTGTAGTCTCTGCCGCCGCCCTGTCAATCGCTTCTGCAAGTTCAGGAGGCAACTGACTGCGGACCGTTTCATACATTGGATTGCTCGGATCCGTAAGTGATGCTTTTAATTCATCACTTCCATTCTTCCAGATCTGATTAGCATATTTCTGCCATGTTGCAGACGTATCGCCAGCAGCTGCTCCAACCTCAATAGCATCATTAAATGAATCCATAAGGCTTTGCGGAACTGCTTTCCCCACTTCCCGGTAATCGTCAATTAGGCCCTGCATCTGTGTTACATCAGGTTTCATGCTCTCATACATGGTACTCAAGGCATTCTGTGTAGCGTCAGTTGTAATTCCTAATGTTTTTCCATTACCAAGTTCATTGAAGCCATACATCAATGCACTGGTCATAGCATATGTGTCTCCGCTCTCTAATTGTTTCTGTGCTGAATCAATAGAAAACTGCGTATTTTCCGCAAGACTCTGCCTGTTGCTCTGAATTTTCTCTGCATATGCAGAATTCAAAGTGTTTGAGCCAAGCTGCAAGCTCTTAGACAGTTCGTTTCCTTCCTGTCCTTTTACATACCAACCAGTCATTTCGTGATACTGCTTATTCTGAGCAGATGTGATTCTTCCGGCTGATTGCATGGAATTAAGCTCTGAATACCACTGCTCAACATCTGCCTGTACGCTTTCCTTTGCCGATTGCCTCTGATCTCTCATTGCTCCCAGCAAGTCAGTGAATGAGCCGCTTTCCAGATCAGCTGCATTCAAGCTCCCGTATTCCTGATTTATCCAGTCCCATTTTGCCTGTGCTTCCGATTCCTTCCACCGGGCAGTTATGCTGTTCATTTTTTCCTGCAAAGCACTGATGGCACCTTCTTCATCTGCATCTATGATTCCATCTTTCAGTGCCTCAGAGACCTTTTGTGATAACTGGCTAGATAATCCATCCAATTCAACATAATCCGCTGTAGCCCATTTCTCGATGTTTTGGGCTAATGTCTGTCCCTCTTCCGTACCTCCGAGATACGTCTGAACGTGGATATGCGCTGCAAACGTCCGGCTTTCCAGTTCTTCAATCTTGCTCTTAACAAAAGTTTCGATATTACTTGTGTAATCTTCCTGTTCTTCTGTCGTAAGTTTAATACCAACTCTGCTCTTAAACTCCAGAACGTCATTGGATTCCAGTGCCTTCTGGGCATCTTCTCTAAGCTTATCAGCGTTCTTTACCTCATTTAAGGCAACTTCCACATTGGCCAGGTACTTCTGATCAAGAATTCCAGAAGCAATGTCCTGCACTTCCTGGGCTGATAGTTTGATGTTTCCAAAATGTTCTTCCAGATTACTGCTCAAAGCTTTCTGGTTATAGTTGTCTACTGCAACACCAATTCCAACCACTGCCGCTGTTACTGCCGCTGCCGCAAGTCCGAATTTCGCCGCTGTCGGAACCATTGCTCCCAGATCACTTATGAACGCTCCAACACTTGGCGCTGTCTGTGCTGCAAGTCCAATGCTTTTAATAGCATTTCCGATAGGCTGTAAGGTGGTCGCAATATTCTTTGCATTTCCAAGAATCCCAGTTGCTCCTTTAGCGATCAGCATAGAGCTGAGCACAGAAGAAAGGCCTGCTTTCTTTCCTCCCGGAAGAATAGCAGACGCGCTAGAGAATAATGTTCCGAGGCCGGAAGAAATCAGATGTTTCCCATCTCCGCCAATCCAGTCGGCAAAAGGCTGACCGATAAGAGTATCCCATGCAATATCCATCTTTCCGAACATATCCGCATTCTGCCACTCATCAGATGCCGTCATGGTCCCGATAACAGTCTTCATGTGTGCTGCTTTTTTGTCCACAGTGTCCATAAAATCATTCAGAGCAACCGTCACAGCCGGCATTGCATCTGTAATGGAATCAACGAATCCTCTGACATAAGGAGTAAGTCTCTGTCCAAAACTGTTCTGAACGCCTTCTACGGCCGACTGCATAAGAGTCATGGATCCTGCTAGGTTGTCCAACATGGTGTCAGCCATATCCTGTGCTGCATCTTTTGAATTTCCGATTGCATTCGAAAGATCGTTATAGTCCTGTTCTGAAGCATTGATGATAGCAAGCATGCCGCTCATAGCTTCTTTTCCGAAAATGGTGGATGCCGCCGCTGTCTGTTCAGTTTCAGAAAGACCTCCTAAACTGCTTCGCAAATTATCCATGACACCTTTCAGTGTTTTCATGTTTCCTGAGCTGTCGGTCAGGCTAATACCATATTTGTCCATAGCCTCTGCCATGCTGTTAGTTGGTGCTGCCATGTTAGCCAGGGATGTCTTTAAGGCTGTACCGGCCATGCTTCCTTTAATTGAACTGTTAGCCATAAGTCCTAATGCCAAAGAAGTATCTTCGATGCTATATTTCATGGCTCCTGCGACCGGAGCAACATATTTGAATGATTCACCCAGCATGCCTACGTTTGTATTCGAACTAGCGGATGCCTTTGCAAGGACATCCGAGAAATGTCCGGCATCTTTTGCTTTCAGCCCAAAAGCTGTCAAAGCATCCGTAACAATATCCGAGGTGCTTGCCAGATCTTCGCCTGAAGCTGCTGCCAGACTCATGATACCGGATATACCAGCAGTCATTTGTTCTGGTTTCCAGCCTGCCATAGCCATGTAATTAAACGCCTGAGCCGCTTCAGTAGCAGTAAACTTCGTAGTTGCGCCCATTTCCTGTGCTTTTGCGGTCAGATCATCAAACTCTTTCCCTGCAGCGCCAGATATAGCCTGGACCTGCGACATCATACTCTCAAACCCTTTGTATGTATTCACAGTATCAGCCAGTCCTGCGCTCACTCCAAGGAATGTTGCGCCCTGTGCTATTGGATTCTTTGCAGCATTTAAAACCGCTCCCATCGGAGCAGTAGCAGCATCTACTATACTCATAGTTGCCGTAAAAACGCTTCCGTCCCAGGCTGATGCTTTATCCATCACATCATCGATGATTGGACTTGCATTATCGTCTGCACCCAGTTCCGCTGTCCCGGAAGTTCCATCGAATGTGGCCACTGCATCTTCGGCACTTCGTATTATCTGCGTGGCTGTATCGTCAGCTTCCACTGAGGCCACAGCCACTTCACCATTCAAGGCAGCTAAAGCATCCTCCACATCCATAATCTGCATCGTAGCATTGTCATCCGCAGTAAGCTCTACTACCGCTTCATTTCCGTTTAGAACAGACAGTGAATCTCCAACACTATTTACCACCCCGGTGGCATTATCATCCGCCCCCAATTCTACATCAGCGCTTGTTCCGTCAAGGGTTACTGCTGCATCCTCGACACCAGATATTTCAGCAGTAGCATTGTCGTTTGCTCCTATCTCAATATCTGCTGAAATTCCTCCTACTCTTTCAGCTGCATCTTCGACTCTTGAAAGAACCGGAGTGGCATTGTCATCTGCCGAAACTTCAATAGAATGCTCACGTCCAAGCGTTCGATCTACTCGCTCTGCTGTTTGTTCAATTCCTCTGGTTTTGAACCCAGATGAGAGGATCCGATTTACCTTCTGGGCGGCAGTGGCCAGGGTGTTCATCTTATTCGTGATATTTGATAGGCCAGGGTCTGTATTATCATTCACAGATACAGGAATCTCAATTCTAATTGTTTCTCCCATTTACCACGTCACCCCTTTTTCGTATTCGCCTCGATCCATAGCCTGGTTGAAGCAAAAAGAAAAGCCCTCTCTCCAGAGGGCAGACTCATTACTTCACTTGGCAATAAACCTTGGCGTTGAAATATGTGGTGGAGCAATGTTGACTTCCCACCGGCCATAATCAGTTTTTTGCAGTTTCAGCCTTCAGTTCTTCATTGTTGAAACCATTAACATCATCAATGATATCCATAATGCGGTCTTTTTCTCCCGGAAGGAGAACAGCGTCAATTACATCGAGAGCATTGATAATGCAGATGCCTTTTGCTTCCAGACCCTTTTTGACAGCAGGATTATCCCACAGTTTGGCTTTGTCTTCTTCTGTAGTGGAGTTGTAAATCAGAGAAGCTCTGTACTTTGGCATATCCAGTTCGTCCGCAACCCGGATGCCCTGGCGACGATTCTTGGTATATTTCGTATATTTCTTACGAATATCTTTTAACATTTCATCAGTAAGTGAATGTATGCTGAAGGAGAAATACCTTCGTTCATTACGGATGATATCGATCTTCTTGGTGTCGTTTGCTGCATCATCAGCTGCTGCCAATAATCCTTCCAGATAATCATCTTCATTTGCAAGGATAGTTTCTCTTTTCTCTTCCTCTGTTAATTCCGAATCCATAAAATCTTTATTCATTTCTTTTCCTCCTGTTAAAAACGAGGGACTGATACGCAGCCCCTCTTAATAGAAATCAGATTGTCAGTGTGCTTTTGTTTTCAACCTTGCCGTTGCAATGCAGGGCAAAAGCTCTTTTCAGTACATCTCCAGTAGATACATTCTGGATATCGCTGTCTCCGGAAAGGATACACTCTCTGTAGGTCACACGTTCCTGTGATCCATTTCTTCCTTCGATAACTCCTGTAAACATCAGAACAGGAGATTCTCCGTTTGCAATAGCATTGATAACCGCATTAAACAACTCACCATCAAGAACTACGATTTCGGAAATGTTTACGGTAACTCCTACGGTTCCATTAACCTCAAGCTCTCTGTTCTGGCCAAGAGGCGCATATTTGTAGTTATTAAATGAACCTTTAGTAGTGAAACTTTCAACCTGTGCAAATGGTTTTCCAGCAGAGTTATAAAGCATCGCATCTTTGCCGGATCTGCTGTGTCTGGCATCAGTAGCCGCGCTCTTATTCAGCATTATTTATTCCCCCTTTTCTTATTCTCCAGATGCAGCAACAATAGTGCTGAACTGGAAGTAGTAATTCAGATAGATGTGCTCTGCAGAATCCAGATCGATCACTTCGATATCAAATCCACAGGTGTCTCCATCAGTAGTAACAGTTGTAGATTCAGTTACATTGCCGTACTGGATCTTTCCTTCTGCCTCCATGGCATTGCAGATACCCTGGATAGCTGCCATGATAGTGGCTCTTCCGTTTGTATCGTTATCAACCTTTCCAACCAGTGCGTCAGCTGCTGCATTTGCTCTGTTCAGAAGTTCATAACGGGTCTTTGTTCTACGGATTTTCTTCCATCCGCTGTCGTGGTTGGCATCCGGATGAACCAAGGTATTAACACCATTGTCAAGCCATACAGCCCCATCAGAAGCCGTAGAGAGGACCAGGCAGCCTTTTTCTTCAGCTACTTCCATCTCTGTATTTGTAAGGATTTCATTCAGAACGCTGTATCTGCTAAAAGTAGCGTGTGTAACGGACTGGTTCGCAGGAGTAGCGGCTACAACACCCGCAATATACGCAGCCACCTGATATCCTTTCAGCTCTTCATTGCCGGCATTGGCATTCGCATTCAGCGGCGCGATTACGTTTTCGGTATCGAAGCTGGAGATGGATGTCATCCTATCTTCCAGTGAAGAGGAAGGTTTTTGGAGTGACAATTGCCATTCCAAAAGAGCCAGCCAGATAAATTCGGTCAAGAAATGCCGCTACCAATGCATGGACAGCGGCGTCTTCTGTATCAACACAAATGGTGTTGAAGTAATATTTCTCCACTTCTTTTAATCCGGCACTGTAGTCTGCGTTTGTTACTGTCGGATCTGCGCCATCTGCGAAAGCTGACTGGCTAACCGCTGTAACGGCTCCTGATGCATCAGTAATATCGACTACAAAGTTCTTTGAGGAAGCAAATGCTTCTTTCAGCGCAGTAGCTTCTTCTGCTCCTGCTGCAAATGTTACCTTTTCGAACTCAGAGCCATCCAGATATACGATGCACTCCTTCTTTGAGGAATCGCCAAGCTTCTCTCTGATTGTTGCTGTAAATTTTGCACCGCTTGGATATTTTGTTGAAAGCTTTGCCTTGCCTGTTGCACAAGCAAGAGAGGCGCTGCCAACCGTACCACCGTTTCCTACTCGAACAGCGATAAGTTTGACAGCGCCTCCATAGAACGCTTCTCTTAATGCATCTGTGGTGCCTCCAGTACCAAAGGTATTTTCATATCCTTCAGCTGCCGGAAGAACTGTAGCTTTTCCAAGTGGTCCGATTGAAGACTTGAAAAGCACTGCTACAACACCATCAATTGCTCCAAAGTTTGTTTCGTCCCCTCTTTTCTGTACATTGAAGTATGCACCGGGACGGATTTTGTTTTCTCCAAGAGAAAAATAACCTGCCATTTATTTGACCTCCTTTTTCATGAATCTATCAATGATCTGTTTCGCTTCCGCAACAGTCATTTCTGTTTTTTTGCAGCCTTTGAAGGCCGCTACTGCACATTCGCGAGGAACTCCAAATACTTTTGTGCTTGCATTTTCAAGTTCCTGGATGGTGTACTTGTCAGCGGACGGCTGTACTGTTTGTGTCGCAGCCGGTGTCTTCTTGATATCTTTTTCTGCCATTGCTTACTCCTTTCATGTAAGATCGTTGATTGTTACGCCTGATATACCAGGCTGCTTAAATGCGTCTTTTAAGCACGCGTAATACCCTGTCAGAGACATCTGCCCCTCTCTAAGGTAATCAGCATTGTTGTTCATTTTCAGAGCTTTCACGACCATTGGGGAATCATCAAACATGATGATCTCTTCATCCTTCGCTAAGCTCTGGTGAAGTGCGGCCATCATCTTCAACCGCAATGACGTTTTCGGGCACAGGAGATGCACCGAAATAACTGCATTGAACCACGACAGGCTACTCCTGCAATGACCATCTGTGCTGTCAATTGATTTCAGTCCAGAATAGAAAACAGGAGTATCTGCCGGAATGGTGTATTCTGATAACTCATCAATTCCAAAAACTATGCATTCTGGGAAAAGATTCTTAATATACCTGTTCAACGCCATAACAGGATCTGGATCCGTAGTTTCCTGTGCGGGGTATTCCAGAATATCGAACACAATTTCTTTGCACAGCACTGCGTTTCCTTCCAGGATGTAAGGTTCGCTTCTGGCCCATGCAAAGCACATAGGTGCCTCCCCTTCTGGTTTCATCACCACGTCCTGAAGACAATTCCTGATAGCAACTTCTATCTTCTCTACTTCAAGCGGATCCATGATGTCGTACAATGCGGCAGTAAGCTGGCCAGATGAAGACCGCTTTGTATCCACCTGTTTGTTGAAGACATAAGAAATCCTTGGATACTGGCTTTTCCCATTCCATCCCTCCTGCTGATCAGGTGGAAACTCTGTATTAAAGATGGCCGGCTTATCTGCGTACTTGGCCAGAGTTCCGTTCAGAAGGTTGTCCTGAGATAATCTTCTATACAGCAACTGATTCAGATCCATCTTCTACACTCCCCTCATATACGTTCACCGTTTCCATTCCATCAGAAGAATATCTGATAGTCCACATTCCTTTTTCAATAGCCTCGGCCTGAATCACGAAATGATTCTGGATATTCTGTGTTTCTGGAAGGAATAAAACTGTGATGGTGTCAACAGTCGCTTCTGTCACTATTCCAGACTGTGCTTTATCCCAGGTTTTATTTTTTGCCGAGATAAGAGATCCTCTTCCGATTTCAGCAAGATTTATAACTTTCTTTGTTTCTTCAGTCAGTAACATTTACCCTCCTAACTCCGAGAACAATGCCAGAATCTCCGGCATTGCAGTTTCTTTGATTTTTTCAACATAAGGACGGGCTGCCATTTTGCTTGTTCCATGTTCCGGGTATCCCGAGTAGTGCATTCCAGATTGGATTCCGAATATGCCATTTCCTCCACCGCCAGAACTGTACATATTCCAGTTTCTTCTCAAGTTTCCGCTCCTTACACCCGGTGGACTTCCGGGAGCTGAAGGACTTGGATTGGCCAACACCGTAAGAGCGGCGTTCCTGAGTTCATTGGCACCCTGCATCATCTTTGCATCAACCTGTCGTTTGGTTTGCTCTACGCGGTTCTTTACTTCTTCCTGTACAGCTGCCGCTGCTGCCTCCGGACTCATTTCAGATCATTCCTTTCTTCAAGATAAGCAACGCCGGCAACCCCAAGGTCTCCGGCATTATCAACAGCAAGAACTAAATATGCTTTTTCCTCGTATGCAAGAATATCTGACTTTTTGAGATCACATCTTCCAGATACCACAAGGGTATGCGTCAGGGAATGCAGTTTCTGGTCCCATAGGTGTTTTGTCAGCTCCCTCTCATTCGAAGTCGCCTGTGCAAGAATTCCATCCACTATAGTTCCCGTATCCTCATATGAGTTCTTTGCATATCCATCTACATTGTCCACATGCATCTTCAATACCCGGAAGCTCTTCCAGAGATTTCCCGGACGAAGGTACATTATGTTTCCGAACATCATATATCTTCCCCCTCTGTTTCCTCATGTGACATCATTCCGGCATAAAAATAAGGCGGTGTTATCCGCCCAGTTTCTGGATTTTCTGCCAACGGAAGAATTGCTTCTACCGAAGCTGCACTGGCTTTCAGATCTTTTTTCAGGTCCTCATACATTTCTTTCCATAGCTTCGCCCGTTCCCCCATGGATAAGGAGAGCGGGCCTACTTTCGTATCAGGTTCGAATGCAAACTTACGCATAATGCTTTCAAGACATCGGAGTTTTGCCTTTTTCCATTGCCTTGTAGTTGGAATCTTTTCTGGAAGTACCGCATTGTATTCCTCATCACAGAGCGCACAAGTCTTTTCTTTTCCCTCGACCATTACATCTCCGAGTTCAAAACGCATACGGTCTTTTCCGTATTTAGCAATATTCCCCGGTTCGTACTGATATGTTCCAGGCATCAGGCATCACCTGCGCTTTCCTCCAGTTCCCCAAGGTTCTTCGCCTTAGTTTCAGCTTCTTTCTTTACAGCAGTTCTCGAATCTACTGCATTCAGAAAGATAAGCACTGTATTATCCTCTACAGTGTCTCTAATATGAGCTACAGCATCCTTCTGGTTCATCTGCATAGTTTTTACTGCTTCCTGAAGCTGAGGCTCTGTAACGTCCAAATCGAAGCCCTTATCTCCTTTTACGATTTCGATTTTGAAGAATACTTCTCCGACTGATGCCACGCATTCCTCAAGTATTTCAACCGGAATACCGTCACGAATCACAGTCAGCACTCCCATTTTTTCAAGAGCTACCGGATCAGTGACTGCTTCGGCCGGGATTTCCTCTCCGATGAAGTATCGTTTTCCGCTCAGAGTGCATGGTTTATTTGCAACAAGCTTCATATGGCACCTCCTTAGACTGCAGATTTGTAGAATCTCGCCAGATCATCGGATGTCTTATGCATATCTGTTGCCATAAGTCCTTCCACGTATTCTGTATGTGTTCCATTCTCACCAAGATAGTTCAGAATCGGAAGTATCTGTCCATTTCCAAGCATATCCCATGTAAAGATGTAGCCGGCAGACGGTTCATCAATGCTCGGTGCGTTTGTGGCATAGGCAAGAAGGAATGCGTCCGGATCTCCGATGTACTGCATGTTTTCATCTTCTCCCATGCCAGCACTGTTCATAATGGATTTAAGCACTACAATCTTTTCAACTCCAAACAACTGCGCAAGCACATTCTCTGTTACAGATGCCGGATTTGCGGTGCTTCCACCGTATTTAACCCTTTCGAGGATGCCCGGATGTACTTTCAGAGCATTAAATACATTAATACCAAGACCAAGGCGGTTCGGCATGCGTCCTGTCTGCTGATTCATGCTTGTCTTCTCGCTATCGATAAATGCAATAGGATCAGAGTTTGCATTGCTGAATTTAATGAACTGGTTTGTGCTCGGAGAGGTATTGTCTACTCCTTCAAGTTCATTCTTCCATGCGCCGGCTTTGAAGTAGCTTTCCGCAAACAGACGATCCTGATGGATATTTGCCTGTTCTGCAATGGTTTTTACTCTCTGCTGTTTCGGCTGCATTGTGGTTGGTCCCTGTCTTCTGCTGAGATCGGTCTGGCGAATCTGATCAATTCCCATGATCATCTGGTCTACCTGGCATACATAAGGTTTCATGCTCTCGCCTACTACTGTAGGATCAACTTTTCCATAAGCAGGTTTTCTGCTCCAGTTATCTCTCAGAAGATCTTCCTTGCTGAACTCATAGTAGTTGTCAGAAGAAAGACTTACCGGACAGGTTGGGAAAAGAGCCTTTGCGAAGTAGTTAGCTGCATTCTGGTAATATGCCAGAGCCATGTTTGTAAGTGCTGTATGAGGTCTGAATACGCCTTTTGCGATTTCAGACTGGATTCCTGCTGCTGTGTTTCTCATCAATATTATCCTCCTTTATCAAGATTATGCTTTTGCCTTCTGGTATTTAGAAAGCTGCAGTCTGCTGTAGCCTCCGGCAGATACATTGTTAAGAGCTACCCCGATCACGTAATCACCAGCTGCCGCAACTGCCGCTTTTCCTCCGGTGGTCGCAGTAACCTCCTGCCCTTTCTTGATCTCAGCGGAAGCAATGACGAATCCGATGTCCTTGATCAGGATATCAACGTCTTCACCCTTATTAACTTTTCCAGCTTCTACACCGGAAATGTCATTATATCCACCTTCGATAATAGAAACGCCAAGCAGAGGTGCTGTGCCATCGGCAGCGACAACCACATTGCCATCAGTATCGTATTTCAGAATAAGGTTACGGATGTCAGCAACATCTGCTCCTGCCTTTTCGGAAATAGTTGGTGACTGGTTGATCTGTGTTCCATTAAAATTTTTACCCATTATCATTCGCCTCCTTCTTAGTATCCGGCTTCGTCTTCATACTCAGCCATAAGCTCCGGATGTGCTTCCCAGGCTTTTGCCAGCGCCATGTTATATGGCATGGAAGGATCTTTTTCAATCAATCCCTTTGCAATCGTATCGATTTTTCCTTCTGCTGCAGACTTCTTGACTGCTGCAGTTCCGCCAGAGAATGATTTTCCGATTTCTCCAAATACGCCAGAGTTGTTGACCATTGCCACATTTCTGTCGAGAATGCTGATCATATCATTGTAGGCAGTTCCACCTGCACTTTTCAGTGTTTTCAAGGACTTAGCCAGTTCTTCTGGCTTCTCTCCAAGAACTTCGTACTTCTTAGCAACTGCATAAAGTTCTCTGTCTTCCGCTTCCTCCGCTCTTTTCTCGAGAGCTTCCAGTTTTTCTCTTACAAGAGGATGCAGTCCTTTGTAAATATCATCGTCTGTATTCTGTTCTGGCGGTGTAAAAGATTTCTTTGTATCTGTTTTCTTTTCAGCTCCATCATCATCGAGAACGTCTGGGTTTTCCTCTTTTTCGCTTTTCTGCGGTGCTTTCTTCTCGATAGACGGCTCCTCGTTTGTCTCTACGGCAAACTTTTTGATAAGTTCATCATATGCCGCTCTTTCCTCAGCAGACATTTTTGACTTGTCGATTTTAATCATGTCTTCCAATTCTCCTTTCGTTTCTACGGATTTCTGAATGATTTCCTCCAGATTGCTATGCGCTTTCATCACCATAGGAAGATCTGTTTCGTCAGGTGCATCCAGATTCTTTTTGATTTTTGCAGATGTTCCCCCAGCCCATCCGGGAATGTATTCCTTCATAGCTGTAGCGAACTGTTCAATGCTTGTATCCATTGCACTCTGCTTCCCGCTGCTGTCCAGTTCTGGGTCGCACAGGATTGAATTAAGTGAATTCTGCAGGGCGTAACATACAGACCAGATTTCATCCCGGATTGCGTCCATGCTCACAGCGTTGATCTGTTCATCAAATGTCGTGGCTGATTTCTGCACCTCTCCGCTGATCCAGTTCAGGAATCGTTTAAATAGTCCGATTTCCGGGTCTGATGTTTCCTCTGCTTTATTCTTGCTTTTCAGCAGTTTGATATCAGCTCTCTGATTTGCGCCTTCATCAACGAAATCTACTTTACCTACTTCCAGGCCTTTCAGTTTTGTTGCCACAATGCTTCCTCCTTTCGCTTTTATTTATCAAAAAAGCGCCCTTTTGGACGCCTATTGATCACATTTATTTAATTCCATGCCACGCTGTCTGAAGCAGAAATCCTAAAAGATACCAGATCTTATCCTTTATCTTCTTCATGCAGATTTCTTCTCCGAGCTTCTGGTCATAATTCCGAGCATCTACACATGCAGATGTTTCAATGATCTCAAAACCATTTCGAAGCACGCAACGAACCATTGTTGTCTTATAGCCTACGGTACTGGTTTCAATATAGCTGATAAAGTCATTCACCATGTGTTCTCCTATTGATACGCCAGATATCAGTTTCGGATTCTCCTGAACCTGCATATAAGACTTCTCGAACACATCTTTCGGAGACCAGCTAATGTATCCATCCGGATATTTAACTACATATCCCGGATTGCCATCATCTGAACCTCCAAATCTTTCTCTTGCTTCTTCAATGGTATCGCAGGCACCTGTTTTTAATGCCTGTGCTTCCGCAAGAGTTGCTTTTTCTGCCTCAATAAGCTTTGTTCCAATATACTTATTCATTGTTTACTTCTACCCTTTCTGCTTTCCCTTCAATGGAGAACATGCTGTAAGTTCCATCTTTTACTTTCTCCCAAACATCCGCATCTGTAACCTGGAATCCAATCCACCAGCCAACAGGGAGTGTACCTTCCGGGATTCCCATTGCCGCCATCTTCTCTTCCGTAAATACAACACTCTCGATCAGATACGCAACCCCACCCCTTTCGTGCATCTCTCCGCCTTCCCGGTAGAGATCAACGAACTTGTAAGCGGCGCTTTCAAGTTCCTCAGGCTCTATGATGTCGCCCTGCCAGTCTTCCAGCGTTTCTCCATTCTCAGCAATAGCAACACTGGCCCAGCCGAATGCCTGCATTTTTTCATTATTTGTCTTCTTTACCTGGAACTTTCTTTTTGTTACCTCCGGCTTGTTGTCCGGTTCGTCCCTTATTTTCATTATTTCATTGAATGTTTTCATTTTTCACCCTCACATACTTCACCGCACATTTACAGCGCGGGTGTAATGGTGGAATAGACGTTGTAATCTCTCTCCTTCCGGATACCGTTTTAAATTCATCATCCATTCCTATCTTAGCGCCTTCAAGAGCTGCACATGATGCGCACACATGGCCGTTCAAAGCTGTTGACCACTCTTTTTCCATCTCCGGAAGGTTCCCTGCAGTTACCGCTTCCCTCACAAAAGCATCTGCGCCATGGTTATAGGCTTGTGCTATTTCCGATCTGGCTATAGTCTCTGCCCTATACCGCTGCTGTCTTTCTGCATATTTTGAAGCAGCCTCCCTCGCTTTCCGCTCAATTGACTCAGGTTTCATTCTCGGATGATCCGTTGTCAGTCTTTCCTTGATGGAGTTGTAATATTTGAGATTCGCCGCAGCCTGTCTCTCTGTCAGTCCTATTGTTGGCCGGATATATCTTGCCGTTTCAGCACTGCTCATATTAAGAGATTCAGCTTCAGCGATCAGATACCGAATTGCGCTCACCTGCTCATTACAACAATTTGTTATCAAATCTCCCGTATGATCAACAATCCAGCTTCGAACCCAGCTCTCAGAGCTTATTACATCTTCTGCTCCACAAAAGAGAGAATTGTTTTTCCACCCTTCAAGAAACGCCTGTTCCCATACAGGTGTCATTTTTTTCTGACAGCATCTTCGAATAATCCTGGAACCATATATCAAAAAGGCTTTCCGGATCTGTTTCTCCTATTACGAGTTCTCGCAGTTCTCTGTACAGCATGACTGCTGCCTGATCCTGCCAGAATCGAACAAGCCATCTTACTGGTTCATCAATATTTCCCTCGAGATAGGCGTCAAGTGCATCCAGTACTCTCTGTGATTCTTCGCTTTTTTTAACAGCCCTTGATCGTGGCCGTATTTTTCGCATCATCAAATCACCTGCCTAACCTTTTCTTGGCTTCCTCAGCATCTTGATTCTCTTCCGGATCCACCTCTGGTCCATCAGGTTCGTTTGCTGTCTTTTCTGGTGCTCTGCGCTGTGCTTCTCGCCGTTCATCTTTCTCTCTGGAATCTGGAACTTCCGTTCTTTCCGGCAGGTTTGCTGCCTCCCTGACATAATCTTCCAATTCTTCATCAGGTATCAAGATTCCCGTGCCGACCATATCCTTCAGGAATGTTGACAGTTTCGTGATATCCCGTTTGTCCACATCTCCATGGGCGAGTGTAGGATAGTCCTCAATCCCATCGAAATGGGAACCATTGATGTCTATCAACGAAGGAATGCCCTGGTTATTGAACGTCTCGCAAATAACATCTAAAAAAGCTCCGAGCGCAACAGAAAACAATTCTGTCTTGTCAGAGCTTAGTGCGAAGCTTCCCGTCTTTTCATGTCCCAACATAATAAAATCTGCAAGGACTGTCTGGGCAATCTTCGTATCGTATCTGTTTATGATTGCATTGGTGTCAAATTGTCTTGTGCCTCCGGTGCTCAGAAGTTCCGCTTCGTATCCATGCGGAAGAACAAGCCCTTCAGATTCATTTCTGCGAAGGTTCTTTACCATGGCAATAAGTGCTCCATTAATTTTAACCATGTCAGGATCGTGACTATCCCATATTTCCAAATCTTCAGGAGCATGAATAACTGGCAGACCTGCAAGATCTCGCTCAATTCCGATAGCTTCAATTTCCTGGATTCTCCGTTTAAAATACCAGGAGCGATATGCGTTTCTTAAAATACTCCGACCTTCCGGATTGTCTTTTACGCTCTCCGTTCGGAATAGCATTGCTTTACTCATCGGTATAGTAAACAGTCCATAATCCGGAGGCGGTTGCTGTGTCATTCCAATCAGATTGTCACTATCATCATACTCCCAGCGATACAAGGTATCCTGTGCTCTCGGAGGAAGTTTCTGCCAGCCTATCAATCCATCAGAGTATTTGCTTGATGATCTTCGGTTCTTTGTTTTACCCATTCGGCGCTTATATACAATCTCATGGAAACTCCAACCGTAAGGTAGGAATGACAGGATTTCCGAAATGGTATCTGTCCATGTGGCCTGCATGTCGCCCATACAGCTTTCAACAAACTCTGCAGCTTCTTTGTCTTTGGCACTGTCACCTCCCGGCTCTACATGCCACTCAACCTGCCGGATCATCATCTTAATTGCAAAAAGAATGGCTCCAACGGTATCGTCATTCTCTTTCATTTCTTTAAATACCTTTATCCCACGCATTCCAGACAGTTCCGGAAGAAATTCCTCATAAAACTGTCCTTCCCATCGTTTCTGTCCAATCCGTCCATACTCTTTCATCTTCATCACCCCTCTTTCCGGCTATATCAGCCCCAGTAATTGTCTTTGGTCAGCTCCTGTAATTCTTTGACTCCAGGTGCTGTGCCTGTGTGTTTCTTGATCTTTCCGAGATACAATGCCAAAGCAAGAGCATCTGCTCGGTCGGGGGAATCCAGCCCCCTTTTCTTCATTTCTTTTTTTGATTCGATTTCAAGCTTTCCGTTACTCGTCATTGTATATTTTCTGGAGGAAAGCTGGCCGATCGTCTGCTCATCGTCTTCAATTACAATTTGCTTGTTATCCAGAAGATCTCGCATGCTAGCCCACATGGCGGTGGTCAGGTTATTGTACTTTTCAGCTGCATCTTTACCTGCTGCCGTATCGGTCTCAATCTTTTCTGCTGCATTTATCGGAATAATCTGCATCTTATACAGCTTCTGTTCTTTCCGAACTTCCTTCAGACGGTCAGTAACACCTCCACCAAGACCGGTGTCATCAATCTGTACATACACCTTGCCTTCATACTTTGAATACTCCCTGTATATCTTTTTGAATTCCTTTACGATGTCACCTACAGTGGCCATCAGGTTCTGTCCTCGCCTGTTTCGGACTATTTTGCAATGACCATGATAATTACGATATATGATCGTTTCATCATCTCCGAAACGGGCCACATCTACCCCCAGTGATACAAACTGCATCCCAGCTGAATCATCAAGTTCTAGCAATTTACTGTTGCACTGCTCGATCAGGCTTAACGGAATAAATACATCATCTTCCTGATTCGGAAATTCTCCACGGACACGGACACGGACTACGTTTGAATCCCATCCATACTTCCTTATGAGCGAATCAATGTTTTCTTTGTTTGTTCTACTGCTGTCTGCAGATGATACAGTGTGGCATTTATACAGTGCCCTGTCTCTGGTATGCGAATCATAGAATGTTCCAGATGTTCGTGTTGGGTTTCCACACAGAAGAAGTTTATTATTTGATCCGGATAAGGTACCAAGGATAGCCTCCATGATCGGATCCGCAACACCGGAAGCTTCATCAACGATAAAAAGCATATTATCTTCATGGAAGCCTTGCATATTCTCTGGCTTTGTAGCAGTCCTAGCAACACCAAACCAACGCTTTTCATTGCCAACCATATAAACATAGGTCTTTGTCCATTTCAGAAGCATAGAGAGCAACTCAGACTTGCTCATCCACTTAGAAATCTCAGACCAGAGGACATCGTGCAACTGCTGTTTGGTTGGTGCTGTCGCAACGATTCTTGGATATGGGAAACAGGTTATGAACCAAAGAAATACTGCTGCCTCAAGACCAGTCTTTCCTACACCCTGTCCAGATTTAATACTGACCTTCGGGTTTGCCGCCAAATACTCTTGCAGCTTCTGCCTGCCATTCATCAGGTTCAAAGTTGAGCACCTCCCGGAACGAACATAACCGGATCATTTCGCCACAGCGGTATGCTTTCATCAAGGAATTCAGAGAACTGAATATCATCCATCTTTGTTCTCTCCTTCCCTTGCTTTTACCACAGCTTCGGCCCATGCACGAACAACCTCATTGCCCTTGCTTTCTCCGGCTATCTTCTGCTTTTCAAGTCTCAGCTTCGCAAGTGCTTCAATAGCCTTTGTCTTCTTTGACTGTACAGTTGACAGCTCTTTTTCAAGTCTGGCAATCATATTGTCCTTGTTTTCCATTGTGGTTTGCATGTTATACATATCTCCCGGCAGACGTTCTTCAGCAGATATTTTCTTCTCTATGCGTTCTTCGTAGAGCTGCTTGTCCTCTTCTGTTTTGAATGTCCTTTTGCTTTCGCTTCGGTTGAATCCATACAGGGATACTTCACCTTTCATGTTCCGGTATTTATTGATTGCAATCATAATCCTTCTTTCCCTCACAGCAAAGAGCTGAATCTGTTCGATCAGAAGCATTTCTTCATCCATCGGGATATCTTCGATCATATCTTTTTCAGACTCATCAAGGACATCCCAATATACAGAGGAATATGCTCCGTGTTTCTCTGCAATCTTATCTCCCGGTTTCAGTGGACCGCCCTTATTTCCAACTGCATTTCTGTTCCCAGGCTGTCCACCTTTATGGCGAGCGTTCGCTTTTTTCTTTTGCGAACGTTCGTTTTTCTTTCCTTTTGTCTTTCCGTCCCAATTCTGTGTTGATTTCCACCGCCGAACTGTGCTGGCCGGGACGTCCAACTTCTTGGCAATGTCAACAAGTTTCATCCCGTTCTTATACATTTCCTCAGCTTCAATGCTGTTGGGACTTCTTGCCCTTGCCAATGGACACCCCTCCCCTCCATCATCTTATTTCGGCATATGCAAAAGGGAGAGGTTGCACTCCCTCTCCCTGCTTTCTGTTCTATATGTCGTAGAACAATATTAAATTTTTGTAATAAATTCAGCTTTTGAATAGCCCGTCACCCCTTTTGTCATCATCTTCAAGAAGTCTTCTTTTGAAAAATCTGACAATCGGAAGATCTCCTCCGGTCTCATTCCAAGCTGTTTTCCGATTTCTTCAACTGTTTTGCCTTCGTCCATGAGTTCTTTAACGATTTTCTTCATAGGTTCGAGCAAATGGGTACCTCTTGCCCTATTATGGGTAACGGTACCGTAAATATTTTTCGCTTTATCTTTATGATCAACAATCACTACAAGCACTTTTCCCTCAAGACGTTCGTATAATGTCCTGCGATCATCTTCTTCCGAAGGAGGAACGTACTTCCAGTCAGGTCCTGCAACCGTCCATCTGTGGAATCCATCAATAATAGTACCGTCTGGTCTTACCACAATTGGCAGCGTCCATCCGTTTGTAAATATAGACTGTGTGAGCAGTTCCAGATTTTGTCTCGAAACTTTGTTCGGGTTGTAATCATTTGGTTTGATCTTATTCCTATCTACCCAATGCATGGTCCTAGATGGTGCTGACAGCTTATTGTCCATGGTGTTCTCCTTTCTTCGCATCGTTGATATAACGCCCATATACTCTCTGGTACAGTGCCCGGAATGCCCTCATTTTGGGATCTCCGGATATCAGTCCTTCGTATATGTGCTTGCAATCGGCCGATGTAGCTATTGCTGATACCGCCATAAAGAAATTACGGTATCGTTCTGCCACATGCCTTTTATGCGGAGTGTCGAAAAAAACGTCCATGTGATTAAAAAGATGTATCAGCTCCTGCCGATAATCTCTCTGCTCCTGTCCCTCTTCCGCCTCTTTCCTTTTTCTGGAACTTCTGCCGAACATCTCGCTGTCCCAATACAGGGCAGCCAGATAAGCGTTCGGTTCTCTTCTGATGATCCGTTCCATAAGATCTGGATAATACTCATTCATCTTCACAAGGCTTCTTGCTGTATCAACAGAAAAGAACTGGGATACTCGCATCTGCCTTTTACTGGATCCTGACTGCCAGAGGAACAAATATATCTCCGGGATATCTACATGATTTCTCAGAAGGAAGAGCCAGACATCATTGTCCGTCCAATCATAAATGGGAAATACCTGCTTCTTTGCAGTCATTTTGTTTCCTGCTTTTGTCATAGACGCAATATTCTGAAGCCTCTGTACAGATTCCGCTGTACGGATACCGACCATTGTAATTCCTGATACGGTTGTCCTTGGCAGGAAATCCTGATAAGCATCAATCCTTGGACGTAACAGTTTATGGTTCCTTATCGCAAAGGAAGGCGGCTGTCTTACCCATACGTCTTGTTTTGCGGAATCCCAGCAGATAAATGTTTCATCATTTGACAGTTCATTGAAGCAGTTAAAATGTTTTACTTCTACGCAATACCATTCAAACTTTGCTCCCATCATCATAAAGATGCGCCGCCACTTCTTTGTCATATCCTCCATGCAAGGAAAGATTGCTTCTTCATCTATAAACTGCACTGTAAGTTGTTTCATGTCAATCTCACCTCGATTGGCCAGATTGACCATCAGCTGCGCCACGCATAAGCTGTCCTTTCCCCCACTGAAAGAAAAGAACACTGGTAGCCCGTTTCCGAACACGTTTTTTATCCGGATCTCTGCAGCTTTCACAACATCGATATTGGCTTCACAACGTTTTTACAGCCATATCTTTTCACCGCAGTTCGGGCAGATAACAAACTTCCGGGTTTCTGTTATTTCCGGTTCTGTTTCAGTGGTATTCTGCCTTTCCGACGATTGGTTGTCTGAAGTGTTCGGATTTTCCGAACTGTTCTCTGAATTATTGTCAGATATTTCCGCTGCTGCCGCTTTCTGCTCCCGTTTCTCATTGGCTTCCTTTATCTTCTGGATCTCTGATTCGTCCAATGTTCCATACTCAGAGATT
>ENA-OQKT01000048-OQKT01000048.1-human-gut-metagenome-genome-assembly--contig:-NODE-48-length-20845-cov-3.911623_pt1 | contig 20845 bp, 20 predicted proteins | sample MGYA00242650_ERZ504801 | MGnify/ENA primary metagenome ERZ504801 (study PRJEB26092, sample SAMD00036396) | human gut metagenome | host: Homo sapiens | study: EMG produced TPA metagenomics assembly of...
CCCCACTTTGCGGGATATTTCACCCGAATTCAGTTGCCGTAGCCCGCTACGGCGCCCTCATCCGGGCAAAATATCCCACAAATTGTGACGCACATCTTGCAGAAAGCCTTTTTCAGACACGCTCTAGAATGCAGTAAATAAATATTTTCAGAGAGACTGGGTAAATATATGGAAAATGTGATTCGGAAATTGTATGGTATGTATATGGATAATGACAATAGAGAAAAAAATGAAATGTCAGTAATGCATGATGATTTATGTAAAGAGAAAAAAGAGAAGGCATACCAGTGCTATCAGAAATTGAGAGTTCAACTGACAGATGAGCTTGCTGAAGAACTGGATGAACTGATGAATAAACATATGGAAATATATCCACAAGAGCTGGAAGAAAGTTTTGCCATGGGATTTAAAACAGGGGCAAGGCTGATGTGCGAGATTTTCAGTGAAGAAACAGAATGATTGTAAAGCAGATATGGCAATTCTCCAGATAAAGTATGATTTTAGAGGATTGCCATAGGTTTGATAAGTGGGTCTGACATATAATTTTTGATAACATGATCAGGGTAATTTATGGTTGTTGAACGTTATCAGAAATTGTGAGGTTGTCAGACGTAATTTCATTCAGGAGATATTCTATAGTATGCATATGTTCGTTCATAACTTTTTCTGCAAGAGGTGCATCATTATTGGTTATTGCCTGAACAAGCCGAGTGTGCTGGGAATCAATCTCCGGTGCATCGTTATTTTTCTGCATAAGATAGGAACGTATTCCAACGATCATATTTTCGGTAATCTGTGCAGAGGCATTTAAGACACTCAGTATTAATGGATTGTCAGAAATCTGAGCAATTTTCAGATGCAGATCACGATCCAGATCACCGCGGATTTTTTCATCCTGAGTGCTGTCCAGTCTGGCAATGATAAGCTGGAGTTCAGCAGCATCCAGCGGTGTACAGTTTTGGGCAGCGAGAAAAGCAGCTTTGCTTTCCAGTGCGCCTCGAAGCTGCAATGCATCCTGAATTTTGCTGTTGTACATTTGAAATATGATAGACAGAGGTTCAGTAAGACAGCTGTGAAGATCAGTTGCAATATAATTGGCACCGCCATGTACGCTGACAGTAATCCCGAGCAGGGAAAGAGCCTTCAGGACTTCTCGTAATGCTGGTCTGGAGATTCCGAATTCTTCTGCCAGAATACGTTCAGCAGGAAGTGCGTCGCCGGGTTGTAATTCTCCGTTTTGGATATTTTCGATAATTTGTTTCAGAACATCGTTGAATGTACTGGTTTTATCTATTTTTCTAAACATTTATTTTCCTCTTTCCAGGTACATCGTTTCGTAAATAACTATACCAATCGGATTCGCAGACAAGTGAGTGGTATAGTTATTTCGAAAACGGTGTACTAACCTTTGTTGTGTTATGCAGCTCTATATCAGATAACTGTTCCGCAGAGATTTCTTTGATTATTAAATAGTTACATACATCTAATATTATAACGGATTGAAAGGGAGATGCAACTGATTCCTACTAAAATTTCTAAAAGTGTAAAATTTTTGTGTTGCTGAGAACGGAGTGAACAGTAACTAAATTTTTGCTAGTTTTTTTATAAATTTTATAATTATATTAGAAATTAGACAAATTTCTCTCACATTTATAGGTTATGATATTTACATCTTAAGGAAATGACGTACCTTAAGAGAAAATCTTTCCTTTCCCTAAAAAGTGTAAAATGAACGTGAATCACCGCTTAGCCGACAAGATCGACGGAGAAGCGGTGATTTTATTATGTCACTGAAGCAGGATTCTTTCTTATAAACCTCTGTAACGATTAAGACAGGCATAAATTTCCTGAATACGGGGAGTAGCGTAACCACAGGAAATTTTTTGATTCTCCGTAAAGAAGGACAGACCATGTAAAGAGAGATTTTTCCAAAGAAACTGCACAATCTCAGGCAGGGTACGTCTGCCGTCTGCCAGATGTTCAACTGCATATTTCAGCAGGAGACCTAAGGCAGCGGTCTGTTCTGCGTCAATAAGCTGTTCTGTATAGCGGAGATCAATCTCCTGTCTGCCGAGAGAGAAGCCATCTGTTCCGGAGATTCTGGTTTTCAGGCGCTCAGGTTTTGCGGCACCGGAATCGGAATGATTTCCACGACTGTTATGTCTGAGGCGCTTAGAAGATTCGGCAGGTCTGCTCATAATGCGATGGCTGTGCGGAAGCTGAAAATCAGTAACTGAAACAGCAGGCAGAGGATATTGGCTGCATAATTTTTTGACAGAAGCTGTAATATCTTTTGGAACGTAATTGTCCATCTGGATAATTGTATCTGCAATATGAAAGAATGCCCCGGAACTACCGGCAACAAGAATTGTAGAAATCCCTGCTTTTTTATAAAGATCTTCTGCACGTTCCAGAAACGGAGTGATCGGCTCTTTCTCACGCTGGATAACCTGTTGCATGAAAGCATCACGAACCATGAAGTTAGTTGCGGAGGTGTCTTCGTCAAGAAGAAAAGGTGGCTTCCGGCTTCCATGCTTTCTACGATACCGGCTGCCTGGGAAGTGCTTCCACTGGCATCCAGTGTAGAGAAACAGCGGGTATCTTTCTTGTTTGGAAGATCATTTATAAACATGGAAATATCCACATCCTTGATAAAACGGCCATCTTCTGAACGCAGTTTGACAGCAGTTGCATCTGTGATCACGTATTCACGTCCATCTCCGGGGATATGATTGTATACACCAAGTTCAAGTGCATTCAGAAGCGTGGATTTGCCATGATATCCACCGCCTACGATCAGAGTGATTCCCTTTGGAATCCCCATGCCTGTGATTTTTCCTTTATGGGGAAGATTTATGGAAATGCGCAGACTGTCCGGAGAAGTAAAGGGAATGGAAGCTTTCATAGGGCGGGAGGAAATACCGCTTTCTCTTGGGAGGATGGAGCCATCGGCTATGAATGCGCAGAGATTTTTTGCGGGCAGCGTCTGACGGATAAATTCCTGATCCTCTGCAAGCTCTATATAATTCTGTAATTCCTTTGCATTAAGGCTGGAGTAGAAAAAGGATTTTTGAATGCATACAGGCAGAAAATCAAAAAGGATTTTCTCCAGTTCAGTGGCATTGATCGTGCGGCCATTAGCAGGGAAGCCCACAAAAAAGCGGGCGGTTATGCCTTTTTCTGTTATTTCACAGGCTGTCCGGGAAAGAATCTCCTGACCACAATGACTGGCAGTGAGCAGGCCGCTTTTGCCGGAGCCTTTTGCACGAAAGCTGTACTGACTGACCTGTTTTTCAAACTGACGTGTAAGATAGTCGCAAAGAGTAGTCCCGGTAAGTGTATCTTTATAATATTCGACGGGAAATCCGGCATCTCTGTGTGAAATCTGAATGCTGACATGAGAGGGAGAAGCAAAAGGATCTCCCTGCACATGGTCGATGGACAGAATATAATTTCCAAAATGATACAGACCTTTCAGCCCTTTATATGCCGGATAACTTTTGCGGTTTATGGAACGAAGCTGCTGACGCAGTTCCTCTGAATTTTTCATGACAGAACCTCCTGGTATTGCAGATATTTTTATAATAATCCTCGCAAATAATGAATTTGAGAGGAGAAACATTAACCTGCCATCAACTATAGCGGAAATGAATCATAATGTCCACTGACAAATAAATATTAATCATATGGAAAATTTTCAGAGGATGTTTTATAATGAAAAACAGGTAATTGTTCAATATCATTACATAATAGCGAACTGATGAATAGTTACCGTTATCAAAGCAATACTATGAATGACAGTCATAAAGAAAGGCGGAACAGTAAATGGAACGTAGAAATGCATGGCTTTCTTATACAGAAGCAGAAGAAAAAGAACTGGAGCAGGTTGCAAAAGCGTATCGCAATTTTCTTAATGTGGGAAAAACAGAGCGTGAATGTGTGACGCAGATCATCAGAGAAGCACGGGCAGCAGGTTATGAATCTCTGGAAGAGAAGACTGCGAAGGGTGAGAAACTGAAAGCAGGAGATAAAGTTTATACAGTCGGAATGAAGAAGATCATTGCACTGTTTCATATCGGACAGGATGATATTTCTGAGGGAATGAATATTCTGGGAGCACACATTGATTCTCCACGTCTTGATGTCAAACAGAATCCATTATATGAGGATACGGATCTTGCATATCTGGATACCCATTATTATGGCGGTGTTAAGAAATACCAGTGGTGACTCTTCCCCTGGCAATTCATGGCGTAGTGGTAAAGAAAGACGGAAGTACAGCAGAAGTAAATATCGGTGAGGATGAGGATGATCCGATCGTATATATCACAGACCTTCTGATCCATCTTGCAGGAAAGCAGATGCAGAAAAAAGCGGCAGAAGTGATCGAGGGAGAGAATCTGGACATCCTGATCGGCAGCAGACCACTGAAAGACCTGGAAGATGATAAGAAGAAAGAGGCAGTAAAACAGAATGTACTGAATATCCTTAAAGAGAAGTATGATATGGAAGAGGAAGATTTTCTTTCTGCAGAGCTGGAGATCGTACCGGCAGGAAAGGCAAGAGAGTGTGGTCTGGACAGAAGTATGATCGCTGCTTATGGACAGGATGACAGAGTGTGCGCATATACTTCTCTGCTTGCAATGCTTGGGATGGACACCCCGAAACACACTTCCTGCTGTCTGTTTACTGATAAAGAAGAGATTGGAAGCGTAGGTGCAACCGGTATGCAGTCACGTTTCTTTGAGAACGCAGTGGCTGAACTTCTGGATGCAATGGGATGCTACAGTGATCTGAGATTGAGAAGAACTCTGAAGAATTCCAGTATGCTTTCCTCTGATGTAAGTGCAGGCTATGATCCGGCTTATGGGGAGGCATTTGAGAAAAAGAATGCAGCTTATCTTGGAAGAGGTATCGTATTAAATAAATTTACCGGAGCAAGAGGTAAATCCGGCTCGAATGATGCAAATGCAGAATATGTGGCAAGAGTCAGAAATATTTTTGACAGCCATGAAGTTGCGTTCCAGACAGCTGAGCTTGGTAAAGTTGATGTAGGCGGAGGCGGAACAATCGCTTATATCGCAGCACTTTATGGAATGGAAGTCATTGACAGCGGTGTGGCAGTGCTCAGTATGCATGCACCATGGGAAGTGACAAGTAAGGCAGATATTTACGAAGCTAAGAAAGCATATAAGGCATTTCTGCTGGAAGCATAAAAAGTCAGGCAGATGCGGAATAAAAATATGAAGAAATCGTGGAAGCTGTATCGTTTCTGATAACAGAGACTTGCAGATTCCGCAGATAAGGGCAGAGCTTTTGGAAAACTGAAGCGCTGCCCTTTTAACATATAAGTGAGGTTATGATTGTAAAAGGTATTTCTGATATCTTACGAAAGACAGGTTGCGATTCTGTAAGATCTGGATTGGAGCAGGATATTTAATAGACGGGAGGGAAAGATGGAGGAAGCGCTGATCAGAGTAAAAGATTTGTGTAAAATATATAATCCCGGCGAGAATGAAGTACGGGCGCTGGATCATATTAATCTGGAAATTAATAAGGGTGAGTTTGTTGCTATTATCGGACAGTCAGGTTCAGGAAAGTCTACATTTATGAATATGCTGGGTTGTCTGGATGTGCCTACATCCGGCGAATATTTTCTGAATGGAACTGATGTGTCCACAATGGAAGACAATGAACTCTCAGAAGTCAGAAACCGGGAGATCGGATTTATTTTTCAGGGATTTAATCTGATCTCAAATCTGACTGCAATTGAAAATGTGGAACTACCGCTGGTTTACAGAGGGGTAGACAGAAAAACGAGACATAAGCTGGCAGTAGAGTCACTGACCATGGTAGGGCTTGAGAAACGTATGGATCACAGACCAAATGAAATGTCAGGAGGACAGCAGCAGAGGGTGGCTATTGCAAGAGCAATCGCGGCCCAGCCACCGGTGATCCTGGCAGATGAACCTACAGGAAATCTGGATTCTGCATCCAGTAAGGAGATTCTTCAGATTCTTAAAAGTATGCACGAGCAGGGAAAAACGGTCATATTGATCACACATGATAATGGGATTGCTGCTCAGGCAAGGCGTGTAGTCAGAATTATGGATGGAAAGATAGAGTCAGATTTTATCAATAAAAACTATGGGAAAGAAGAATATATAAAAAATCAGCTGGATGCATAAACCCGGTTACAAGGAGACAAATATTATGAAAAAAAAGAAAAGTAAAAAGAAAATTATTATTGGAGCAGCTGCTGTTCTCGTTGTTGCCGGCGGAGTTACAGTAGCAGGTCAGAGGAATTCCACAGAAAATCAGATCCCGCAGGTTCAGGTGGTAATTGCAGAGAAGGGTGATGTTGAGGAAATTGTAGATGCTACAGGAACAGTGGGAAGTGAAGAGGAGAAGACCTATTATTCTCCTGTAAATGCAGAGCTGAAAACGGTTTCTTTTGCCCAGGGAGATGTGGTGAAAAAGGGAACAAAACTGATCGAGTTTAATACAGAGGATCTGGAGAAAGATAATCGGAAAGCAGAACTGAATCTGAAATCAACAAAGTATGATACAAAGGATACAAGAAATAAATCTTACAAAGCAGAGAAGAAGCAGAAGGATGCCAAAAAGAATGTTCAGGAGCTTGAGAAGAAAATAAAGGATAAAAAAGCTTATGTCTCGTCTCTGAAATCACAGATTTCAGCGGCAGCAGCAGCGGCACAGCGTGAAGCGGCAGCTCAGGCATCCGCACAGGCAGCAGCTCAGGCTCAGGCACAGCAGCAGGAAGCTCAGGCAAAAGCCCAGGCAGAGGCAAAGAAACAGGAGGAAATCCAGAGTAAATATCAGGCCGCACTTTATACATACAAGACGGAGACTCTTCCGCAGTACCAGCAGCAGCTCTCAGATCTGAATGCACAGTATAATCAGGCACAAAGCGATTATAATCAGGCAGACACCACATATCAGATGGCATTTGCAACATGGCAGGCAGACCCTTCAGATGAGAATACACAGGCTCTGGATAATGCGGAGGCTGCAAGAACACAGGCACAGCTCGCAATGCAGCAGGCACAGCAGACTTATAATGATCTTAAGCAGCAGACACCGAAAATGCCGGTACTTTCTGATTTCACAGAAAGCAGTGCAGATTACTCATGGGGAATTTCAGACGGTTCAGATGCAGATGACAGCGATGGGGAAGATTCTTCCTCCTACGGATATGATTACAGTGGAAGTGATGGCGGGACAGTAACTGCGGATACTTCTGCTCTGGAAAGTGCACTTGAGACAGCAAGCGATGAACTTGCAGAGCTTCAGTCAGATCTGGCTTCTGAGAAAGCTATCGCAGAGGCGGATTCCACAAGCCTGACAAAAGAAGAAAAAGAGAAACTGAAAGTAACAGATAATCTTTCCGAACTGGACGCAAAATCAGCCGAGGAGCTGGTGAAGGAAGGAAGAAGGAATCACCGCGGAATTTAACGGAATCATATCCAAGGCAGATAGGTTAAGCGAGGAGCAGCAGTTACTCAGGGTATGGAACTGTTTACTATTGAGAATGCAGACAAGGCAAGTGTGGATGTGACTCTCTCTAAATATGATTATAATACAGTGAAAGAGGGGCAGTCTGTTGAGATTACCTTGGGGGATAATACTTATCAGGGTACTGTAACAAAAATGAGTCATATTGCGGTGCAGAATGAAAAAGGAACGCCGGTCATTTCAGCAACAGTAAGCATTGATGATCCGGATGAAGATATTTTCCTGGGAGTAGATGCAAAGGTTAAGATTTATGCGGCTTCTGCGAAAAATGTGGTGACTCTTCCTGTGGAAGTGGTCAATATCGGAAAAGAAGGCTCCTTCTGCTATGTGATAGAAGATGGACTGGTGACAAAGAGAAATATTACCACAGGAATCAGCTCAGAGGATTATGTGGAAATTACGGACGGAATCAAAGAAGGAGAAGAAGTAATCGCAGATCTGGGTGATTACACAGAGGGAATGGAAGTACAGGCAGTTCCTGAACAGACAGGAGAGGATGCCGATGAGTAATCTGTATGAATATATCAAGATGGCAGTCCATAACATTATGGCAAATAAGGGACGTTCTTTTCTGACTATGCTTGGCATTATCATTGGCATTGCTTCTGTAATTGCCATTGTATCTGTGGGTGAAGGAACCAAGAACCAGATGAACAGTGAAATTGATGATATCGGCGGCGGGCAGATTGCCATCAGTGTCAGCGATGAGGCACAGACAGATGAGGAGTGGATCACTGCGGATGATGTGGAAGCAATCCGGGCGGTAGACGGTATAGAAGGAGTAAATGTTTCGGATTCATTCAGTGGAGAAACTACCACAGGTAAGGGAAATTTTTCTCTTATGCTGACGGGTGAGGGACCGGATGCAAAGCTGTTAAATAATGCCACCATGAAGCATGGAGTATATTTCGGAGAAAATGAAGTTCAGGAAGCAAAAAATGTCTGTGTGCTTTCCGATGCAGATGCAAAAAGACTCTTTGGCACAGATGATGTGGTTGGAATGACTGTAGATGTCAATTGTTATGGACTGACCAAAAGTCTTCGTATCTGCGGGGTGACAACCCAGAAAGAAAATGGAACCTTTGTCAGTTATACTTATGAGGGAATGCCGGTGACTATTAATGTTCCCTATACTACAATGAATGAATTCACCGGTGTATCCGATTACTTTTTCTCAGTAACAATGCAGGCAGATAAGAGCTTAAACAGTCAGGATGTTGCTGACAAAGTGGTAAAACTGATGGAAAAAAGACATCAGTGTGCAGGAAAAGATTACTTTCAGGTACAGAGCTTTCAGGATATTATGAGCTCTATGAATCAGATGCTGGATATGGTGACTGCTTTTATCTCCTTTGTGGCGGGAATTTCCCTTCTGGTTGGCGGTATCGGCGTTATGAATATTATGCTGGTTTCCGTAACAGAACGTACCAGAGAGATTGGTATCCGTAAGTCACTGGGAGCGAAAACCTCTTCTATTATGATGCAGTTTCTGGCAGAGGCGGCAATTCTGACGGTGATTGGAGGGGTGATAGGAATTGTTCTGGGTGTGATTGGCGGATATGTGATCTGTTCAATCATAAGCAGCAGTATGGGAATGTCCATCACTCCGGGAATCAGCCTGAGTACAATTATGGCGGCGACTTTGTTTTCCTGTGCAGTAGGAGTATTCTTTGGAATTTATCCTGCGAAGAAAGCAGCAAAACTGAGCCCGATCGAGGCTTTGCGGCGGAATTAATGAAAACAGGACTGCGATGGTATTTTGGTGTACCTGTGTACTGATATCATTACAGAATAGTTGTAAATTGTTATAATTTTGCGAATCAAAAGAAAAAAATAAAAAATTCAAAAAAAGTGTTGACAAATGCTCCAGTATAGAGTAGAATACTCATTGTTGTGAGGGACACGAGATAAGAACTTCACAAGGATGTGCGTTTAGCTCAGCTGGATAGAGCGTTTGGCTACGGACCAAAAGGCCGGGGGTTCGAATCCTCTAACGCACGCTAATAAAAAATAAGACAGTGCAAATGCACTGTCTTATTTTTTTATTCGAGTACGGGTCGGACTCGAACGGGTTCGATCTACGCTTCGCTCCGGTCGTTGCTAAACGCGTGCCACTGGCACGCAGCAACCTCTAACGCACGTAGAACCGCTAGAAATCAAGGCTTCTAGCGGTTATTTTTTTGATTGGCCAGTCCTGAAATTACTTCCATGAGAAGCGTTGGAAAATGTTCTGAAAGGAATTTTATAAAGGTTAGGCATGGACGTGGAAAAGGGCTATACAATAAATAAATGAAAAAGAAACGCTGGTTCCGGTAAATACCGGTTCCGGCGTTTCCTTTTATAATTTTCGGATCATTGCGCTTCCATGCAGATCGCATACAGGATCTGCAAACAGATGGTTTTTCAGACAGAATTCCCCGACCGCTTTTCGACATCCGGAAAACTGTGTACTGTACACATCGTGGATCAGGAGAACTCCTCCGGTGGCCAGGCGTTCATAGAACAGAGGAAGTGCGGCTGCAGTTGGAGCATAGAGATCTGCGTCCAGAGATACAAAACAAAAAGTTTCATCTGTGACATCGGAAAAGGTATCCGGAAACCATCCTTTGTGGATCACAGTACGTGTAGGATTAGGCATAACATGAAGAACAGAGTCAATATCAGTAGAAGAAAAATCACCTGTTTTGGCACGGGACAGATTACCGGAGGCTTCTATTGTGATATCCTTTTCTGAAAATCCCTCAAAAGTATCAAAAAGATGGATTTTTCGGTCTGGAAAGGCTGCACTGATCAGGGAAGAAAATTCACCTCGAAAAACACCTAGTTCTGCAACATTTCCCGGAATATCCAATTGATAGATCTGCTCAGATAAAAGACGCATAACAGCAACCCGTGCGTCAAACATGCGAAGGACGGAGGGATCACGAAAAGGTCCGTGATAACCTAAGTTTTCCATCTGCTTTATCATAGAATTGCGCCGTTCTTCATCCAGAACTCCCAGGATGACCAGATCCGGGAGAAGTGCTGCTGCAGTATCCGGAGAACAGACTGGAATATTTCCAATATATGATCCGTGTTTATGGGGGTCATTATCAGCAAAGCACAGGAGCTGACAGGGACTGCTGAGAAGTCTTGCGGTCATTTGTCCAATTTGTCCGGCACCAAATATTACAGTTTTATATACTGATTTTGCCATCATTTTGATGTATCCTTTCTGTCAGCGCGAACCTGGATCATCTGTCCTGTGATGGAGATGGCGATTTCAGCCGGTGTTTCTGCTTTGATCTCCAGTCCTATAGGTGAGATGATACGGTTTAAATCTTGTTCATTAATGTTGTATTCTTCAATCAGACGGCGAAATACAGCAGCTTTTTTTGCACGGCTTCCAATGACGCCTATATAACATGCAGGTGTAGCGAGAAGCTGTGCCTGTACAATGGTATCATAGGAATGTCCACGTGTCATGACGCAGCAATAATCAGCAGCTGTAATAGAAACATACTGGTCCAGATGGTTGAAATCACAAAGTATTGTTTCAACTGCTCCTGGGAAAAGAGCAGGATTTGTAAATTCCGGCCGGTCATCCAGGACAACACAGCGAAAATCAACGCTTGCAAGGATTGGGACAAGCTTTTGTGAGACATGTCCGCCGCCGAATACATAGACAGTTCCTGAGGTTCCAATCTGTTCAGAAAACAGATCATAATCTTCACTGTGATATCGGTGTGGCTTTAGAGACAAAGAAGATAATACAGAAGAAGGAACATTGGCAGTTCCGATGAGACCGCATGCAGGACTGTAAAGGCTCACACCGGAGGTGGTGAGAAGATCGCAAATCAGCCAGAAATCTTTTCGCTCTTCATAGAATTTTTCAGCAGTTTCCGTGATTTCCATAATAATCGGATCGTTATGATCAAGATACTGGAAAAAGGCCGTAACATCACCACCACAGATCATACCAATATTTTCAACATCTTTATGATTCAGCCGGAATTCATGCTCGCAGGATTCCTTTTTTTCAAGAATATCCAATGCCATACATTCAGCACGATATTCTACAGCTCCACCTCCGATGGTTCCGGAAATTCTGCCGTTTTTTCCGACCAGCATGCGGGAACCGGCACCTCTTGGTGTAGACCCTGAGGATGCTGTAACGGAAACAAGTACAAGATCGTTTCCCTCCAGGAATTGTTGTTTTATTGTCTGAAATAATGTTCTCATATAATAAAATACCTCCTAACTAAATTAAGTGATTTTTCTGCTCCAGTTGTGTACGTCTGCCCGCCTGAACTAAAGCGTGATATGGCAGAGTGATTGTATAATGTCCTGCAGTTTGCGGGCTTGTTCTAACTGCTGCTCATGAGCTTTGCGAGCTTCCGGACTTTTGCATTTACTCATGCTGTCGGCAAATCTTTTTTCTATGGTTACACGCTGTGTTTCCTGAATCAGTTTATCAGCCAGAAATACAATAGCTGCTTCATCCAGCGTGGCTTCCAACAGACCATGGTGCTGTGAAATGATCTGGCTGATCTCAGGATAACCTAACTGTAAGAAAAGTTCACCGCCTGTTTTCGCGTGATGCCTCTGAAGTCTGGCAATATCATGCAGAAGTGCACCGGAGCGAACAAGCTTCTGGTCAAAGATATAACCATTGGATTCCAGCATATTGCATAAACAACAGGCAAGTTCAGTAACAGCATCACTGTGAGCTTGTACATGACGGGGCAGAGAAACAGCATTGCGAAGCCTGAGACATAGTCCGTCATTTAATTCAGGATGAGGCAGTATATAACTGGGATCAGAGAAAGAAATATTATTTTTTTCATTCACTTCCAGATGATAGTAAGAGCCGCAGGGCAGACGAAACTGCTGCCTGCTGTACATATCAGAATGTAATGCATGTAAATAAAGAAGAGATTACATCTGTATGAGTTACCACTGCAATATCACCTTCAGAAGCGCAAAGAATCTTATGAACTGCCTGCGAAAAGCGAAAACCAGATGCAGCAGGAGTTTCTGCTCCCGGGATCGGATGATCAGGGTTATTCCCACGCGCTTTATAAATGTCCGGCCATCTCTGGCGTATTTCATCAAAAGAAAGGCCATCCCATTCTCCCAGATTTCGTTCTGACAGATCAGAAACAATGATATGTGGAAGCTCAGGTGCCATATGGCCTGCTGTCTCAACAGTTCTTAACAAAGGACTGCAGTATACCCCTGATATTTTATCGGACAATTCTTCATTAAGAAGGACTGCCTGCAGATGTCCAAGCATGGATAGAGAGAAATCTGTCTGTCCTACACAGTAAGAATGTTCATCCGGATACTGTGGTTTTCCATGCCGGACCAGATAAAGGTTACGCATTTAAAAACCCTCCGAAACATTCTTCAAATATTTTTTTGAACAGGAACGTGTTTCTTCTGAAAAACAGGCATATCGTTTCAGAAATTCTTCGCCGTATGGTGTCAGTTCGCTATGGCTTCCCCTTGTACCGCCCTGGCTTCTGATGATCAGAGGTTCATGAAGCTGTGATTCCAGGGTATGGATCAGGTTCCAGCTGGTAGAATAGGAAATGTGCATGCGCTCACAGGCATCGCGGACAGATCCTGTTTCATGGATCAGTGTAAGCAGCGAATAGAGTTTTTCATCAAAAAAAACTTTTTCCCGGGCTAGCTGAATATGGATTTCAGAACGGATCAGACTCTGGTTGTGTATGCGGAGAAGTTCAGCATAATCCTCTGGTGTATCAGCATCATGAATAATACCGGGATCCTTTACATTAAGATAATACATGGGTTCCCCGCAGTTATCCACAGCACCTTTAAGTCCTGATTTTCCGTCATCACTTAGGATGGAATCAATCAGTGTGGAACGGATCAGAATGGGATGACCGGGATTGCCATTACAGACCGGAGTTACAAGGGGACGCCCCAGAGAGAGCATTTGAGTGACTGTCTGGGCTGTGAACAGCGGAACATCAACAGGTGTAAAGAGCACCGTATCCACTTTGTCTTTCAGATACTCAAGTCCGATTCGGACAGAATCAAACATATGAGTGTTTGCATAGTTCTCATTTCGAAGAAAGACTACATTATTGGAAGCCAGGTGGCATTCCAGAACATCTGCATGATATCCGGTTACCACTACTACTTTGGAGATTCCGGCCTGCCGGAAATTATTGATCACGCGCTGTGCGATGGAAATGGAGCCAAGCTGAAGCATGGGTTTAAAGTCTACCATTCGTGATGATTTCCCCGCAGCCACGATGAGGGCGCCTGTCTGCATTTAGATACCTCCTTCTTTCAATGATATTATACAAATTTGATATTATTATAACATATAAAAGAATAAAAATAGTTAAAATTTTAAATAAAACAAAATAAAATTGTCTGCAATATATAAAATAGCCAACTATTAATTATTTGTAATTTGTATAATTGTGCAAAATTATGGTAGTATGGATATATAAAATAACGTGGACAGGAGAACTTTTTTATGGATAAGATTTTTGAGATTACCGCAAAAGAAGTTACTGTACAGGTAAAAGATGAGCGTACAGGGGTTGTATATAGCCGGACGCTTCCCATCGATTATTATGAGAATGCAAATGTTTTAAAGCTCAGCGGTGAGAATCTGGACGGGAGCAGCTCTTCCATTGTTTTCTATTCCGCCAGAGGAATAGAGAGACTGAAAGATCTGACAGGCAGGGGAGCTGACCATGATTCGTGCGGAACACATAAGCCTGAAGATCAGTAAGATTGAAATGAATTTTTTTAAAAGGAGGAATGGGACATGATTAAAAAGACATTGAAGATTAATGGTGTTGAGAGAATACTTATTCTTGATAAGGATGAGACACTGGCGCAGGTGCTCCGTGATCACCTTCTTCTTACAGGATGTAAGATTGGCTGCGGTGAAGGTCACTGTGGAGCCTGTAATGTTATTATGAACGGAAAAGTCACAAGATCCTGTATCTACAAGATGAGCCGTGTTCCCGATCATGCAGAGATCACAACCATTGAAGGTGTGGGAACACTTTCTGATATGCATCCAATCCAGGTTGCATGGATGGCATATGGATGCGCACAGTGCGGTTTCTGTTCACCGGGATTTATTATTTCAGCAAAAGTGCTTCTGGACAATAATCCAAGTCCTACCCGTGAGGAGGTAAGAGACTGGTTTAACAAACAGCGTAATCTCTGCCGTTGTACAGGCTATAAGCCGCTGATCGATGCTACTATGGCTGCAGCAGCAGTTATGCGCGGCGAGATGACAAAGGAAGACCTTGTGTTCAAACAGACAGGTGATTCTATTGTTGGAACAAATTATATCCGTCCGTCAGCAGCACAGAAGGTAACAGGTACCTGGGATTTTGGTGCAGATGATGCATTAAAGATGCCATCAGGAACACTTCGCCTTGCTCTTACACAGGCAAAGGTTTCTCATGCAAATATTCTCAATATTGACACAGCAGAAGCAGAGAGTATGCCTGGTGTTGTTCGTGTTATCACAGCAAAAGATATTAAGGCAGCAGGCGGAACCAATAAGATCAATGGTCTTGTAATGCTTCCAAAACACAACAAGACAGACGGTTTCGAACGTCCTGTACTTTGCGATGAAAAAATCTTCCAGTTTGGTGATGCGATTGCCATCGTAGCTGCTGATACAGAAGAGCATGCAAGGGCAGCAGCAGAAGCAGTTAAAGTTGAGATCGAAGAGCTTCCTGCATATATGAATGCAATGGATGCCATCGCACCGGATGCGGCAGAGATTCATCCCGGTATTCCGAACGCATTCTTTGAGACAAACTGTATCAAGGGTCCTGATTTTGACTGGGACAGCATTCCGGATTCACAGCAGGTTGAGATCGAATCTTACTGTTCACGTCAGCCTCATCTTCATCTTGAGCCGGACTGCGGTTATGGTTACATTGACGAAGACGGTATGATAACTGTTCATTCCAAATCCATTGGTATCCATCTGCATATGCCTATGATCGCTGATGGTATCGGTGTGCCAATGGAGAACTTACGAATTGTTCAAAACCATGCAGGAGGAACCTTTGGTTACAAGTTCTCTCCTACAAATGAGGCTCTGATCGGCGCTGCTGTTAAGATCCTTGAACGTCCTGTGTCTCTGGTATTTAATCAGTTCCAGAATATTACTTATACAGGAAAGAGATCCCCTGCATTTATGAATATCAAGCTTGCAGCAGATGAAAATGGTAAGCTTCTTGCACTCTGGGGCAATAACTATGTGGATCATGGTCCATACTCAGAATTCGGTGATCTGCTTACAATGAGACTTTCCCAGTTTACAGGTGCAGGCTATGGAATCAATTCTATCCGTAACAAATCTACAACAGTGTTTACAAACCATGCATGGGGTTCAGCATTCCGTGCTTACGGATCTCCTCAGTCTTATATGGGATCTGAGATTGCGATAGATGTTCTGGCTGCAAAGATGGGAATCGACCCCTTCGATATCCGTGAAATGAACTGTTACAAAGAATCAGAAGGCAGTACGATCCCTACAGGTTATCCGCCTGAAGTATACTGTGAAGAAGAACTGTTCAAGACAGCTCGTCCACTGTATGAAGCAGCTAAGAAACGTGTGGCTGAAAAGAATGCAGCTTCTGATGGCAAGATCAAATATGGTATCGGTGTATCTCTCGGTGTATATGGCTGTGGTCTTGATGGTGTTGATACATCAAACGCATTTGCAGAGCTGAATCCGGATGGAACAGTTACAATGTATGCTGCATGGGAAGATCACGGACAGGGCGCTGATATGGGGGTTCTTGTATCATCACATGAAACACTTCGTCAGGCAGGAATCAGACCGGAACAGATCAAACTTGTTATGAATGATACCAAGACATGTCCTAATGCAGGTCCTGCAGGTGGATCACGTTCACAGGTTATGTCAGGTAATGCATGTCGTCTGGCAGCAGAAAACCTTGTGGCAGCCATGAAGAAAGAAGACGGAACCTTCCGTACTTATGATGAGATGGTGGCTGAGGGTCTTGCAACAAAATATGAAGGTAACTGGGTGACAACCTTCTGTGCAGATCATCCGATCGATCAGGATACAGCACAGGGTGATCCGTTTGCAACCTACATGTATACGATCTTCCTTCCGGAAGTTGCTGTTAATACAGAAACAGGTAAAGTTAAAGTTGAAAAATTCACCTGTGTGGCTGACGTAGGTACCATCATGAACAGACTTCTTGTAGAAGGCAACTTCTACGGCGGCCTTGTACAGGGTATTGGTCTTGCTCTTACAGAAGATTTCGAGGATCTGAACCATGATACTTCTCTGAAGAACTGTGGCATTCCGTATCCAAATGATGCGCCGGATGATATTGAACTTCATTTCAATGAAACATATCGCCCAAGCGGTCCTTACGGTGCTGCCGGCTGTGGTGAGGCTCCGCTGGATGCTCCTCATCCTGCAATCCTGAATGCGATCTACAATGCTACAGGCGCACGTATCACACGTGTTCCTGCCCGTCCTGAAAAGGTTCTTGCAGCATTAAAGGAACTTGAGAAATAACTGTCAGTATAATTTTATCATGTGATATAATAAGGGGAGACGGGAGACTGTCTCCCCTTTGGAAATGAAAGGAGTATCGGGTTATGACATATATACAGGAAAGAGGTTCCACTCATGTTTATCACGTAAATCGAATGTCAAAGGAAGAGATGGATCATATGATCAGCCTCTGTGTTCATGAACAGCCGGCGTACTGTGTTGCAGCCTGTCCTTTCAAAGCAGATACAAAAGAAATGCTGTTTTATGCTGCAAAAGGAAACTTTAAGAAAGCTCTGGCTATCTATGAAAAGATCACACCATTTCCCATGATCCTCTGTAACGGATGTACTGCACCATGTGAGGAAAAATGCAGACTCTGTGAGCTGGGTGATGGCATATCCATACGTGAAGTAGAGCGTGCCATTGTACGATATGGGGAACCTGGAAAACGGAGCAGTGTATTTCGTATCAGAAGAAAAAAAAAGGACTGTGATCTTTTGGCTCAGGATTGTTCCCGCTGTTTCTTGCAGGGGAACTGGAAAAGAAGATGTATCCTGCAACCATTTACTGTCAGGAGAAAGATTATGAAGCCTATATTGCAGCAGCAGCTCCGGAGCTTTTGGAATCAGATCGCAAAAATGAGGTAAAACGTCTCAGTTCCATGGACCTTTCCTTTGAATTCGGATGCAGTCTTGACCTTCCGTTTATCAGAGCGAAAATGAAGGAGGCAGATGTGGTCTGTGCTTCAGAGGAGGTGGCCAAAAAGCTGGCTCCAGAGGAAACAGCAGACGCAGAGATCATGCTGAGAGAACAGGCGGGAATTGTCAGCGGTCCGGTCCGGTCTGTGATGGATGCAGCTTTTGCTGCAAAGAGAGCTGCCCTGACTGTAGACCTCCTTGTACAGAATCTTTCGCCCCACAGCAACAGAGGCAGTGAAGGAGCAGTTACCACCAGGCTCTATACAAATATGGACGGGATGAAAGGCTCCAAAAAGATTCCCTGCAGCACAGATGGATATTCAAAAGAAGAAGCTATTGAGGAAGCAAAGCGATGCATTCAGTGTCACTGTGATGAGTGTATGAAAAGCTGTGTCTATTTAAGGGAATATAAAAAGCATCCGGGTCTTCTTGCACGTGAGATTTATAATAATACCCAGATCATTATGGGAGATCACCAGATGAATAAACCGATGAATTCCTGTTCACTCTGCGGACAGTGTACTGTAACCTGTCCAAATGGGTTTGATATGAGCCAGGTCTGCAAATCTGCAAGAGAAAACATGGTATCTACAGACAAAATGCCTCTGGCACCTCATGAATTTGCACTGATGGATATGCTGTTCTCCAATTCGGAGGCTTTCTTATGCAGACCTCAGCCGGGATATGAAACCTGCAGATATGTATTTTTCCCAGGATGTCAGGCAGGAGCTATAGCGCCGGATGTTGTCACAGAGGCATATGAGGATCTGTGCAGGAGGACAGAGGGCGGTGTTGCTCTGATGCTGGGATGCTGTGGTGCTATCAGTGAATGGGCAGGACGCTATGAAATGACAGAAAAGGTAAATGAACAGCTGAAGCAGGAGCTTGCAAAACTGGGAGATCCTATGATTATAGCAGGCTGTCCAAGCTGTATGAAACAGTTAAAAGAGAGTCTTGGCGCCAAAGTCACAGGAATCTGGGAGATCTTAAAGGAAATCGGACTTCCCGGACAGGCAAAAGGACTGGAGATACCTGTTGCAATACATGATGCCTGCGGTGCCAGGGGAGATACACAGACACAGGATACAATAAGAGAGCTTCTTGCAGATATGGGGTGCACTGTTGTAAATACAGAATATTCCAGAGATCGGTCTCCCTGCTGCGGATACGGCGGACTGACTGCCTACGCTAATAAAGAGATGGCAGATAAAATGACAGAAAAGTGTCTGGAACGATCCGATTGCCCATATATAACGTACTGCATGGCATGCAGGGACCGATTTGTCAGGGAAGGCAGGGAATCCAGACATATCCTGGAACTTCTGTATGGTATAAATGCCGCCAATATGCCGGATATCAGTGAGAAACGCTACAACCGGCTTGAGCTAAAAGAGAAGCTTTTAAAAAATATATGGAATGAGGAACTGATGATGGAGAAAAAAGATTATACCGTTGCATATACAGAAGATGCCATCAGTATGATGGATGAACGTATGATCCTGAAAAGCGATGTGGAGCGTGTATTATCAGATTACAGAGAAAATCAGGAAGCGATCTTTGATGAAGAGACAAAAGAACTGGTGACAAGGAGCAGACTTGGAAATGTTACATTCTGGGTGAGATTTGTGGAAACAGAAGAAGGGTATCTGGTACGCAGAGCATACAGTCATAGAATGAATATTATGAAAAGGGTGGGACAGTAATGGCAGTAGAGAGAACATATTATACCATTGATCCTGAGGGAAAGCTGACCTGCATGAAATGCAAGGTTCCTCTTGTAAAGGGAAAAGCAAAATTTATGTATCTGGAGAACGGTTTTCCTGTTGAGATGCCGGTCTGTCCCAAATGTGGCTTTGTCTATGTTCCGGAAGAGCTGGCTCTTGGAAAGGTTTTGGCAGTGGAACGTGCACTGGAGGATAAATAGATGAACAGACACCCCGGAGGGGAAGAGCAGACAATTCATCTTCTGAAAAGCATAGAACTGAAAAAAGGAATGAAAGCTCTGGATCTGGGAGCAGGAGAGGGAGAGACCGTGCGGATCATGAAAGCATTTGGTCTGAATGTGCAGGGTGTGGATCTTGTTCCGCGAAGCAGTGAGGTGCAGCAGGGAGATTTTCTGGACCTTCAGTATGCAGCAGACAGTATGGATCTCTGTATCAGCCAGTGTGCATTTTTTGTCAGCAGAGATCAGAAAAAGGCAGTCTCTGAATGCTGGCGTGTACTGAAAAAGGGAGGATTTCTTTTGCTGTCAGATCTGGATCCGGGCAATCTTCTGGAAATTGTGAAAGAAACAGGGTTTACGATTCTCTGTCAGGAGGATCAGACTGCTCTCTGGAGAGAATATTATCTGGAAGCAATCTGGAATGATTCATTCTGCTGCGAGGATCATAAGCTTCTGCAGAAAGAATACAAAGGCAGAAAAATAGGCTATACCATGGTGGTTGGCAGAAAGGAGTAATGTATGGATCTTTACGAAAGAATAATGGAATTAGGCAGCATGGGATATCATTGTTCACAGATCATTATGATCATGACTCTGGAAACCATAGGAGAGGAAAATCCACAGCTTGTAAAGGCAATGGGAGGCCTTGGCGGAGGAATCGGTTACTGTGGAGATACCTGCGGATGTCTGACAGGAAGTGCCTGTGCCATCGGATATTTTCTCGGAAATCTGGCTCCTGAGGAGAAGGAAGATGCACAGATGAAACCGGCTGTACAGGAATTATATCAGTGGTTCCGCCAGAAGACAGAGGAAGAATTCGGAGCTTTTTACTGTAAGGATATCACTCATCTGGACTGGGGTGTGATCATGGAGAAATGTCCTGGACTTATTGCAGATACTTATACAAAAGTTATGGAAATTCTGACAGAGCGGGAGGTACTGGAGCTTTGATCACCATCGGCAAAACAAAGAGTGTCTGTCCGGAATGTATGAAGGTAGTTCCTGCCATAAAAGGTATCGGTGAAGACGGGATCTATCTGGTAAAGGAATGCAATGCTCATGGAAAATTTCAGACCCTGATCTGGGAAGGAAATGCAGCAGATTATCTTTCCTGGGAAGGAGAAAATACTCTCA
>ENA-OQKT01000052-OQKT01000052.1-human-gut-metagenome-genome-assembly--contig:-NODE-52-length-20521-cov-3.265176_pt1 | contig 20521 bp, 18 predicted proteins | sample MGYA00242650_ERZ504801 | MGnify/ENA primary metagenome ERZ504801 (study PRJEB26092, sample SAMD00036396) | human gut metagenome | host: Homo sapiens | study: EMG produced TPA metagenomics assembly of...
ATACATTCTCTACACCTGTCTCTTTAAACATTGCATCGAGATTTTTCTGTATATTCTCCCAGATGGCATAACCATTGGGCTTAAAGATCATACATCCCTTTACAGATGAATAATCCATCAACTCTGCTTTCTTCACAACGTCTGTATACCATTGTGTGAAATCTTCCTCCATGGAAGTGATGGCCTCTACTAATTTTTTCTCCTTAGCCATTGCTTTTCTCCTTTTTTATTTAAATATTCTATGATATACGGGGCGTTTATATCTCATCCGGCCCCTGCACCACGCATAATTTTACTAACATATATTATTCCATAAGCGAGCTGATGTCAATAAGCCTGAAAACTTGTTCTGCAGTGTTTTTCATATTTTTTTGAGCATTTTTGATATCCATAGCCTCGTTAAGCGTTGTTGCCCCTCTTATAATAGGGAAAAACGCATCTATGCCTTCTTTATTACATGCCACTGCATCGTCAGTGACACTCCCTGCAAGTGCGATTACTTTACAGCCGTTTTTTCTGCCTGCTTTTGCCACTCCGACAGGCACCTTTCCCATGGCACTCTGTCCATCAAGCCTGCCCTCTCCGGTCACTACGATATCGGCATTTTTCAGTTCCTTGTCAAGCTGTATTGCGTTTAGCACTATATCTATGCCGGATTTAAGCTCCACGTTCTCAAGTCCAAAAAGAAACGCAAAGCCAAGACCTCCCGCAGCGCCTGCTCCCGGTGTCTCGCTGAAGCTTTTTCCTGCATACTCCTCAACACAGTCTGCATACTGTCTCATCATTTTATCCATCTGTGCCTTTTCATGCTCCTGTACGCCCTTTTGCTTTCCAAAAATGTATACGCAGCCCTGCTCTGTGCACAGTGGATTAGTAACATCACATGCTATTTCGAAATGACACTGCTTCAATTCTGAAGGAACCTTATCAGCCTTTATCTTTTTTACCCTTGCAAGCGAGCCAAATACCGGTGGAAGAATATTGTCATCCTCATCATAAAACTCATAGCCGAGCGCCGACAGCATTCCTATGCCGCCCTCAGTGGTTGCGCTTCCGCCTATTCCGATTATGAAATTCCGACAGCCCTTGTGCACGGCATCCAATATCATCTCTCCCACACCCAATGAGGTCGCTTTCCATGGATCAGGTTTACCTTCAACAAGTGTGATCCCCGACGCTTCTGCCATTTCCATAACAGCCGTATCATCCTCAAGTACTCCATATGTTGCGTGCACCTTTTGTCCCATCGGTCCTGTTACATCAACATGTTCATATGTGCCATTCATGCCCTCTACCAAAGCGGTTACAGTTCCCTCTCCGCCATCTGCAAGTGGTCTGACCACCACATCTGCTTTCGGTATTGCCGCCAATATGCCTTCTTTACAGGCCATCCCGGCCTGCATGCTTGTCATGCTTCCTTTAAATGAATCAATTGCTACTACAACCTTCATTTTACCATTCCTCTATTTTTGTTTATATGTGGTTCAGTAAGGTATACATCGAATTGCATGCATCGATAACACCTTTTTCCTCTAATTATATTATTTTATCATAATTTTAAAGTCAGGTGTAGTTTCCAAAAACAATTTAAAAGTGCATTTTCATGAAATTTATGCTAGAATAACATGTTGTTGTATTATGCTAAGGAGAATTTAAAATGAAAAACTATAAACGAGGACTGACCGCAGGAATCCCGATTGCACTGGGATATCTGTCAGTTTCATTTACTTTTGGAATTATGGCGGTGTCATATGGACTATCCTGGTGGCAGGCTGTGCTCATTTCGATGACCACTGTCACATCTGCCGGACAGTTTGCAGGCATCGGAATTATGATGCATCCGGGACAGTATTTCCAGATGCTTATTTCGCAGATTACTATTAATATAAGATATTCCTTTATGTCGATTTCGGTTGGACAGAAGGCGGATTCCAGATTTAGCGGAATTTCCAGATGGATACTCGGCTTTATGATGACTGATGAAATTTTTGCCGTTGCAAGCCAGGAGGATTCTGTGAGCAGAAGCTTTTTTGCAGGACTTTCAACTCTTCCATACATAGGCTGGGCTGTCGGTACGCTGATAGGTGCTATACTGGGAAGCATTCTGCCGGATAGGCTTATGAGTGCGCTGAGTCTTGCTATTTATGGCATGTTCGTGGCTATCGTGATTCCTGAGATGAAGAAATCGCGGGCTGTCGTGTTTGTTGTGCTGCTTGCACTCGTGCTTAGCTGCATGTTTTACTACGTACCGTTTTTGTCAAGGATTTCAAGCGGTATCACCATCACTGTTGTAGCCATTGTGGCTGCAGTTATCGGTTCGCTGCTGTTTCCGGTTTCAGATGATACTGATAAGGAATGATTTATTAAATATTTGATAATAAGCGTATAAGGAGATTTTACATAATGAAAAACAGTGTATTTTTTATATATTTACTCATACTCGCGGGCTCCACATATCTGATCCGCGTTATTCCTTTTATCGCAATAAAAGAAAAGATCAACAACAGCTTCGTGCGATCTTTTCTATACTATATTCCGTATGCAGTTTTAACCGCCATGACTATTCCGGCAGTGTTTTATGCTACTAACTGGTGGGTTGGTGCAGCAGCAGGACTTATCGCGGCAGTGATATTTGCATTAAAGGGCAAGGGGCTTACAACCGTGGCCGTGGCTTCCTGTGTGGCGGTATTTATTGTAGAGCTGTTACACTAATTATTTATTTTCCCACTTAAAAAGCCATAACTAAAGTGATAAAATTTCGAACTGCGCGTTTATATTTTTTTAATAAATATTTTATAATTACCGAAAGGATAAATCAGCTCAGAAGTGAAAATGCAAATACCACGATGCCAAGTATTACAAGCACAATACCTGTGGCACGGTTTAAGGTTTTTGCGGATGCCTTGTTTGCAAAGACCGCTGCAATTCTCGCCCAAAGGAGTGTAAATGCAATACATAAAATCAGCACAAACCAGTCCGGTTTTCCACCGATGGCAAAGTGCGAGGCAGCTCCTGTAAAGGCTGTAAATGCCATGATAAATACGCTCGTTCCGACTGCAGTCTTAAGTTCATAGCCAAGCACTGATGTGAGGATGAGGAGCATCATCATACCGCCTCCCGCACCTATGAAACCACAGATAAATCCGATAAGCACACCGCAGATGATTGACTGGACAGCTCTCTTTTTAGCTGAAACTCCCTGCATGGCCTCCTTTGTTGTCATGACAGGACGGACTATAAACTTGATTCCGAGTAAAAATGTCATAAATACCGAAAAGCTGCCCATTGTTGCTGACGGCACAAGGCTTGATACATAGCTTCCAACAACCGTGAAGCATAAAACCATGACCATCATTATGAGCCCGTTTTTTACATCAAGGTTCTTGTTCTTTCCATATGTATAGGCTGACACTGCGCTGGCAAGTACATCAGACGACAGTGCTATTCCCACTGCCATATAAGGGTCCATTCCCAAAAATGTAATGAGCATAGGGCTTATTACTGCTGCTGCGCTTAGTCCCGCAAAGCCGGTTCCAAGGCCTGCGCCCATACCGGCAAAAAATGTTACTATTATAGTTATTAATGTGCTCATTTGTGTGATTTCCTCCTGATTATTTCATCCATATTATTCTCAAGCTGTTCCATAAAAATCGTCAGCTTCTTTTTCTGCTCCTCATCTATCCCTGCAAACAGATTTGTTGTAAACTGCTGCTGTATACGCCTTCCTCTTTCAATGACAGTTTCGGTCCTTTTTTGTACAGACAAGCTCCGTCTTCCTCCTATCATTTTCCACAGGTTTTCTCTCCAGATACCCTTCATTCACAAGCTTATCAACATTTACAGACACAAGATTTGCCTTGATTTTTCTTATTTCAACTATATCCCTTGCCGTCTTATATTCCGGATTGTTCGCCAGAAACATGAGTATATCAAAGGCTGTCTGTGGAAGCTTTAGCTCATGACACAGTGGTCTGCACTCATCGCTGTAGGTTCGCGAAATTTTCTCTGCAAACTCAAAGTTAAATTTCATATGTGATATTCCTTCTTTCCCTTTCTTATTTTGCTGCTTTGTTGTACATTTTTGAATTATTCATTTTTGAACTAATTATATATCTCTCTGTCATTTTGTCAAGCGGTTATTGTAATTTATACCCTGCAATGCTATACTTTTTGAGGCATTTTTTCATTAACTATTATGATATGATTTAACAGTTATATAATACCTTGAAAGTATCCTGCAGTCATGGTATTATATGTAATTGGCGCTTTGTTGCACATTTTTAACACCGGCTAATCTACCGGTGATTTTAATTTTAATAACTAAAGCTTCGTACATATATAATGTAGGAGTTTTAAATTAACAATCATTTACAATAGGAGGAATTATGAGTCAGGAAACAAATTCAGCCCCTGTAACAGAGAACAAGATGGGAACCATGCCTATCGGCAGACTTGTATTTAACATGTCTTTGCCTATGATGATTTCCATGCTCGTACAGGCTCTATACAACATCGTGGACAGTATTTTCGTTGCAAAGCTGTCCGAAAACGCACTCACAGCAGTTTCACTTGCCTTCCCTTTGCAGACACTCATCATCGCTGTCGCAACCGGTACAGGTGTAGGTGTAAACGCGCTGCTGTCAAAGTCACTCGGTGCCCATAAATACGACGATGCCAACAAAATCGGCATCAACGGTGCCGTACTATATGCATTCAGCTACGTAATATTTCTGATTCTCGGACTTACAATCGTAAAGCCTTTTTACATGAGTCAGATTGGAAATGCTGATATCGAAATCATGGATATGGGTGTGAGCTACCTGAGTACTGTTATGATTTTTTTCATTTGGTATTTTTGCCGAAATCTTTTTTGAGAGGGTGCTTACCTCGACAGGAAGAACTATTTCAGCATGACCTCACAGCTTTGCGGTTGCCCATCACAAATATCATTCTGGATCCTATCATGATCTTTGGACTTCTTGGATTCCCTAAGCTCGGTGCTACCGGTGCTGCTGTGGCAACCGTTGTGGGACAGTGCGTGGCCGCCGTTGTTGCTTTTGTCTGCAACCACAAATTCAATCATGATATCAAGCTGAGCTTCAAAGGCTATAGCCCGGATTTCAAAATCATGGGAACCATTTATGCTATTGGTATTCCGTCGATCATCATGCAGTCTATAGGCTCAGTAATGACATATTCCATGAACAGAATACTTATCGGCTTTTCATCGACTGCCGCTGCTGTTTTCGGCGTTTATTTCAAACTGCAGAGCTTCTTCTTTATGCCTGTATTCGGACTGAACAACGGAATCACACCTATCATCGCCTTCAACTACGGTGCACAGAATAGAAAGCGTATGGTTAAGACAATAAAGGTCAGCCTGATAACCGCATTCTGTCTGCTCTTCGTTGGCTTTGCCTGCTTTGAGTTCATACCAAAGGTGCTTCTTGGAATGTTCAGCGCCTCTGACGATATGCTCAAAATCGGTGTTCCGGCGCTCAGAATAATCGGAGTGCATTTCCTCATCGCATGGTTTTGTATTATCGTCGGCACAGTATTCCAGGCTTTGGGAAAAGCAGTCTTTTCCATGATCGTATCAATCATGCGTCAGCTTGTGGTTTTAATTCCGGCAGCATACATCCTTTCAAAGCTTGGTGGACTTCACGCAGTATGGTGGGCTTTCCCGATAGCAGAGGTGATATCCTTTACTGTTTCGACATTATTCTTAATCAGGATCAACAGAACTATCATCTCAAAGATTCCTGATGGAAGCGATGTGCTGTAAGAAATTTTACTTGAGCTTTAAAATAATCAACAATAAAATCCGCTGCATTATATCATGTGCGTAATCATATGATATAGTGTAGCGGATTTATTATATTTATGTCATATTTTCACATATTTCTGATTTCTGTACCAGCTTGGTGCAGCTTATGAACCGACTCCATCTTGCGTATTATCTTGCGTATTTTCTTCCTCTATTATACGTATTTTATGTTGCTGGTCACACTGTTCGGTGTGAACAGTAACGATTTTATATAAAAAGTGTAATCTGCAGATTCAAACCTCTTTTAAAAAATGCGATTTTGTGGTAAAATAACAAAAAAGAAAATGCGATTTTGTGGTAAATCGTTGAAATAAAAAATGCGATTTTGTAGTAAAACATCAAAATAAAAAATGCGATTTTGTAATTTTATTAGGAGAATGTCATGTTTAAGCGAAAAATATATGATAAATTATTGCAATGGAAAAAGGATTCCGATGGTAAAACAGCACTCTTAATCGAAGGAGCCCGTCGTATAGGCAAGTCAACCATCGTAGAGTCATTTGGACGAAATGAATACAAAAGTTATATAATCATTGATTTCTCAATCGTCTCAAAAAATATACGTGAACTGTTTGAGGATATTTCAGATCTGAATTATCTGTTTTTGCAGTTGCAGCTCCAATACAAAGTCGATCTCTATGAGAGAGAGTCTTTGATTATTTTTGACGAAGTACAATTATGCCCCCGCGCAAGACAGGCTATCAAATCACTTGTAAAAGATCACCGATATGATTATATAGAAACCGGTTCTCTGATTTCTATCAAAAAAACGTACAGGATATACTTATTCCAAGCGAAGAGAGAAAGCTAAACATGTATCCTATGGATTATGAAGAATTTTTTATGGGCTTTGAATGATGAAACAACTATCCCCCTAATCCATAAGCTATTCGATTCTCAAAAACCCTTCGGAGAAGAGATTAATCGTAAATTGATGCGTGATTTCCGTCTTTATATGCTTGTCGGGGGAATGCCGCAGGCAGTTGATGAATATATCAAAACCAATAACTTCCGTAAGGTTGATGACGTGAAGCGTGATATTCTGAATCTTTATGAAGATGATTTCAAAAAAATAGATGCCACTGGAAAAATATCTATGCTTTTTGATGCAATTCCTGCGCAGCTAAACAAAAATGCTTCGCGATATCAGGTATCAAGCGTACTGACAAACAATCGCGCCGATAATACACTGGAACTGATTGCAGAGTTAAAAGACTCAAAAACTGTTTTGGTATCATACCATGCAAATGACCCAAGTGCCGGTATGTCAACCAACAAAGACTTAACCCGGTTTAAACTATTTTTATGCGATACCGGGCTGTTTACTACATTGATGTTTAAAGACAAAGATTTCACAGAAAACATAATTTATGAAAAATTGTTAAATGACAAGCTAGGAACTAATCTAGGCTATCTTTACGAAAATGTAGTTGCACAGCTTTTAACGTGTAATGGCAACGAATTATTTTACTATACTTTTTTTTAATGAAAGTTCGCGCCATAATTACGAAATAGATTTTCTTATTGCCAAAAAAAATAAGGTTTGCCCTATTGAAGTAAAATCCAGTGGCTATAAAACCCATAAGTCCCTGGATGAATTTTCAATAAAATTTTCAAACCGTATTCTTCAAAAATATCTCGTATATACAAAGGATTTCTCAAAAGACAAAGACATACTCTGTCTGCCTGCTTATATGATTTCGTTTTTGTAAGAAGAATAACTTTTTAAATATGATTTTAATACACACACTTATATGGAGGATTAAGACATGAAATTTATATCGTGGAATGTAAACGGACTGCGCGCATGCGTCCAGAAAGGTTTCCTTGATTTTTTTAACAGTATAGATGCGGATTACTTTTGTATACAGGAGTCCAAGCTACAGGCGGGACAGATTGACCTTGACCTGCCAGGCTATCACCAGTACTGGAATTACGCCGAGAAAAAAGGCTATTCCGGCACAGCCATTTTTGCAAAAAATGAGCCATTATCAGTATCTTACGGCATAGGCATTGATGAGCATGATAGGGAAGGACGTGTCATCACACTCGAATATGACAATTTCTATCTCGTAACCTGTTACACTCCAAACTCACAGAATGAACTGAAAAGGCTGCCGTACCGTATGCAGTGGGAGGATGATTTCCGTGAATACCTTAAAGATCTTGATGCCCAAAAGCCTGTCGTACTGTGCGGTGATCTGAATGTCGCACACAATGAAATCGACCTGAAAAATCCAAAAACAAACCGCAAGAATGCAGGTTTTTCAGATGAGGAACGTGCTAAAATGACGGAGCTTTTAGGTTCCGGCTTTACCGATACCTTCAGATATTTTTATCCGGATGCCGAGGGTATATATTCCTGGTGGTCATACCGTTTTAAGGCTCGCGAGAAGAACGCAGGCTGGCGTATCGACTACTTTATCACATCAAAGCGCATCAATGATAAGCTGCAAAAGGCAGCAATCCATACCGATGTGCTCGGTTCAGACCACTGCCCTATAGAGGTTGATATTGAATTTTAAATTTAAGGTTATGTATTTTTACAATCCCTTATGCAACACCTTCTTCTCAAGCTTATCCCAATCCAGGGTATACTCAACAGCATTGTACGCACCGTTTCTGTATGCAAACGTCTCATTGTCATCCTGATAATGCACGAAGCTGCCCTTGCCCGGATATGTCAGTATACTGATCTTATCATCTGTAATGTCCTCTGTAGAGCGGATTTCTCCGTCTGCTACAGGGATAATGGCTCCTGCTTTTATGAAGACAGGTACTTTATCAAGTGGTGCATCTGCTAAAATATATCTGCCGCCACTGTATTTTTCGCCTGTGTAGTAATCATACCAGTCGCCGTCAGGCAGATAAACCTCTCTTGCCTCCTTGCCCGGTGCGATCACAGGTGCAACCAGTACAAAGCTTCCGAGCATATATTCATCGGAAATATTTCTCACATGCTTATCTGCAGGATACTCGTATACGAGCGGGCGCACGATAGGTGCTCCTGTCTTTTCACACTCATGTGCCAGATCATAGATATATGGGATAAATCTGTATCTGAGCTTTACTGTCTTTCTGACTGCATCTATCGTAGTCTCGTCAAACTGCCAAGGCTCCTGTCTGCGTGTTCCCATCGCTGAATGATTTCTGAAAAACGGCACAAATACTGCTGCCTCATAAAATCTGACAAGAAGCTCCGGTGTAGTATCACTTCCGAAACCGCCTATATCGCTGCCGCACATGGCAAGTCCGCTGACCGACAGATTGCACACCTGCTCGAGTGAAAGTGCTATATGCGCCCAGATGCTGTGATTATCTCCGGTCCAGCCACCGCAGTATTTCTGGCTTCCGGCATATGCAGCCCTGGTAAGTACAAACGGACGTTTTCCACCATCATTTTTCGCAAGTCCCTCATATGTGGCTTTTGCCATAAAATGTCCGTAAATATTGTGAACCTTTTCATGTGCTCCATACTCAAACTGCACATCATCCGGCAGTGGTCCGTTGAAGCTTGCAGGCTCATTCATATCATTCCATATGCCACTGATACCGTGCTCGAGAAGTATCTTTGTCTTGTCTCCCCACCAGCTTCTGACGCTTTGCTTTGTGAAGTCCGGAAATACCGATGTTCCCGGCCATACAGCATTTTCATATACACTGCCATCTGTATCATGTGCAAATGCATCCATCTCCATGCCCTCTTTGTACATGAAATAGTCCTCATCCTTTTTCACACCCGGGTCAATGATGGATATAAGCTTTACACCCCTGTCTGCAAGCTTCTCTGAAAGGCCCTTTACATCCGGGAATTTCTTGTCATCAAAGGTGAATACCCTGTAGCCGTTCATGTAATCGATATCCATATGTATCACATCGCATGGGATATCAAGCTCGCGGAATTTGTCAGCTATATCAAGCACCTCATCCTGTGTATAATAGCCCCAGCGGCTCTGATGGCTGCCGTATATCCATCTCTGATAAAGCGGTGTTGTGCCTGTCAGTGATGTATAAAGTCCTACCACCTCTGCCATATCATTTCCCGGCATAAAATAGTAGTCCAGCTCGCCCTTCTCATGCTCGACGAAATAGTAATCTGTGTTTTCATAACCGAAATCAAAGGTTGTCTTGTAGGTATTATCCGCAAAAATTCCATAGCAATATTCATCGCCCAGCACGATAAAAAACGGTATGGATTTGTACAGCGATTTGAAGCTGTCCACATGTGGAGCAGGATCATCCGTGTTCCAGTTTACATATGAATATCCACGCTTGTTGAGGCATCCCGGCTTATCTCCCAGACCGTAAATAGCATCATCCTTTCCAAGCTTTTTGATGATGGTAACAGCGTCAGTTTTTTCTTCATCTTTTCCGACAGTATGTCCCTCAAGCTCTGCGATGGCAAGATCCTCGTACGGATTCTTCTCACTCTTTTTGCGTGCTGTTTCATAATCTGAAAGTACAAGCTTCCCTTTGTAATAAATATCAAGCTTCTCGTTATCCTTCACATTTACAGTAATATCCCTTGCACTTATGACTGCTTTAACTGCTGCATCGCTTACACCGGCTTCTGCTGCGGTTCCATTGGCATCAGACGCATCCCTGCTGGTTACGTCCAGTGTGGCAGTCTTCGGAATGAAGCCCTCCTCGATTGCAACACTTTCGATGCCGGGTTTTTGTGCAACATGCACTATGTTGTTTTCAAATATGGTAACAAACAGACTGCCGTTCTCATAGATCAGCTCTGCTGTGTTGTCCTGTATTTTACAGTTCTTATATGAATTTCCCATTGCATAATCCTCCCTTGAATTATATAGTTTCTCCTGATGTTTCTTATAAAAAAACTTCTGTTTACTATAATAGTATCATCCATTTTTAATTTTTACAACAAAGAAAGTCACCGGTCACACCTAGTATGACCGGTGACTGGCTCAGGCTGTAAGTATCTCTGTCAATACACCATACAGCTCTGTATCAAGCTCCTTTGCCTTGAGCTCTGATAAAATCACTGTTGTTTTCTTTCCAGATGTAATAAGACCGTAGATTTCATCCTTTAGCACAAAGCCTATTTCTGCCTGATTCAGGAAATCAAAGCATCTTTTTTCGATTTGATTATCAAACGCTACTGTGTCTTTCGATATTGCAACGCTTATTTTGCTCGCTGTCGATGCATTTACAGTAACGATGAGCTTTCTGTTTTCTTTATCATATTTATTCTTTGCCAATACCTCTTTACCATCCACAGATACCTTTACCTTATCGGCTGCTGCCTCGGTTCTTCTTTCAAAGACAAGCTTATAGGTTCTGTTGTCAGGTATTAATGATGTATCTCCATCTGCCGGAGAAATGACAAACATATCTTTATCCGCAGAATATTTCATAGCTGTGGTCACACATCTGCCATCCACATATCCGCAGGATTCATTGTCATCCTCGTATAGCTCAAACTCACCATCAGCCTCCGGGAATACCCTGACACATAATACATCAGGATTTTTGATAACAGATCTTGCATCAAGCTCATCAGCATCTGCACACACAAGTATGCCTCCAGCCTTCGCAAACACAGGTATGCTGCTCAAATCCCTGTAAACCTCCAGCATTCTTCCACCATCATAGCGCATGCCTGTATAGATATCATACCAGATGCCCTCCGGGAACCATACTTTGGTTTTTGCCACATTAAGTCCCTTAATACGTGGAGTTGTAACAGGCGCTGCCATAAGCTGGCTGCCAAAGAAATACTGATTCTTTACCTCATAAGCCTCTGCATTTTCAGGATACTCATAATACATAGGCTCAATCAGCGGCATATTCTCAGCATAGCTGCGATAATTCATGGTATACAGATACGGAATCATACAATGCCTCTGTCTGAGTGCTGCCTCCATCGCTTCCTCAGTCTCTTTTTTAAATCGCCATGGCTCCTTGCCGTTAAATTCGCTGCATGAGCTGTGCAGACGCATTATCGGAGAGAATATACCATATTGTGTCCATCTGGCTGTCAGCTCATCATCCTTGTAGCCAAGCATATGTCCGCCAATATCATGGCTCCACCATCCATATCCGATGTTTGTCGCTGTCGTTGTAAAATACGGTTGAAAATCAAGCGACTCCCATGTAATATGTGTATCTCCCGAAAATCCAATCGGATATCTATGGCTTCCCGGACCTGCATAGCGCGAAAATGTCATTGGACGCCTGCCGTCTCTTTTATTATCGAGATAATGAAAATGATTAAAAATCCATAGCGGATCCAATCCTTCAACCTTGCAGTTGCTGCCCTGCTGCCAGTCAATCCACCAGAAATCCACACCTTCAGCCTCTCTCGGATGGTGAAGATACTTAAAATATGCCTCCATAAACTTTTGGCTTGCCGGGTCACATACAACCGGGTCCTCATTTTCATAGTCCACGCCCATTTCCTTTGCCATATCAACATACATTTCTTCACAGCCCTGCACACCATCCGCAGGGTGTACGTTCAGGGTAGTATGCATTCCTCTGTCATGGAGCTTTCCAAGAAAGCGCTTCGGATCCGGGAAAAGCTTTTTGTTCCAAGTATATCCTGTCCAGCCGCTTCCGTATTTAGGATCCACATCAACCTGATGCCAGTCCATATCTATTACTGCTACCGTGAATGGAATATTCTTTTCATCGAATTTGTCCATCAGCTCCATATAGCTTTCTTCTGAGTATTTATAATATCTGCTCCACCAGTTTCCCAGTGCATATCGCGGAAGCATCGGAGTCTTGCCGCAAAGCCTGTAAAAATCATTGAGCGCCTGTTTATAATCATGTCCATATCCAAAGAAATACAAATCAGACACACCTTTTTTTCTTGGCTCAATCCATCCATCGTCAAGTAAAATCTGTGATTTACTGTCATCAAGAATTGAATATCCAAAGCGTGAAACGACACCGTGTCCAAGCTCAACCTCTCCGTTTACGTCATCAAGTGTACGCGCTGTACCCTGCAAATCATGCACCTTCTCGCCATAATGCCAGATGCTGTGATATGCGCTCAGGTTTCCCTTAATCTGTATACTCAGTCCGTGTGATGAGAACTCCTTCTCATTATATATCAGGTGCAGCATTGATGTATGAACCTCAATTCCATCAGCGTTACGCACCACATGATAGCCGGTCTTTGGAAAATCCCTGAACAATACTGTCTGTGTTGCCCTATCCTCGAATACGCCATCTTCACTGTATTCCAGACGGACAAGCGCCTCTGTCAGGAATGTAATCCTGTATTTTTCACCTATTATCATATTGTCCGATAATGCCACCGGACTTGTCTTTACTCTGTATATTTCCTGCATGAAATACCCCCTCTCATATAAATTACGTTATCCCTTGACAGCCGATGCCGCAATTCAATATCCTCTTTTTGTTCAAATCAGTTTAGCGCTAAATCCGATCTACTCCCTGTGCACACGCTTGTTTTCATACATTTTCCATTATCTTGTCAAATCTTTTACCCACTTGTATTTTTTAAAATGTATGAGTGTCCACGGTATCTTTCCAACCTCATCCACGCAGGTACACGCATATACCACAACCACCGGCCAGTTCAAAAAATATGTGCCTGCAACTGCAAGCGGTATTGCTATGCCCCACATCGTAACAGCAAGAGAGTACATATCAAACATCGTATCTCCTCCCGAACCAAAGACACCGTTTATGATGATTTCATTTACCGATCGTCCAATCATGTAGAAGGCAAGTACACCGAATAACTGCTTCAGATACTCTGCAGCCTGCGGTGTGAGCTTTACAAAATGTAAAATCACCGGTGCTGAAACCGCCATAAGCACTGTCATAACAGCTCCACACAAAAATGACAGCTTTGCCATTCTGATGCCATATGCTTTTCCACGCTTTAAATTTCCTGCGCCAAGCTCATTTCCTATCATAATGCCTGCTGCACTTGATATACCTGCACTGAGACAGCAAATGATATCACGCACAACCGCTGCTACGGAGTTGGCCGCTGCCGCATCTGTTCCCATGTGTCCCATAAATGTAGAGTACGATGTAAAGCCTATGCCCCATACAAGGCTTGCTCCGAGAATCGGTCCGGAGCACCTCATAAAATCTGCTGACAGCTCCTTGTTCCTTGCAAAAAGCTCCCGGATTTTAAGCCTGATATATCCCGGTCTGTACGAAAATGTGATTGAAAGCATAAGCTCCACTACTCTTGATATGAGTGTGGCAAGTGCCGCTCCCCTCACATTCATGCTCTCGATGCCAAATGCACCATAGATAAATATGGCATTGAGCATTATGTTTATAAGCACTGTAATTGAGCTGACTGCCGCCGCAGTACCCGCGTGCTCTGATATCTTCATCATGACTATATAACACTGCGAAAAACCTGTCAATAAATATGAAAAAGAAGCTATTTTCAGATAGCTTACACCATAAGTTATAAGCACCGGCTCGTTTGTGAAAATAAGCATCAGATATCGTGGAAAAAATGCACATGCCACGAAAAACAGCACCGATACTATACCACATATCCTGATTGCAAGAGCGAATATGTCATCGAGCGCCTTTATATCCTGCTTGCCCCAATACTGTGCTCCGAGTATTGCAAGCCCTGCTGTAGCTGCTGAAAGAAACATGTTCTGGATGAACTGTATCTGTGTGGCAAGCGAAACTGCTGACATATAGTTCTGGTCCAGTCCTACCGAGCATGAAAGCATCAGCCACCGCCACTAACGCCAGCATCAGATTCTGCACCATTATAGGAACCATGAGTGTCCACAGCTTTTTGTAAAAATGTGTATCAAATTCTATTGTTTTCATAAGTAAATTTTACCTCTATATATAAATCTCTAAAGGTTTACAAGTATCCGTGACCATGCTTCGCATAGCCTTTCAAATGACCATGCCGCATTTGCAGGGCTTGTGGACGGCAATGTAACTGCCTCCATTCCTGTCAGAGGAAGCTGATATTTCTTATAAAGCGCCCCTGCTTTATTTCCGTTTGCATATATCTGTTTTATATCGGATGTTTCAAGGATTTTCCTTATATCCGTTGGTGTTACATTTCTGATACTGCTGTCGCTCGAACCCCTGATGTCACAGCTTTGTATCACATCCCATATAGCTATATGATTTTTAAACAGCATATATTTTTTCTCATCTATCGTCTCCGGCACCGGTTCATCCAATAGATACGCAAGCAGCTTCCAGAAACGGTTCTGCTTGTGTCCGTAATAGAAATTGTTTTCCCTGGATTTTACGGATGGAAGCGTTCCGAGGATGAGGATTCGGCTGTTTTCGTCATAGACAGGTTTAAAGGAGTGGGTTATGTGCTCGTATTCCATTAGCCTTTATCACCTCTTATCATCTTTTAAATGCTCTCCTGATTTTGTATAGTAATCATTATACCTTATAGCTGATACTTTTACGAGTCAATTAAATGATTTTTCTCATAAAAAAACTCACAATCGTTTTTTCGATTGTGAGTTTGCACATCTGCTAGACACATTATGTATGAGTAATCTGATTTCATCAGCTCAGCTCAATCTCATACGCTCCGGCTTCAAAATCCACCGTTAGAAGCGCATATGCTTCACCGTTATCATAGCGGATTGAAAGCTTTGGTCCTTCTCCTGCTACTGTGATGACAGCTCCCTTCTCAAACGCCTTATGGGTGTTTCTCATGCGAAGCAGCTCAAGCTGCTTTGCAACAACATCCTTTTTTAGCGCCTCCTCAATATCAGAAGCACTGAGGTTTGTTCTGTTGATTTCCTTATGTCCTGATTCCCCTGCACGTCTTACCGCCTCATGGTCATTTTTGCCTGCAAAGAGGTCCAGATACCATACCTGCGGCTTACCCGGCATGAACATCTGAATAGCACGGGCCAGAAGCATTTTGCTGTCAGACTCACCAAGAGCACTGTAATATGTGGCATTGACCTGATAATATATATTCTTCTGTCCATGAAGATTTTTGACCATGCCGCCACGAGATACAATCAAATCTATAAGCGAGCGAATATCGTCCTCCGGAAGCAGACCCTTTAAATCCAGAAGAGGTATGCCGTCATGGCAGCCAAGCATATTGACAGTGGAGATTTTATCATCCACAACCTCACGCGCCCATTTTGCAAGGTAATCTGCTCTCCTGTTCTCAATCGCGTCAATTACCAGTCCCGGTAAAAAGAAATCATATGTGGCATAGCCCTTATCTGCAAGGGTTTTGTATATTTTCTCCTCATATGCCGCGTGTATTTCAGGCAGCAGAGTCAGCCCGAGCGGAGCTGCAAGCTGATGGATCTGCTGTAGAAATTCCCAGGTCTCAGGATCATTCAGGAAATTCTTTTTCCCCGGTGCCTTAGGCGCATAGGCAAATGCATCGAGCCGCACAATAGCCGCACCGTAGGATGCTATTTTTTCAAGTGTTTCACGATAAAAATCCCATACCTTTTCGGACTTTATATTTAAATCCATCTGCCCCAGATATTCTCTGCCATGCACCTCCTGGTAAAACGTGTTCCAGTATGGCACCCTTCGTCCATCCGGAAACTCAACCATGAGAATCGGAAGCCCCGGCTTTCTGAAAAACATCTGCTTTAAACATGACTCATCAGGCTGTATGTAGCCCTCGTCCGTCATGACTCCATGACCTTCCCAGAATTTGTTCCAGTCTATGAAAAAATCCCGGTACTCCGACTCATCGCCCTTTTCCACAAGATCCTTGAACTGTGGTGACTGTGCTGAAGCATGGTTTAAAATAAAGTCAAGCTTTAAGTCAATCCCCAGCTCCTTCAATTGCGATAAATCCTCTATTGTCGCAAGCTCCTCATTCAGATTGTAGTCCACGACCGAAAATCCGCGGTCCAAATCCGAATGATACAGGCTTGGCAGAATATAAAATGATGAAAATGTGTCCTGCATTTCCTTCTTTTTTAGCAGCGCTGCGATATCGGAAAGCTTACCGCCCAGACTGTCAGGATATGCGTTAAGCATAGGTTTATTGTTCATAGACTTTGCCATCCTTTCCAACTACTATACGCGCATTTTTACGCTGTAAATCAAGCTTTTCCTGCTCCAATTCTACCACGCGGCATATGAAAGGGCTTGCGGCGTTTTCGTCACGTCCTCTCTTAATGCGGCGTGCCTTAGTCTCCTCAGGCGAACTCTCCAGAAATACAGGTATATCAACACCCTTAAGGTATTCGCTTCCTCCGTGGGTCCACTCTAAGATAAGCACTTTAATTCCTGTAAAATCAGTTTCATCATATGAGATATCACCGTCCTCGCGGCCCATATGCTTTATCTCAATTATATCTTTTCCTTCCTTAAACTCTGAAAGCTCCTTGTTAATCCTGTCAAAGTCAATCTCCTCAGGTGTTCCAAGATATCCACGTAAGCCATCCTCGCCGGACTCGTTATACACATTAAGGCGCTCCTCGTCATTTCTCATCGGGATACGGTGTGGATAATTGTCCCCGGTCAGCACATAGCAGGCTGTATTATCCTTCAAAAAATACTGCTGCAGGGCTGCTGCAATCGTTGTCTTTCCTGAACCTGATCCGCCGTAGATGCTTATTACAATACGTTTATCAGAAGAACTATCTGCAGTGTCAGCCTCACTTAATTTTAGATTGCCGCACACCTTCTTTATCTCATCATACAGCTTCTTTGCCTCATCAAGCCTGATAAATGAAAACTGATATGCCTCATACTCCTTTGTGGCAAACGGAAGCGGTATTCCGGCATTCATCAGTGCTGCACCTGTGTACTGCCTGCCGGTATTTTCCTCAATATATACTGCATCAGACTCCAAGCCCTTAAGCTTCACATAGCAAGCAGCCGCGTTTGCCTCCGCATACAGACGAACCACGCTCACAAGCGCCCTGTCCTTTGCCCTTGAGACAGACATCCACGCAGCCACCTCATCCTCAAATGGGCTTGTAAGGCGCCAGTAGGTGCCCTCATTTATAAGCATCTCATACTTCTTAAAGGTCTTGATCTGCTCTCTGATTTCTTCCTTTTCCTCATCCGACAGAAGGGCCGGATTCAGCTCATAGCCAAAGGTTCCTGCCATGGCTGTGATACCTCTTGTTTTAAGGCTTGTCACTCTGCCGGTCTGATGATTTGGCACTGCCGATACGTGCGCTCCCATAGATGATACCGGGTAGAAGAACGATGTGCCATACTGTATTCTTGTACGGTTTATGGCATCTGTATTGTCACTGCACCATATCTGTGGACTGTAGTAGAGCATGCCTGCATCAAATCGTCCACCGCCACCGCTGCAGCCCTCAAGAAGTATATCCGGATATCTTGTCACCAGACGCTCCATAAAATCATACACTCCAAGCACGTAGTCGTATGCAAGATTTCCTGCATATACGTCAGCCATGCTTCTGTTCATATCCCACTTCACGTAGTCGATTTTTCCCTGGTCAAACACTGCGCAGATCTGATCGAAAATATTGTCCCTGACTTCTTTTCTCGAAAAGTCTAAAAGAAGCTGGTTTCTTGAGCGTACAGGAAGCTTTCCCGGAATCTGGATAGCCCAGTCAGGATGCTCTCTGTACAGATTACTGTCCTCATTTACCATCTCAGGCTCAATCCATATTCCAAACTTCACTCCCTGCGCATGCACTCTGTCGATGAGCTCAGAAAGTGTTCCGCCAAGCTTTTTCTCATTCACAAACCAGTCACCGAGTGATGAATTATCATCATCTCTCTTTCCAAACCAGCCGTCATCCATGACCACCATATCTATGCCCAGTGATGCGGCCTCCTTTGCGAGGTCTACTATCGTATCACCGGTAAAATCAAAGTAAGCAGCCTCCCAGCTATTGATGAGCACCGGTCTTACCTCATGTGCAAATCTGCTCCTGCACACATGCTCACTGATGCAGGTGTGGTACTGATGTGAAAGCTGTGAGAAACCGTCTGCCGAGTATGACATAATCACCTCAGGCACTGTAAATGTCTCTCCTGCCACAAGCGGATATGAAAACAGTTCATCGGAAAGCCCCATTAAAAGGCGCGTCTGGTTAATCTGGTCCTTCTCTGCCTCACATGAGAAGTTGCCACTGTATACAAAAAGCATACCATAGCAGTCTCCTGCATTTTCTTGTAGTATCGCGCTGTGCGAGAATAACCGCCGGATTGTACTGGTGGCTTGATGTTCCTCTGCGGCTTCCGAATGAAAGTGTGCCGTGTCCTAAGTGTGTGCGCTCAAGATTGCGCTCCATGGCATGCTTACCGTAGAATCTGATTACATCATAATCTCCGTAAACCATATCCAGACAGGCAGCATGAGCCTTTTCAATTGTAATATCCCCACTGCCTGATTTTTAATGAGCACACTTCTTGTGATGACATCACAAGCCTCAAGCACACCATAAAGCAGATGCACCTCAACGCCTGCGATATCATCGCTAAGAACTATTTCAAGAGTCTGTGCTTCATCATCAGATGCCCACACTGCCGGAAGTCCCTTTAGAGCGTATTTTCCGTCTCTGATTTCATGACTCTTATAAACGAAGCTCAACACTCTCAGTACCCTGTCGTTTTTAATATCAAGCGCAATATTTCTGAAATCACCTGTTCCAAGAGTCGGATACTCCTGTGGCAGTGTATCAAGCGAATATGTACGGTTCATTCCTGCTGCGTAAGGATTGCCTGAAAAACCTCTGTCAGCATATGTCAGCACATAGTCCATATCACATGTGCTTTTTGCTCCGTAGTACAGATGCAGCAGATAGCCAAGTCTGTCTACCTGCATCTGATATGTGGTGTGAGCTGTCTGTAAAGTAAAAATTTTCTTGTTTGGATTAAATATAATTGCCATAGAATCACCCCATATTATTGTTAAAATAGTGTTTAAAAATTATCCCTTGATTGCACCGTTTGCAACACCGTTTAATATCTGCTTCTGGCAGATTATATAGAATATAAGTATCGGTATCAAAGCCAGAATATATGATGCAAATGCCAGATTGTAGTTGGTTCCAAACTGTGTCTGGAAATTCAGCTGTGCCAGCGGCAGTGTATTCTGTCCTGTTCCTGACATGATGACAAGCGGTGTCATGACATCATTCCAGGTACCGAGTGCTGTCAGGATGGCTACTGTCGCATGCATAGGCTTCATCATAGGAAATACAACTCTCCAGTATGTTGTCCATGTGCTTGCGCCATCGATATCTGCGGCCTCCTCAAGTGCCATAGGGATATTTTTCAAGTATCCACTATATAATAATACATTCATTGGCATATAAAATACAAGATATAAAATGATAACTCCTGCCCTGTTTCCAATTCCCATCTGCGCAGTCTGCTTTACAAGAGGCATCATGAGAATTGAGAATGGCACAAACATACCGCTTACAATGTAAAGATATATGAAACGGAAGCTCTTTTTCCTTGCCATGCCTCGTCCGATAACATATCCTGCAATCGAATGGATAAGGATTGCGAGAACAATGGTCACAATAGTGATAAGTAAGCTGTTTCCGAGAGAATGCCAGAAATCAGTCACCTTCATAGCCTCTGTGAAGTTTGAAAAGCTCCACTTTGAAGGGAATGAAAGAGCTCCTGCGACATCATTTGTCATCTCACTCGGTTTCTTGAAGGCAATGATAACAGCCATATACAGCGGGAAAAATACGGTTAAGGTTCCCAATATTAAAACGATGGTAAGTACCCAGTTTGTTT
>ENA-OQKT01000056-OQKT01000056.1-human-gut-metagenome-genome-assembly--contig:-NODE-56-length-20229-cov-2.336335_pt1 | contig 20229 bp, 17 predicted proteins | sample MGYA00242650_ERZ504801 | MGnify/ENA primary metagenome ERZ504801 (study PRJEB26092, sample SAMD00036396) | human gut metagenome | host: Homo sapiens | study: EMG produced TPA metagenomics assembly of...
TCAATGCACTGATGCCTGTGGTGATTATTCTGGTTGGGATAAGATATATGATCAGGGCAGTATTGAAATAAAGGGGGATGCCATTTATAAAAAAACAGTAAATCGCCACTTAGGACTAGCCGCCGCGGCTGTAGATTGATACAATAAAAGAAATAGGAAATATCGATTTTTTACATGGGAGGAACACGGCGACATGGCGGGATATGTGAGTCTTCAGGATGTAACCAAGACCTATCAAATGGGTGAGGTTACGATCAAGGCTGCGGATGGGATCAGCTTTGATGTGGAAAAGGGTGAGTTTGTGATTGTGGTCGGACCGAGCGGTGCGGGGAAGACGACGGTGTTGAATATCCTCGGTGGAATGGATACGGCGACTTCGGGGAAGGTGCTGGTGGACGGAGCGGAGATCAGCAAGTACCGCGGCAAGAATCTGATCCAGTACCGGCGGGAGGATATTGGGTTTGTTTTTCAGTTTTATAATCTGATGCAGAACCTGACGGCGCTCGAGAATGTGGAGCTGGCGATGCAGATCTGTAAGCATCCGCTGGATGCGTCGGAGGTACTTGCGGAGGTTGGACTGGAAGAACGGATGAATAACTTCCCGGCGCAGCTTTCGGGCGGGGAGCAGCAGCGTGTGGCGATTGCGCGTGCGCTGGCGAAAAATCCGAAACTGCTGCTCTGCGATGAGCCGACCGGCGCGCTCGATTATGTGACGGGAAAAGCGATCTTAAAGCTGCTGCAGGATACCTGCCGGGAGAAGGGGATGACGGTCATTGTCATCACCCACAACTCGGCGCTGACACCGATGGCGGACCGCGTGATTAAAATTCGAAACGGAAAAGTGGCGGGCATGAAAACAAATGAGAACCCGACGCCGGTGGAAGAGATAGAATGGTAGGTGGACGATGAGAGCATTTCGAAAAGACTTTATCCGGGAAATCACAAAGAACAAGGGGCGGTTTCTGTCAGTCTTTTTCATCGTGCTTCTTGGCGCGGCGTTTTTCTCGGGCATCCGGTCGGCGGAAGGAGATATGAAGGTTTCGGCGGACCGGTATTATGATGAAGTAAATTATATGGATTTGAAAGTCCTTGGAACGCTGGGGCTGACAGACGATGATCTGGCGGATATCGCGAAGACGGATGGCGTGAAAGCGGTCTACGGCGGAAAAACGGTGGAAGTGCTGCATGACATCGGCGAGAGCGAGCAGGTTGTGAAACTGATTGCGCTGACGGACGGTGTGAATGAGCCGCGCGTGGTTGAGGGACGGATGCCGGAGAAAGAGGATGAAATTCTTGTTGATACGCAGTTTCTAAAAAGTTCCGGCTGTGAGATCGGAGATCAGGTAACGTTCACTTCCGGAACGGAGGATCCGCTCTCAGATTCGCTGACCGGGGACACGTTTACGATTGTTGGTTCGGCGACGCTCCCTTATTATATGGATCTGAACCGCGGAACGGGCTCGATTGGAAACGGAAGCATCAACAGTTTTGCACTGCTGCTTCCGGAAGCATTTACCTCGGATCTCTATACAGAGATTTACGTTCAGGCGGACGGCGCGCAGGAAGAGGCGAGCTACAGCGATGCGTATGATGAGACGGTGAAGGCTGTACAGACAAAGATCGAAGCACTCGAGGACGCGGCGTGCGATCGGCGGTATACGGCAGTACAAACCGAAGGCCAGGAGAAGATCGACGATGCAAAACAGCAGGTCGTTGATGCAGAGCAGAAATTAGCCGATGCCAAAACAGAACTGGATGACGGCGCACAGCAGCTTGCCGACGCGAAAGTGACGATTGCAGACAAAGAGCAGGAACTTCTCGACGGTGAGCAGACGTTAAAGGACAAAGAACAGGAGCTCCTTGACGGAAAGCAGACGATTGCTGAGAAAGAACAGGAACTCCTTGACGGAAAACAGGCCATTGCAGAAAAAGAGCAGGAACTTCTCAGTGCGAAAGCAACGATCGCCGATAAAGAACAGGAACTGGTATCCGGCAAGGCAACGCTGAAAGACAAAGAGGCAGAACTTGCGAGCGGAAAGGCGACGTTGGAAGCAAAGGCGGCAGAGCTGGAAAGTGGAAAAGCGACGCTGAGTCAGAAAGCGGCAGAACTGGAAAGCGGAAAAACAACGCTGAATCAGAAAGCAGCAGAGCTGGAAAGCGGAAAGGCAGCACTGGAAGCGAAAGCAAAAGAACTTTCTGACGGAAAGACACAGCTCGCAGCGAAAGAAACAGAACTTGCATCTGGTAAAACAGAGTTAGAAGAAAAAATGGCGCAGCTTTCGGCAGCAAAAACTGAGCTGAGTCAGAAACAGACGGAACTGAATGCGGCAAAAGAACAGCTTTCCGTAAAAGAAACAGAATTAAATGCTGCGAAGGAACAGCTTTCCGCCGCGCGTGAGGAACTGGAAAGCAAAAAAGAAGAAACCGCTGCAGGACGCGCACAGTATGAAGCGCAGAAAGCAGCGTACGAGGAGCAGAAAAACCAGTACGAAACAGCAAAGGATCAGTTAGCCCAGCTTGGCGGCCAGCTTTCAGACGTGGAAGCTGCGCAGACAGAAGTGGCAGGGCAGATCGAGGCGATTACGGCTCAGCTTGACGGACTGACAGAAGAAGATGAAGTGTATGCATCCCTGTTGGAACAGAAAACTGCGCTGGAAGCAAAGCAGACAGAGTTAGCACAGCAGCTTTCCACGATGCATGAGCAGAAAACATTTCTGGAACAAAACATCGCAGCGTTTGAGGCAGCCAGCGCTGAAGCAGAGGCTCAGCTTGTAGCAGCAGAGGCACAGATTACAGATGCGGAAAATCAGCTTGCAGCGGCAGATGCGCAGTTAACGGAAAAAGAGCAGGAATGCGCCGCCGGTGAGGACGAGCTTGCTGCTGCAAAAGAAGAACTGGAAAACGGTGAAGCGCAGGTTACAGCCGGTCTTGCGCAGATTGCAGATGGAGAAGCGCAGGCAAGTGCTTACCAGAAACAGCTGGAGGATGGAGAAGCACAGCTCAATGCAGCGAAAGCGCAGATCGAAGAAGGAGAAGCACAGATCGAGGCAAACCGCAGCAAACTGGAAGAGGGCGAAGCACAGCTTGCAGCCGCCAGAGCGCAGATCGCGGATGGCGAGCAGCAGATTGCATCATATCAGCAGACGATTCAGTCGGGCGAGGCTCAGCTTGCGGAAGGAAGAAAGACAATTGCCGACGGAGAAAGCCAGTTGGCGGACGCAAAACAAACGATAAGCAATGGAGAAAGTCAAATTGCCGACGCGAAACAGACGATCGCCGATGGCGAAACCCAGTTAGCAGAAGCAAAGCAGACGATCGCCGATGGAGAAAGTCAGCTCGCCGAAGCCAAGCAGACGATTGCCGACGGAGAAACCCAGCTTGCCGACGCGAAACAGGAAATCGCCGACGGAAAAATCTCCCTTGCGGATGCGAAACAGGAAATTGCCGATAAAGAAAAGGAACTTGAGGACGGCAAAGCCGAATATGAAAAAGCAAAAGCCGACGCCGAACCAGAAATCGCGGATGCGAAGCAGGAAATTGCGGACGGTGAGAAAACACTCGCAGACCTGAAAAAACCAACGTGGTACGTCTGGGGACGGAATAAGGTAACGTCAACTGAGAGCTTCGGTCAGGATGCCGGCCGTATCTCGAATATCGGAAAATTCTTCCCGGTTATCTTCTTCCTCGTGGCTGCTCTCGTCAGCCTGACGACGATGACACGAATGATCGAGGAACAGCGTCAGCAGATCGGAACGTTAAAAGCCCTCGGCTATTCCGACGGCGTGATCGCCTTTAAATATTTCGCATACGCGATGCTCTCCACCGTATCCGGCGCTCTCGCGGGCGTGGTGGTTGGAGAAAAAATCCTGCCCTGGGTTATTATGAATGCCTACGGCATGCTGTATACCGGACTTCCGTATTACATGACCCTGCTGAACTGGGAGCAGGGAGGCCTTGCGATTCTGGCGAGTGCAGCCTGCACCGGCGTGGCGACGATCGCGGCATGCTACAAAGAACTCGCCGCAGGTCCGGCAGAGCTGATGCGGCCGGAAGCACCGAAAAACGGCAAACGGATTTTCCTGGAACGCATCGGCGTACTCTGGAAACATCTGAACTTTACGCAGAAATCAACCGTGCGGAATCTGGTGCGGTATAAAAAACGATTCTTCATGACCGTTATCGGAATCGGCGGATGCATGGGTCTGATCCTTGTCGGTTTCGGCCTTCAGGATTCCATCACCGCGATTGCGAAAAACCAGTTCGTCAGCCTCTTCACCTATCAGGCGAATGCTGTGCTGAATTCAGATGTGGATGAATCCGAAAAAGAAGCATTGCAGACCGATCTGGAAAACTACAGCGGCATCGATGAGCTGCTGGAAATGTACTGCCAGAACATCGAACTGCAGACCGACAAAAAGACCGTGGATGCAGTGCTTGAAGTGCCGAAAGAACTGACGAATTTCAATGACTTCTATGCCTTCCGAGACCGGAAAAGCGGAGAAGTTTACGAATTCCCGACCGACGGCGGCGCAGCCATCAGCGAAAAGACAGCAACGATGCTCGGCGTAAAAGCAGGCGACACGGTTCAGCTGAAAAAAGGCGATGATATTGTGGACGTAAAGATTTCGATCATCGTCGAAAACTACGTGCGCCATTACCTGTATCTGGCCCCGGATCTCTACGAGGAGCTGTTCGGCGGAGCGCCGGACTACAACCAGCTTCTGATGAAATATCAGGACACGTCGGGCAATTATGAGACAGCACTCGGAGAAAAAATCATGACGTACGACGGTGTAGCGGCAATCTCGTTCACATCCGACCTGATTGATCAGATTGACAACATGCTTCGTTCCCTCGACATCGTCATCGTGGTGCTGATCGTATCGGCGGGCCTGCTGGCGTTTGTGGTGCTGTACAACCTGAACAACATCAACATCACCGAACGACAGAGAGAGCTGGCAACGCTGAAAGTGCTCGGCTTCTTCGACGGCGAGGTGGCATCGTACGTGTACCGGGAAAACATGGTGCTGACACTGTTCGGTGTTATCGCGGGCATGGGAATTGGAACGTTTTTACATCATTGCGTAATTCAGACCGTCGAGGTCGATATGATGATGTTCGGACGAAACGTGTTCCCGCGGAGCTACGGCTGGAGCGCCCTGATTACCCTGGCGTTTGCCCTGTTCGTCAACTTTATGATGTTCTACCGGTTAAGAAAAATTGATATGATTGAATCGCTGAAAAGCGTGGAGTAAACAACAGAAAAAGGCCGTCCGCGGTGATGCAGAGAATCTGCAGAAACCGTGGGCGGTTTTTTCATTTTGAAAGTGAAATATGAGCCGGAATGCTTGTTTTTTCAGACATTTCGTTGTATAAAAAAGATAAGGGTTTTTATCAGAACAGAATCAAAAACAAAGAGTAAAGGGGATTTTTACAAATGGGAACAACAGAAACGAAAAAATAGAGAGTCGGCGTTGTCGGCTGCGGAGCGATCAGTGATATTTATCTGACGAACATGATTCATAACTTTGAGAATCTTGAGGTAGCAGCATGCTGTGCAGGCCATCTTGAACATGCGAAAAAGAAAGCAGAGCAGTATGGCATCAAGGGCTGTACCTACGAGGAAATTCTGGCAGACCCGTCGATTGAAATGGTAGTCATTCTGACACCGGCACCGACCCACGAGGGGCTGATCCGTCAGGCACTGGAAGCCGGAAAACACGTTTACACTGAAAAAACAATGACCCTCGCACCGGAAACGGCAGCGAAACTGATCGAGCTGGCAGAGGAGAAACATCTCTATCTCGGTTCCGCACCGGACACCTTCCTTGGATCGGCACTGCAGACCGCAAGAAAAGCGATCGACGACGGGCTGATCGGCGAGGTGACATCTTTCGAAGCATGCGCAAACCGCGATCTTGATTTGCTGGCGAGCATCTTCCGTTTTCTGCGGATGCCGGGCGGCGGAATCTGCTATGATTTCGGTGTTTATTATCTGACGGCAATTGTGAGTCTTTTTGGTCCGGTGGATCGCGTTGTATCGTCCGTGCGAAACCTTGCGGCGAAGCGTGTGAACATCATTCCGGGCAGCCCGGAATACGGACAGGTAATTGACTATACAAACGAAAGTCAGGTCTTTACCATTCTGGAAATGAAAAACGGTGTGACCGGTACATTCTGCGTCAATGGTGACAGCGTCATCAATGATCAGGCGGTATTCACCATTTACGGTAAAAAAGGTATCTTAAAGCTTGTTGATCCGAACAATTTCGGCGGCGATGTTGTCTATATTCCGGGTGTAAAAGACTGGACACAGCAGGCTGTTCCGGAAGTTTTACATTATGGTTTTGATTACAGCGAAAACAGCCGTGGTCTTGGTCCGTCTGAGATGGCAGAAGCAATTGCCGAGGGCAGACCGAACCGTGCGAACACAAAAATGGCATATCACGTGCTCGACACGATCGATCAGATTATGAAGAGTGCGGAAACGGGTGCATTTGAGAAGGTTCCATCCACCTGCGAAAGACCAGAGGCCATGCTGAATTCATAGCCTATTTCTGATAGGATTGCAGGTACATCTGACGGAAGTCGGTAGGGCTTACATTTTTTGATTTCAAAAAGACTCTGTTAAACGTAGAAATACTGTTAAAACCGGATTCGAGCGACACTTCGGTGATCGTGAGATCCGGTTTTTTTAACAGGTTTTCGGCGATATGGAGCCGTTCCCTGGTGACGAAATCCGTGAAGGAGAGGCCGGTGTATGCGCGGAACAGCTTGGAAAAATGGCAGCGGGAGAATCCGGCGACTTTTGATGCTTCTTCCAGGGAAACCGGTTCGGTGCAGTGACTTGAGATCCAGGTACATGCAGCAACCATCTGGCGGTGTACCTGTGCGGAATGGCCTGTTTTTTGCGGTGCGGCAGTTTCGGTCGGCACGGAGAGATTTTCGCCGAGCAGAATAAAAAACTGATATAGCAGAACGCATCCGCGCAGTTCAGAAAAACTGATACCGGAGAGGGAGAGCCTGCGAAGCTCTGTCAGAAATCCGCGAAGCTTTTCGATTTCCGGGAAGTTGTTCTGATTCAGAAGACGGATCTGATAAAAAAGATAAGCAACAGACTGGAAATCCACGCGTTTTTCCAGAAAATCTGCATCGAGCTGAAGCATGATCAGGCGATGTTCTCTGTTGGTTGTGGAAACAGCGTGCAGCTCGCCGGGCCAGATAAAAAGAGATCACCGGGCTTTAGCGGAAAGGTTTCTCCATTTACTTCATAGATAATGCCGTCATCCTGTGTAAGCACAATTTCAATATAGTGATGCCAGTGCAGACCGAAATAGGCGGGGACATGCGAAATAGAGATATCGTAAACATAGCTGTTAGCAAAATGATTGTTTTCGAAAAAAGAAGTCGAATCGTTTTTCATGGCAAAAGAATCCTCCGTATCTGATAAACGGTATTATACAACAGAAGAGAGAAAAAATATAGAAAAAATCGAAACATCTGGGCAATGATCGGCAATATATAAGTAGTGTTTTACGAGGATCTGTATTATGGTTAAGATATGAAAATTGTGAAGAACGGCAGAAATCGGAAAAAGAGAAATGTGATTTTGGCGAAAATTCACAATAAAAGTTTATGAAAAGTGAAGAAGTGAGAGGTAAGCGAAAAATGCAGATTTATGTAGATGGAAATGCTGTGCGAAGCGGAAATGGGCAGAAGGAATATCCATTTCAGACGATTTCCGAGGCGGCAAAAATTGCAAGGCCCGGCGACGAGGTGCTTGTAGCGCCTGGCGTATATCGGGAATATGTAGATCCGGCGAATGCGGGATGTGAGGATGCAAGAATTGTGTACCGTTCTGTGGAACCGGGAAAAGCTGTGATTACCGGTGCGGAAATTGTGGATAACTGGGAGCATTTGGAAGGTGATGTGTGGACAGCGCGCGTTTCAAACGGACTGTTTGGGGATTACAATCCATACACAACTCTGGTCAGCGGCGACTGGTTTATCGCATCCTACACGGCGCACACCGGAGAAGTGTATCTGAATGGAAAATCCATGTATGAGGTGACGAGCCTGGACAAGGTGAAAAAGCCGGAGATCTATAAAAAATCCTGGGATCAGGCATTCACGGTTTACACCTGGTATGTGGAGCAGGATGAAGAGAAGAATGAGACCGTTTTCTATGTGAATTTCCAGGGGAAAAACCCGAATGAGGAGACGGTGGAAATTAATGTGCGCGAGAATTGCTTTTATCCATCGAAGGAGGGCATCGGTTATATCACGCTGTCCGGCTTTGTTGTAAAACAGGCGGCAACTCAGTGGGCTCCGCCGACGGCATATCAGGAAGGAATGGTCGGCCCGCACTGGTCAAAGGGATGGATCATCGAGGATTGTGAGATTTCAGATTCGAAGTGCTCGGGCATTTCACTTGGAAAATACAGACAGCCGAACAATGACAATAAATGGCTCAAATGGAAATTCAAAGATGGTACACAGACGGAGCGTGACTGTATCTGCCAGGCGCAGCGAGAGGGATGGACGAAGGAAAACATCGGAAGCCACATCATCCGCCGGTGCAACATCCACGACTGTGGACAGACGGGTATTGTAGGCCATTTAGGCGGTGTGTTCTCGATTATTGAGGATAACCACATTCACCATATCAATAATAAACAGAACCTTGCGGGTGCGGAGATCGGCGGCATCAAGATGCATGCGGCGATCGATGTGATCATTCGAAGAAACCATTTCCATCACTGTACGAGAGGCCTCTGGCTCGACTGGCAGGCACAGGGCACACGTGTTACGCAGAACCTGTTCCATGACAATACGCTGCCGAACGAGGAGAATGCAAATCCGGAGGGGATGGACGGCATCGGCGAGGATATCTTTATTGAAATTTCCCACGGACCGACGCTGGTGGACAATAACGTACTGCTTTCGGACCGCGCTATAAAGCTGGCAACACAGGGTGTTGCGGTAGTACATAACCTGATCGCGGGATCGTTTACTGCTGTCGGCCGAGGTGTCAACAATGGCTCCGACAAGCTGCCGTCGCCGCGCTACACACCGTACCATGTGCCGCATCGCACGGAGATCAACGGATTTATGACAGTTCTTCACGGTGACTGCCGGTTCTACAATAATATCTTCATCCAGAAGCCGGTTCGTGCGGGAATGGAAGAAATCCGTAAACTGACCGGAGATAATGAGTGGGATGACGGAAATCTGACAGCAGGAACCGCACCGTACAGCGGATATCCGACATTGGAGGAGTACGTGGCAAGATTTGAGGGCTATTGCGGAATGGGCTCCGGAAAGTCGCCGGATCTGTATTACGAGAAGCTGCCGGTATGGCTTGGCGGAAACGTTTACTTCAATGGGGCGAAGCCGGCGGAGCAGGAACAGGACGCTGTAGTGGATACCGAGCATGAAATCACCATCGGTGTAAAAGAAGAGAACGGAAAATGGAAACTGGAGACCAATGTTTACGATTATCTGCCGCAGAATGCCTGTGCAGTGATCTCAACGGAGACGCTTGGCATGGCATTTGAGCCGGAACAGAAATATGAGAATCCGGATGGAACGCCGATCGTGTTCCGATATGACTACTTCGGAAACCGTCAGGGCATTCATCCGCTGCCGGGCCCGTTTGCATCAAAAGAGGCTGCGGAAGAAGCATTATCATAAAGAAATTCTATAGACCCGCAAAAAAATAGCGTAAAAAATTACAGAGCCGCAGAGAGTGAATGATTGCGTCACAGCCTTTTTTGCAGTGTTTTCAGGTTTTACTATAACAAAAAGGAGTATAGAGAAATGATTTACTATGTTAATAATTCCGCTCCGAAGAATGGAAACGGAACAAAAAGAGATGCCGTTCAAGTTCATCAACGATGCGGCAAAAATTGCAAAGGCAGGAGATGAAGTTCTGGTTGCACCTGGTATTTACCATGAATATGTTGATCCGGTCAACGGAGGAACCGAGGATGCAAGAATCGTCTATAAGAGTGAGAAGCCGCTCGGCGCAAAGATCACCGGTGCGGAAACGATGAATGACTGGGAGCATTACAAAGATAATGTGTGGGTATGCCGTGTAGACAACGGAGTGTTTGGCAATTATAACCCATACACGACAATGGTCGGCGGTGACTGGTATTTTGCACCGGTGGTACGCCATACCGGCGCGGTTTATCTGAAAGACCGCCAGTTATACGAGGCAGAGACGCTCGAGGAGTGTATCAAGGGCGAGGTTTATGCGCCGTCCTGGGAGCCGGAGTGGTCGGTTTACAAATGGTATACCGAGCAGGACAAAGAGAAAAATCAGACGGTCATCTACGCAAACTTCCAGGGTAAAAACCCGACGGAGGAAAAAGTAGAAATCAACGTGCGCCGGAACTGCTTTATGCCGTCGAAAACAGGCGTAAATTACATTACGTTCAGTGGATTTGATGTCAGCAAGGCGGCAACGACATGGGCGCCGCCGGCTGCTTATCAGGACGGTATGATCGGTCCGCACTGGTCGAAGGGATGGATTATTGAGGACTGTGAGGTCAGCAACAGCAAGTGCTGCGGTATTTCGCTCGGAAAATATTACGATCCGGAGAACGACCATTACTTTACCAGAAAACACGTAAAAAGCCCGACCCAGATGGAGCGTGATGCTGTGTGCCGCGGCCAGTATCATGGATGGACGAAGGAGAACATCGGAAGCCATATCATCCGCCGCTGCCACATCCATCACTGTGAGCAGACCGGTATTGTCGGACGGATGGGCGGTGTGTTCAGTATCATTGAGGACAACCACATTCACAACATCAACAATATGCAGCAGCTTGGCGGAGCCGAGATTTCCGGTATCAAGATGCATGCAGCGATCGATGTTGTGATGAGAAGAAATCACATTCATCATTGTACGATGGGCATCTGGTGCGACTGGGAGGCCCAGGGAACACGCCTGACCCAGAACCTGCTGCACGACAACTGCCCGCCGGAGGGAACACCAAAGGCAGAGGGCGCAATGATGAGTCAGGATATTTTCATCGAGGTTGGCCATGGTCCGACACTGATCGATAACAACATTATGCTCTCACCGGTCAGCGTTCGTATGGCGACCGATGGTATTGCCTGCGTACACAATCTGATGCTTGGCTCATTAACTGCAGTTGGCGGCGGAACAGGAGACCGTTACACGCCGTATCACATCCGTCACCGTACCGAGGTTGCCGGATTCATGACATTCCTGCATGGCGATGACCGGTTCTACAACAACATTTTTATCCAGAATTACCCGGTTGAGGAAACAGAAACGGTTGAGGACATGGGCTTCAAGATGGAGGATAACCAGGAGGTCGGAACGCATGTGTTCGACGAGTATCCGACCTATGACGAGTGGATCAGCCACTTTGAGCTGGACAAACCGGCCGACATGAGCAAGCTGGAGCCGTATCACAATAAATGCCATCTGCCGGTTTGGGTAAACGGAAACGCTTACTTTAACGGAGCAAAGGCGTGTGTGAATGAAAAAGAGAATCTTATGGATAACGAGAACCAGGTTAAGGTGGAACTTGTGGAAAAAGACGGCCACTATTCCATCAAGACGAACGTGTATGAGTTCCTGAAGGATTTCCGGACGGGAATTATCAACAGTGATATTTTAGGATACGCCTTCGAGCCGGAGCAGAGATTCGAAGATCCGGACGGAAGCACGATTATCTTCGATCAGGATTATCTCGGCGAGCACCGCGGCGTGGCAGCAATGCCGGGACCGTTTGCGGATGGAGCTGAGGCAGAGAAGATTCTGTGGTAGAAGAAATCAGAACTTACCGGTTGATACGAAAAAAACAGGGCGCTGTGCAGGAAATGGCACAGCGCCCTGTTTTGGTAAAAGGAAAGTCAGGATGCCTTTGCAGAATCTTTTGCCGTCGGCATTTTCTCGTATAAGATTTTCAGTATAATCGGTGTTGCAACACTCGAGAAGAGAATCAGCAGAATCACGGCACTGAAGAAATCGCCGGATAAAAAGCCTGCATTCAGACCCTTTTGCGCGACGATCAGACAGACTTCACCGCGGGTCATCATACCGACACCGATTTTCAGGCTGTCGCCCCAGGTAAAGCCGCATCCCTTTGACATCAGGCCACAGCCGATGATTTTTGCGACAAGGCCGACGATGACGAAACAGATGGCAAAGAGTACGAATTTCTCGTTCATGCCGCTGAGCGTTGTTTTGAGTCCGATACTTGCAAAGAAAATCGGCCCGAAAATCATGTAGGAGCTGATATCCATTTTTTCTTCGATATAATCGGAAGAATCGAGGGAACACAGGATAACGCCCGCAACGTATGCACCGGTAATATCGGCGATGCCGAAATATTTTTCGGAAATGTAGGACAGTCCGAAGCAGAGCGCAAGACCCAGAATCGGGAGACGGCGGGTGTGCGGAAATACGGAGTTCATACGGTTGAACAGCTTAAAGCAGAGAAAACCGAGCACAATCGCAAGGGCAAAAAACAGAATGGTGGAGGCTGCTACTTTCAGCGGATTGGATGTCGGATCTTTAAAACCGATGACAACAGTCAGCACAATGATACCAATGACATCGTCGATGATGGCTGCATTTAAGATGGTTGTTCCAACCTCTGTTTTCAGCTTGCCGAGTTCTTTCAAGGCCTGTACGGTGATGCTGACCGATGTTGCAGTCAGAATAACACCGATAAAAACAGCGTGGTAAAATTCTTCCGTTCCGACAGCAGAGAAGCCATAAAAGCTCATGTATAAGATGGCTCCAAGAACGAGAGGAACAAAAAACACCGGCACAGGCGATCAGCAGGGATTTCACTCCGGTGCGGAGCAGATCCTTCAGGCTGGTGCCAAGACCTGCGGAGAACATCAGCAAAATGACACCGATCTCAGCCATCTGTGCGAGAAAGTCAGACTGCTGAACGAGTCCCAGCACACTGGGTCCAAGGACAATACCGGCAATCAGCTCGCCCACAACCTGCGGAGCCTTGCATTTTCTGGCAAGAATACCAAACAATTTTGCGAATACGATAATGATTGCCAGGTCTTTTAAAATGACATACGTATCCATGAAAAAGATACCCCCTTTTATGAAGTTTATGTATGTGTCGGCAGCTTGAAAGAGCAATGCCGGAGTTTGATACGCATACATTTTCAGTATAGCAAAAATTGAGAAAAAATACTATCGGCAAGAAAGAAAAAATAAAGTAAAACGGAAAAAGAGATATAGAAAAGAGCATGTAGATATAGTATGATCAAAGCAGCAAATAAATTTTACATGGAGTTCAAAAAGCGGGATCAAAGAAAAAACGAAAGGGGAAATAAAAAAATGAGAGTTGGGAACGTGAAAGAAATTGTATTTTCCAAAGATCCAAAACAGATGAACTGGCTGCGGGAGGATTTCCCATACGCCGAGGTGAAATGCCCGCCGGAGTTTTCGGCTGAGGTGCAGAATGAGAAAGACGGAGATGTGCTGACAACGAAGATTGTGGTTTCTTACAACGGTGCGCATCCGTATTTTACAAATGCCGGAAGTATTGGGGTTTCATTTCCGTTGCAGGATCGTTACACGGACAGTGTGACCTGCCGGGATTACCGGTGCCATGCACATATTTTCTGCGGGGAGAATACCAGTTATATCATGGCACTCCGCATGGGCGGTGCGGCTCCGCATATGGGAATGGTGCTCACAAAAGGCAGTCTTTCCGCTTACAGCGTGGAGCGCGATCTGAAACTGCAGAGCAATGACAGAGGCTGCTTCTGGCTGCACCCGTCCGCACAGGAATTTGCACCGGGAGACACGATGACGCTGGAGTGGAAAGTATTTCCGCATCAGGGACGCGAAGATTTCCGGGAGAAATTAAGAGCATTTTCCCAGGTGATTCTGGTGGATGCGGAGCAGTATGTGATTTATCCGGGAGAGACGAGTAAGGTAACCATTGAACCGGTATTTCAGGCAGAAAATGTAACGGTAAACGGAACATCGCTGGAAAAGACGGAAAATGGTGTTTATGAATATCTGTTTGAAAATGAAAAAACAGGGGAGTATGTACTTTCGATCTGTGCCGACGAGGTGAAAACCATCTGCCGTCTTCTCGTGCAGGAGCGGCCGGAAACACTGGCGGCAAAACGGTGTGCGTTTATCGTCGATCACCAGCAGTATCATGGAAAGATCAAAGAACTGCAGGGTGCCTATCTGCCGTATGATAACGAAGAAAAAATTCTCGTCTGCACGCCGGAAAACGATTTCAATGCCGGACGGGAGCGTACCGGTATGGGTGTGCTGATTGCACGGGCACTGCAGCAGAATCTTTTAAAAGACCGGGAAAAAGCGGAGCAGAGCCTTCGTGAGTACCATGCATTCTATCTTCGCGAGCTGGTAAATGCAGCAACAGGTCTTGTTTGCAACTGTTCCGGAAAGGACAACAGCTATTTCCGGCTTTACAACTACCCATGGGCAGTGACATTCTTTCTTGAATGCTGGAAGCTGTGGGGAGAAAAAGAAGATTTGAAGACAGCAGTTCATATCACAGAGAAATTTTATGAACAGGATGGATTCCGTTTTTATCCGATTGAAATGCCGATTGTGATGCTCTGTCAAGAGCTGGAAAAAGCAGGAGAACAGGAGGATCTGAAAACAGTAAGAGATCTGTTCCGACGTCATGCTGATCAACTGATTGAGATTGGAACGGCTTATCCGGCTTCGGAAGTAAATTACGAGCAATCGATCGTACAGCCGGCGGCTGAAGTCATTCTTCAGGTTTATGAAGTGACCGGGGAAGAAAAATACCTGTGCGGAGCCGAGCAGCAGATCGCCGTCCTCGAACTCTTCGACGGCCAGCAGCCGGACTACCATCTGCATGAAATTGCAATCCGTCATTGGGACGGCTACTGGTTCGGAAAACGCAGAGTCTTCGGAGACACTTTCCCGCACTACTGGAGTGCAGAAAACGGTCGAACCTTCAAGCGCTACGCCCGCCTGACCGGAAACGAAGAATATAATATTCGCGGTGAGCATTCCCTGCGCGGCGTGCTGTCCATGTTCTTTGAGGATGGAACAGCGACCTGTGCGTACCTGTATCCGTATTCCGTCAACGGAAAGAAAACCGATTTTGCCGATCCGTATGCCAATGACCAGGATTGGGGTCTGTGCATGAATCTGGAATAAAAACCAGAACCGGACAAAGGAGTTGTGAGAATCAAAAGTGGCTGTAAAACATTTCCAGGAGCTGAGAAATAAAAAAACGTTGACGTAAAAAAAGAAATTTGATAAACTGGAAAAATAAAAGGGAGTAGCTAGCCAACCGTGTTCACTTCTTCGTCAGTACAGCTATTGACATTCAATAACTCGGAAAGTGATTAAATAGCGAGACTTTTACTGTAGATGCAGTAGGAGTCTCTTTTTTTATGCCTATAACACCTGCTGCAAAGAATGCAAAAGAAAGAGAGGAAGATACGTATGATGTTACAGGCAGGGATTTTGATAGTGGGTTTCCTTTTTCTGGTAAAAGGAGCAGACTGGTTTGTGGAAGGGTCTGCAAGCATAGCAAGAAAGTTTGGAATTCCCCAGCTGATTATCGGACTTACCATTGTTGCAATGGGAACGAGTATGCCGGAGGCTGCTGTAAGTATTACCGCAGCGATGCAGCAGAACGCAGGAATTACGATAGGAAATGTGGTTGGAAGCAATATTTTGAATATTTTTATTATTCTCGGACTTACGGCATTAATAACAAATGTGGCAATACAAAGGTCTACCTTGTTTTATGAAATACCGTTTATGATGTTTGTTACGGTAGTTTTAATGATATGCGGAATGACAGGAGGAAAAGTAACGTTTGCCGAGGGCATAGTCTTATGGGTACTGTTTCTTGTATATCTTGGATATTTGTTTGTAATGTCAAAAAAAAGGGGAAAATCCGGAAGGAGGAGGAAGCGAAAAATTATCCTGTCTGGAAATGTCTTCTTTTTGATGGTGGCAGGCGGCGTCCTGGTTGTAAAAGGAAGTGATTTTGCCGTCAGCGGGGCAACCGAGATTGCACGATACTTTGGAATGAGTGAGCGTTTTTAATCGGACTGACGATTGTTGCTCTCGGAACATCCCTTCCGGAGCTGGTAACATCTGTGACAGCGGGCAAAAAAGAGGAAATGCAGGGATTGCAATCGGAAATATTGTCGGAAGCAATATTTTTAACATTTTTATTTGTAATTGGAACAGCCGCACTGATCTGTCCTGTGCCATTTGAAACTAAATTTATTGTAGACACAGGAATCGCAATTCTGGCAGGTCTGGTTTTATGGATTGGGACGTACAAGAACAGGGAATTACGGAAAACGTGTGGTGTCGTTATGCTTTTATGCTATGCAGGATATTTTGCATATTTATGTGTGGTATAAGATGAACCATTTTTGATGAAACCATTATTTAAGCACCGACCATTTGGCCGGTGCTTTTGAAGTGCATTCTTCTGGAACATATGCTATAATCTGATCAAAGTAGAGAAAAGCGGAGAGTAGAAATGAAAAAATTACCAGAATCAGAACAGGAAATTATGATGATTATATGGGAATATGAGGAACCTGTCAGTCGATTTCAAGTTGAAGAAAAATTGAATGTAGAGAAAAATGTTGCACCGAGTACCATTTTAACATTGCTTACTCGTTTGGAAAAAAAAGGATTTATTCAAAAAGTGAGGAACGGGAAATCAAATCTTTATGTACCATTAGTAGAAAAAGAAAATTATATAGGCACGGTTGGAAAAAAACATGTTAGATAAAATGTTTCAAGGGTCATTAGCAAAATTCGCATCGGCACTGTATGATGGAGAAAAACTTAGCTCAAAAGAGGTTAAGCAATTGCAGGAATTTATTGACAGACAAAAATAGAAAAAGTGGTGTAGAGGATATAGTTACAGATGGCATTTATCATAAAGTGGAATCTTTCAATAGGCATAGTCGCATTTATGGCATATGTTGTACAAAAAATAATGGGGAAAAGGCTCGGTCATTACTGGAGAAAGATAGTCTGGATACTTCTGACACTTAAAATGTGCTTTCCGTTTTGGAGTGTGACAGAGAAATTTCGGCAACATCCTTTTATGATTTCTATGCCGGCATATTATATCGGGGAACAAAATCAAAAGACCGCGATCATGACGAAAATGGGAAACGTTTCAATTCGAGGGTGGATGTCAGGCGAAAAATTTTTGCTGTATATATGGATTGCAGGGATGATTTTTATGTCTTTTGTTTCACGCAATACAATATAGAATATGGAAAAAAAGAATATTTGCAGAATGTAAAAAGATGCAAAAAAATTCCGTATTAGAAGCTCTAAAAAAGACAAGCGAAGTTTAGTAAAATAAAAAAACAGAAATCTGGGTCTGTGAAAATCAAGATTTTTATTCTCCTATGTTGTTTGGTGTACGAAATACAAAGATATTGATTCCACAAGGAATGCTGGAAACGGAAAATTACTCCTATGAAGAATGGTATTTGATTTTTTTACATGAATTGACACATCAGAAAAAACACGATTTATGGTATAAAATGTTTCTTCAAATTATAAGGGATGTTTATTGGTTTTGTATCCCGATGCTATGGGTGCAAAAAATGGCAAATATAGACATGGAATGTGTCTGTGATGCAACTGTTACAAAATATATGAATCTGACACAACGGAAAGATTATTGCAATGTTATTTTGAAAGTGGCTTCAAAACAAACGAGAAAAGAATTGTCTGGAGTTGTTTCGATGGTATCAGAAACAAAGATACTGAAAGAACGATTTTACAATGTGTTTTTAGCAAGAAAAAAACTTCGAATATATATCACTGTTTTTCTTTTTGGAATAATTATTTTGAGTTTTTCGGAAATGCAAATAGCGCGACAAATATGGTCATCATCGCATATAGAAAATTGTCCCAAATGCAAAGCTGCGGTACAAGGAGAAGTGGTTTGGAATGCATGGGAAAATGAAAAAAATGTAGTATGTACACATCAATATGCATGGGGAGATGACTTACAGAAAGCCAGATATGGAGTAGAAAAAATCAGGTGTAATGAATGTGGAAATTTTTTTGAGATAAAGATCAGGCAAGAAAAAATAGTCTGCCATGGGTATAATGATTAATTAGACAAATGTAGAAAAAGATTGACAAAAAGTAGGAAGTATGGTATTTTTTTGTTATACAAATGTAGAACGTACGTTGACAGGTATAATAAATTTTTAAGGAAAAAAGTATGAAAGCGGTAAAGAAAAAAATTTCCATTTTTCTAATGACCTTAATGTTGGCCAGTACATTTTCTGCCAATGTAACAAAAGCGGATGTTATCGAAAGTAAGAATACTTTTGCGTATGAAGAAATTATGCCGTATGCTGCAGTTTGCCCGAGATGTGGAGGAAGAATAACATCGTCAACCGTATGGGGAAGCTGGATAAGCAGTGGTACAGTTACATGTACTCATGGTCACGCATGGGGAACTGATTTGAAGCAGTATAGAACAGGAATAAAAACTACAAAATGTTTAAATTGTAACGCAGGAAATACTGCTAATGTGAAAGAAACAAGAACAATTTGTCACGGATATGATAATTAATGGTTAAAACACAAGGCTGTTGTATGATATGTAAAAAAACAGAAGTCATGCAATAGCCTTGTGCTATATAGAAACATAGGGGGTAGCATAATGATGGGAAAAAGGTTGAAAGAAATTTTTGGTTTGATTCTGATTAACATCACATTAGTCAGTGGGAGCTTAAATGCAGAAACGGTATATGCAGATACACAAGCCAAGATTGAAATTGAGAAAACGGAAATGCCATTAAAAATTTGTGTTGATGAAGAAAATAAAAAAACGGTACTTCAAATAGTGGCAGCCTGGAAGAAAATATATAAAAATAATGGAGTGGAATTAATGGTAATCCCATCAGGGCAACAGGCTTCGGAAGAAAAAGTACAGGAGATCCAGAATGAAATTACGACGGGAGAAGGGCCGGATGTATTTTTCGCAGAAGGGCCGAATCCGACCTGGAGTGAGCAAAGAGCAGTTGTTTTTGAGGATCCCCAAAAAGAAATGTATCAGGGAACCTTTCTTTCGTTGAAACCATACATGAAATATTTTGATATAGATATTTTAGAAGAGAGGATTTTGTCTGCAGGTATGGCTAATGAGGAACAAATACTGCTTCCTATGACATACGATTATTTTCTATATGCATTTACAACACAGGATTTACCGGAAAATACAGAAATATCAAGAAATTGGCTGGAATTAGCCAGACAAAAAGAAAAAGCAATTCAACAGATTGTAGGGCAAAGAAGTGGGGTTCAATTTTTTGATACATTTAGTGAGGTAGTTGATTATAAGAAAAAACACTTCTATATTCGGAAGAGCAAATAAAAAAGTTTTGGATGAAACAGCAGCATTAAAAACAAGATCATTAGCTTTAAACTGGAAAATAAAAGATACAGGAGTAGTAAGTCTAAATGATTTGGAAGAACTTGGAGGTGAAAAAACAGTTCATACGGTATTTGCAATGCCGAATCAGGAAGGCGGATTCACTGCAAATGTTACACTTTATGCAGGAATTAATAAGAACACAAAGCAACCTTTAAAAGCAGTCTCCTTTTTACAAATGCTATACAGTGAAGAAGTTTTATCAGGAAAAGGAATAGAGTTAGAAGATAGAAGAGAGGCAAGCAATATAAGATTTCCGCAAGGGGTTTCTATTTACAAAAAGGAACTGGAAAAACGAATGCGGAGTCTTTCGAGACAAGATCAAAAACAAATCAAAACGATACAGGAAGAAGTAAAAACCGTTCGATTTTATTCGATATGGGACAGGGAACTTAATTCCTTACTATCTAAGTATGAGGCGCAGGAAGATGAAAAGCAAAAAGAGCATGTCTTTACAGAAACAATACAGAAATGGAAGGAAAAGATACAAAAATGACATAAAAAATCAGTTCTGTGGAGTGAGAGTTGCAAGAAACAGATTTTCCGGAATACTGTGGAACAGTCTGTAAATGAAATCGTTGTTCTATGATATTCAAGGGTGAGAGCTCAAAAAATAGGCTTTTCACCCTTGCTTTAGAGATCAGTTAATGATCTGCGCTGTTTAAATGCTAAGCAACATATATAAAGATGCATATCAAAGAGTATTATTTTTGTACAGGAATTTGTTCCAATACATGAGACAAAAAAC
>ENA-OQKT01000059-OQKT01000059.1-human-gut-metagenome-genome-assembly--contig:-NODE-59-length-19902-cov-2.795297_pt1 | contig 19902 bp, 15 predicted proteins | sample MGYA00242650_ERZ504801 | MGnify/ENA primary metagenome ERZ504801 (study PRJEB26092, sample SAMD00036396) | human gut metagenome | host: Homo sapiens | study: EMG produced TPA metagenomics assembly of...
CAGTGGCGTGGGGTTGCGCAGAATTCTCCTGTTTCGCAGTTTTTCGCCACGTATTTCAATGATGATTTCATGGCCCACCGATTCCAGACCATGAAGATCGACCCGTCCACTGCCGGTCGTATGTAGGCTGGTTTTTGCGTTTTGCGGGTTTTGCTAAGCGGCTGGTCTGGCGATGTTCCGGCTGGCCGCTTTGCTTTGGGTGGCTGATTTTGAACGATTTCGGACGATTGCAGTGGGGTTTTGTTGCGGGTTTTGCCGCGGGGGATTTGATTCTTCCGGATTATTGCCGTTTGGGATTCGTGCCTTCCGGCTGTCTGGATGCTTGACTGCTGTTGCCGCGCCTACGCCGCGATGCTTTGCGCCAGCTGGCGGATGAGGTCGGGGCGATGTCCGCTCCATGAGGAATTCGGTGAGATGACGACCGGAATTTGCTTGAAGCCGGCGTCCTTGATCTGTTCGAATGTGGACGGATTCTGCGTCAAATCGACCGCCACGTACCGCACTCCCAGTTTGGAAAGCTCTTGTTCGGTGGCCTCGCATTGAGGATTGTTCGGATTGGTGAAGACGGTCACGGTCATTACTTTTCCTCCCTATGCAATCGGCTTCCTTTGGTGCGGAAGATCTTGTCGGCCACGTTTTTCGATTTTGCCCGGCTGCTCGGGCCGTTCATCAGTATACACTACCCGTAGTGGCGTTTCGTACGTTCGCCCACTGTATATAGTGGGGAATTTCCCGTAATACCGAATCTATGCGAACAAATGTTCGATATATTCGAGTCTATCATTATCGTCGATTGCGCCACGCCGGTTGCATGCGTATGGTCCGTCCGCGAATCGCCCGCGGGCTGTTCGCTGTTCATTTCGGAACACATATTGCGATTTCGCTCGTTTTCTTACGATTGTGAGCGAAAGGTGGTGCCGCATAGTGCTGTAGGGGGTATAAATCGCCTTATTTTCCATACTTTTCGGCGCACGTCGCGAAATAATCAACCGAAATTGCGATTCGTGAGCGAAAGGTGGTGCGCGATATGGTGCGTTCCGTATTGAAGTGCTGAGACCTCATCCCGAAACAAATGAAAAAGTCCTGAGAGCCATCGGCTTCCAGGACTTCGAACCTGTGCCCCCCGTGGGATTCGAACCCACAACCCACGACTTAAAAGGACGCTGCTCTAACCGTTGAGCTAGAGGGGCAACAGCAACACAGTATACAGCATATTCGGACCAATCGCCACCACGGGCGTCGGACGGGCGTCGAAATGGCCTTCGGAGTGTTGGTGTGCCTACAATCGAAACCATGTCATGTACCACAATTCTTGTAGGCAAAAAAGCAAGTTACGACGGTTCGACCATCATCGCCCGAGATGACGACTCTGGTTCGGGACGTTACGATCCCAAGAAATTCGTAGTCGTCGCACCGCAGGAGCAGCCGCGGCACTACCGCAGTGTGCTGAGCCACGTCGAAATCGACCTTCCGGACGATCCGTGCCGGTACAGCATCGTGCCGAACGTGCTACCCAACCGTGGAATCCTTGCGGAAGCGGGCGTGAGCGAACGCAACGTGGCCATGAGCGCCACCGAAACCATCGCCGTCAACGAACGCGTGCTCGGTGCCGACCCGCTGGTCGTATTGCAGCCAGCCGACGAAGCCAATGGTAAGCCGGAAACCCCAGGCGGCATCGGCGAAGAAGACATCATCACCCTCGTGCTGCCGTACGTCAACACCGCGCGCGAAGGCGTGAAACGCCTCGCCGAACTGCTCGAAACATACGGAACGTACGAATCGAACGGCATCATCATTTCCGACGTGGACGAAATCTGGTACGTCGAAACCATCGGCGGCCACCATTGGATCGCCCGCCGCGTGCCGGACGACAAATGCGCGATCATCCCCAACCAGCTTGGCATCGACTATTTCGACTTCGACGACGCCTTCAGCGACGCGCGCGAATTCATGTGCAGCGCCGATCTGCAGGAATTCATCGAAACACACCATCTTGGGCGCGCGGCGGGTACGCAGGGCGGCATGAACGGCGGCCACTGCAACCCGCGTATCGTATTCGGCACCGCCACCGCGAAGGACCACATCTACAACACGCCACGCGCCTGGTACATGTACCGCTATCTCGATCCGGCCGACGCGGAAAACCTTACCCCTGAATCGGACGACATTCCATGGTGTCTCGAACCGGAGAATGCCGTGACCGTCGAGGATGTCGACTTCCTGCTCGGTTCGCACTTCGAAGGCACCCCGTATGACCCGTACGGTACGCAGGGAACTGAGGAAAGCCGCCATCGCTACCGTCCGATCGGCATCAACCGCACTGGACACATGGTGGCCATGCAGATTCGCCCGTACGCGCCCGTCGAAAGCCGTTCGATCATGTGGATTTCGTACGGTTCCGGCGCGTTTACCACGTCCGCCCCGTTCTATGCGAACGTCGACGACACCCCCGCCTACCTGCGCGACACCACGCCGGAAGTCTCCACGGACTGCCTGTATTGGACGAACCGCCTGATTGCAACGCTCGCCGACGCGCACTTCTACGAGACCAGCAACGCGGTCGAGGGCTTCTCGGAAGATGTCCGTTCCTTCGGCCACCGTCTGGTGGAACGTACGGATGATGCGCTTGCGATTGGTGGGTCGGCGACTGGGGCTGGTGGCGCTGGTTCTGGTGCCGGTTCTGCGGTTGGCGGTTCTGGTTCTATGTCTGGTGCTGCGGTTGATTCCGGTTCCGATGGGCTTGCTAGTCCTACATCTGTTCCGGCTCGTCTTGCGGCGGCTAACGACGAAATGGCGGAATACCTGCGATCGCGCAATACGAAGCTGCTCGGCGACGTGCTGTACACGTCCAGCAATCTCATGCACAACAGTTTCGCCATGTCGGATCGCTGGAACTAAGCCCGCTGGTGCTTTCCGTGTCCGTTTCTCCCGAATCGGACACACAGGCATCAAAATGAAGCGCTCCTGTGTCCGAATCACCAGAAACGGACACAGGAGCGCCTAGCCGATCGCAATAATCGCAATACTCACGCAATATCGCGTAAACCCTCTATCGCGCGAAACCTGCGAAACCCGCGCGAAATCAGTTGAACCCGACCACATGTTCCGCCACGAAATATCCCTTTCGAATCACAAACCGGCCGAGCGAACCATGTAGGTTCAGCGCGCGCGACATCGCCTTCTTACGCACGTCCTTGTAAATCGTCGGCGAATACGCCTCGATATCCGCCCACATGGCCTTCTTCTTCTCGTAATTCTCCGGATCGCGCGACAAAATCATGAAAACGCTCGCGACGGAACTCTGAATCGCCAGAAAATGAATCATGTAGCGGTATAGGCCGTCTGGCACCGTACCTCGTTCGGGGGTGGCGCGCACCATGCACTGGTTGACGAGCCGCAGCTGGTCCACGCGTCGGATCATCACGTCCGTCTGCACGCTCTGCCCGTCGCGGCCGATGAAATAGTGGTAGAACGGCGTATCCACGTATTGCAGCGACTTGACCCACGGGAACGGCTGGTACGCGTAGATGAAGTCCACGTAGAACGTGTGCTCCGGCAGCTGCATCTTCGATTCGCGCACCACGGCCGTACGGTAGATCAGCGCGTGCATGAGAATGTATTCGGTCAGGCCGAAATGTCCCAGATCGTCCCAAGTGAGCCGCCTGCCGGGCTCCATGGCGTGACGGAAGTTCACGACGTGCTTGTTGCGTTTGCCAACCTTGTCATACACATAGTTGGTGACGAGCATGTCGAGCGGCTCGTCCTTGCCGACCTCGCCGCGCAGCACGGCCATGACCTGTTCGAGCGATTCCGGGCCTACCCAATCGTCCGCGTCCACGACCTTCACGTACATGCCGCTCGCCGCCGCGATGCCGGTGTTGACCGCGCCGCCGTGGCCCTTGTTCTCCTGATGGATCGCGCGCACGATTCCCGGATTGCGCGCCTCGAACGTCTTCGCCATCTCCAGCGTGCCGTCGGACGAACCGTCATCCACGATCAGCACTTCGATGTCATCGTTGCGCTTCGACGCGATCAACGATTCGACGCACCGTTCCAGGTATTCCGTCATGTTGTACGCGGGCACCACGAAGGTGAGCGTCTTCTTCTCCTGCATATTCTTCCTCGGATCGGGCTCGTGTCGGGCCGTGCGGCTGGCCGACCGCTCCGGCCAAAAGCATAACGAAACTAACGTAGCACCATGTGCGGTTCCGGGGCGCGGTTTTGCACACAAACGGCACCCTGAAATACGCAATCTGCACCTGAAATTTCCCCTAGGGTCATTTCGGGTGACGGTATGTCAGTTTTCGTCAATTGTTGATTGTTTTTGCGATTCGTGCGGGCTTTGCGGTTTTTGCGATTCGTTCGTCTCGTCTGATTCGTTTGATTCGTCTGCCGCTTGCGATTTGCCTACTGCTTGCGATCCGTCCGTCACGGTCGTCCCGTCCGTCGCGTCATCTCCCGCAGCAACCGCCTTCTCCTGCGATTTCGCGGCCTTCTTGCCCTGCTTCTCCTGCTTGGCGATCGCCTTCGCTTTCCGCGCGGCCTGCTTTTCCGCCTCGCGGGCGGCCTTTTCGCTTTCGTAGCGCAGTTCCGGCTTGGCTTCCATGCGGCTCAGCCCATACCATGCCAGGTTCACGATATGCGCGGCGAGCTGCTCCTTGCTGAGCTTGCGTTGGTCGGCCCAGTATTGGCAGGTGTACACGGTCATGCCGATGAGCATCTGCGCGTAATACGGCACGCTTTTGGCCGGCAGATGCTGGCGTTTGAACGCGTCGGTGAGAATGTCCTCAACGCGTACGGCAATGTCTCCAAGCAGCGAATTGAACGAGTTGGACGGGTCGGTTTTCGGCGAATCGCGCGTGAGCACGCGGAAGCCTTCGGCGTTTTCCTCCACGTAGGTGAGCAGCGCAAGCGCGGTGCGTTCCACGATTTGGCGCGGATGCGCCTGCGGGTCGGACAGCGCGTTGATGAGAACGTCGGTGAGCGCGCGCATTTCGCGGTCCACCACCACGGCGTACAGGCCTTCCTTTCCTCCGAAATGTTCGTAGACGATGGGTTTCGACACTTTTGCGGTCGAGGCGATCTCTTCCACGCTCACTGCTTCGAATCCCTTGGCCGCGAACAGCGATCGACCGATTTCGATAAGCTGTTCGCGCCGCTGGTACGACGTCATTCTGGATGTATTGGCCATGCCGTCCAGTTTTTCATGTCCCGTGGATAGCTCCTTGGCCGTCCGACCCCCACGTATCGTCCGATTCTGCGGAATCGGACATGTGTGTCATATTGACAATGCTTCATTGCAGCTTTAATATATTTAATAAATAATAAATTTTATTAAAGGGGGTGATGTGGACCGTCTACCAGAATGGTTGGCCAACCTTGCGGAGGAGGATTTGGCCTTCATCAAGAACTTCGTGCTATCGTCAGGATCTCTGAAGCAAATGTCCCAGCTGTATCAAGTCTCCTACCCGACCATGAGGATCCGGCTTGACAGGCTTATCGAAAAAATAACGGTTGAACGACAACGAGACGGAGGATCCATTCATCCTCTTGGTGAGAGTCTCGCCATTGACGATAGATACGACGTCGACACGGCTCGAATACTCATAGACGAGTACAGAAAGAGAAGGGATGAATCATGAGCTGGACATGGATCGCATTATTGATTGAGATCCTGGGCGTAATCGCCGTATTCGTTCTGGTCTTCCTCATCGCGAGGAGCCTGATTCGCTACGCAAATTCCCTAAAGAAAGGAGACAGTCCTTCAAAGCAGGCAGCAGAAGACAAAAAAATCACTCTTCATGATTTATAAAAACGTTACCAGATATATCGAAGTCAAAATCGCATTATCGATGCCTTGCATGGCAGAGCATCTTATTCCCCTGGCGGATCAGACATCCGTGGTGCGTCCGCGGGGCGGAGCCGGAGTGTCCGTTGCGCTTTTTAGGCTGGAACCATGGATACGAATGTGATTATTGCGATTGTCGCGGTCGTCGTTATCGCGGCATTACTTGCGATTGGCGGATGGTGGTTCGGTAAGAGCCGCAAGTCCGCCGTGGACAAGTCCACTGAAGCGGCGAAGGCGAAGGCCGATGCTCGTTTGGCTACGGAGAAGTCCGCCGCGCAATCTGCCGCCGCAAGTGCCGAAAACGCTGAGAAAACCAAGGAAACCGCGGAATCCGCAGCGACGGAAGCCGTGGAATCCGCGACTTCGTCTGCCACACCTGAATCGCCAGTGGCAACTGAACCAACTCCGGTCGGGTCAGCCGTAACTGAATCCGCGACCCCAGCCGTCGAAACCCCTGAAGCCGCCGGTACCCGCATGCAGCGCCTCAAAGCGCGCCTGTCCAAGTCCGGCAACCCGTTCGGCAGGGCACTGTTCAACATCCTCGCCAAGGATCAGCTCTCCGAAGCCGATTGGGAGGACGTCGAAGACACCCTCCTGCTTGCCGACGTGGGCGCGGAAGCCAGCGAACAGCTCGTTGAGGAACTGCGCAACGACGCCCGCATCGCAGGCCAGTCCGACCCGGCCGAAGTGCGTGCCGCGCTGAAGGATAAGCTTCTGAAGCTCGTCGGCACCGACGTCGACCGCCGTCTCAACGCCGACAAGGAAGGTGCGAACAAGCCGAGCGTCATCATCATGGTCGGTGTGAACGGCACCGGCAAAACCACCACCGCGGGCAAGCTGTCACGACTGCTTGTCTCCGAAGGCAAGCAGGTCATGCTGGGCGCCGCCGATACGTTCCGCGCCGCCGCGGCCGACCAGCTGGAGACTTGGGGCGCCAAGGTGGGCGTGCCGGTCGTGCGTTCCGACAAGGACGGCGCCGACCCGGCGTCCGTCGCGTTCGAAGCCAGCGCCAAAGCCAAGGAAGAGAACGCCGACGTGCTCATCATCGACACCGCCGGCCGTCTGCAGAACAAGTCCAACCTTATGGACGAGCTCGGCAAGATCCGCCGCGTCACTGAAAAGAACCTGCCCGTGGATGAGGTGCTGCTCGTGCTTGACGCCACCACCGGCCAGAACGGCATGACGCAGGCCAAGGTGTTCGCCGAAGCGATCGGCATCACCGGCGTGGTCCTGTCCAAGCTCGACGGCTCCGCCAAGGGCGGCATCGTGATCTCCGTGCAGAAGGAGCTCGGCGTGCCCGTCAAGCTGGTCGGCCTGGGCGAAGGCCCGGACGACCTCGCCCCGTTCGATCCGGAAGGCTTCGTCGACGGCATCCTCGCCTGACGTTCCCATATTTTCCGGATTTGCGATTTCCGTAGCGAAAACCTCCCATCACGTTCCGTACGTGGCGGGAGGTTTTCGTATTGCGATTACTGCTCAGCGCCAGCCGTACCGGCAGCCGCAGCCCCCACCCCCGGCACCTTCCGGATCGTCAGCTTCAGCAGCAGCGGCGCGACCAGCGTCACCAGCGAAATGATGAAGATGATCGTCGAATAGTATTCGCTGCCGAGCACATGCTCGTTGAAGCCGATCTGCGCGGTAATCAACGCCATCTCGCCACGCGGTACCATGCCCGCGCCGATCATCAGCGCCGAAGCGCCGCCAAAACCGGCCATGCGGCCACCCAAACCGCAGCCGACGACCTTCGTGATCACGCCGAGAACCGTCATGATCGCAATGAACACAATCATCTTCGTATCATCCACGCCTGTGGTCTGCAGGCCGATGCCCACGAAAAACACCGGCACGAACAACGTGTCTCCAACCGGCTCGATATACCGGTCCGCGTCCTCCGCGTAATCGCTGTTGCTTACCGCGATACCGGCGAAAAACGCGCCCACCGCGTAGCTCAACCCGGCCAGATTCGACGCCCACGCCATCGCCAGGCAGATGATCACGGCCATCACCGCGATGCCGGACGGCGCCTTCAGCACGCCAGCCAGCGTCATCAGCGCCGGCGCCACCCAAACCACCACCACGGCGGCCGCCACAAAGAACAGCACCTGCTTGAGCAGAATCAAACCCAGCCCTGCCACGTCCACGCTGCCGGTGTTGACGAGCGTGCACATCACGGACAGCAGGATCACGCCGATCACATCGTCAGCCACGGCCGCGCCGAGAATCGACACGCCTTCCTTCGAATCAAGCAGTCCGGCTTCCTTCAGCACCGCCACGGAAATCGATACGGACGTGGCGGAGAACACCACGCCGATGAACGCAGCCGGAATCGGCTTGAAGCCAAACAGCAGGCTCACTCCACCCATCACCGCCACGGGGAACACCACGCCCATGCACGCGATGATGACCGCCGCCTTCGAATATTTCTTCAGCAACTGCAGGTCGCAGCCGACACCGCCCAAAAACATGAGGATGATGATGCCGAGGTCGCTGAACAATGACAGCGAATCGCTCATGTGCATCACGCCCAGCAGCGAAGGGCCCACGAGAATGCCGACGAGGATCTGCCCGATCACTTCCGGCAGCTGCGCTTTGCGGCAGATCAGCCCGGAAACCGTGGTCAGCATCAAAATGGCGCACAGTGAAATGATGAACGTTGCCATGGTCCTCGCCGCTCTCTCGTTACGCGCGCCATACGTTCGCCGCACCGCGCGTTCGGTGTACATGCCACGCGCTCGCCGTACGCGGCGTTCTCCCGTCGCGTGCCACGCGTGTTCTGTAAGTTTCAGCTACCCAACTTACTCCGTCCGCAGCGTTGCCCGCCGCTTCCGTCCACCGTCGCAATTTCATATTGCGATTGCCGGGCGATTGTGCCTTCCGTATTTCCGTACCGCCGGTTTCGTTGGAATTCCGCCATTTTTCGGCGTAGGTTGACGTTTCGCGCGGATGGCGTTACGTTGGCGTAACACGTCGTAACGTTTTCAAAACGCGGCCGGCGTTCCATATCGTTCTGTCAGCCCCACACGATGGGGACGGAAATGTTGAACCAAATATAGAGAAAGAAAGAGGAGGGTGACATGGGCCAGCTTGATTCTGGAAATGCCGCGTGGATATTGACTTCCGCGTCCCTTGTGTTCCTCATGACGCCTGGTGTGGCGTTCTTCTATGGTGGCATGGTCCGCGCCAAGGCCGTGCTGGAATATGATGATCATGGAGGCGGCCGCACTGTCCGTCACGATGATCATGTGGGTGCTGTGGGGTTGGTCGATCGCCTACGCCGGCACCTCGGTCGGCGGCATCTTCGGCGACCCGGCAACCGGCTTCCTGCTGAAGGACACCATGGTTTCCGATAAGGGCGTCTTCACATCGGCCGCACTGAACGGCAACAACTACCCGGTCAGCGTCGACGTGGCCTTCCAGTCCGCGTTCGCCATGATCACCGTCGCGTTGATCTGCGGCGCCATCGCCGAACGTGTGAAGTACTCCACGTGGATGATTTTCGTGGCGCTGTGGATCACGTTCGATTACGCTCCGCTCGCTCACATGGTGTGGAACGGCGGCCTGCTGTCCGCTGACGGCGCCATTTCCCAGGCGATCGGCGCAGCCGCCCACGATTTCGCAGGTGGTACGGTCGTCCACATCAACGCCGCAGTCGCCGCTCTGGTCATCGTGCTGATCATCGGCAAGCGTAAGGGCTTCGGCACGCAGCCGTTCCGCCCGCACAATGTTCCGTTCGTCATGCTCGGCGCCTTCCTGCTGTGGTTCGGCTGGTTCGGCTTCAACGCCGGTTCCGCCTTCGCAGCCAACGGCACCGCCGGCTACGCGTGGGTTTCCACGTCCGCTGCAACCGCTGCGGCAATGCTCTCCTGGGGCTTCACCGAGAAGATCCGCACCGGCCACTACACCGCAATGGGTGCCGCTTCCGGCATCGTCGCGGGCCTCGTCGCCATCACCCCGGCCGCCGATGTGGTCTCCCCGCTGTGGGCCATCGTCCTCGGCGCCATCGCCGGTGTGCTCACCTGCCTGGCCTGCGGTCTGAAGTTCAAGCTCGGCTATGACGATTCCCTCGACGTCGTCGGCGTCCACGGCGTTGGCGGCTTCACCGGCACCGTGCTCATCGGCTTCTTCGGCGAAGGCACCGGCCTGTTCGCAGGCGGCGACTGGAGGCAGCTGGTCGTCCAGCTCATCGTCGCTCTCGTGGCCATCGTCTGGTCCGCCGTCATCACCGGCATCATCGCCTTCGCTCTGGAGAAGACGATCGGCTGGCGCGTCACCGAAGCCCAGGAAGTCGGCGGCATCGATCTTGCCGACCAGGGCGAACGTGCTTACGATTTTGCTGGTACCGCCAGCTCCGTCCTCAAGGAGGTGAAGTGAGATGAAGCTCATTACCGCTATCATCCAGCCCCATAAACTCGACGATGTCAAGGAAGCCCTCGCAGCCGCGGGCGTGCACGGCCTGACCGTGTCCGAGGCAAACGGTTATGGCCGTCAGCGCGGCCACACCGAGGTCTACCGTGGCGCCGAATACACCGTGGATCTCATTCCGAAGATCCGCATCGAGGTGCTGTCCGACGACGCCGATGCCGAAACCCTGGTTGGCGTGATCGTCAAGTCCGCCGGCTCCGGCACCATCGGCGACGGTAAGGTCTGGGTGGCTCCGCTTGACTCGGTGACCCGCGTGCGCACCGGCGAAACCGGTTCCGCCGCCATCTGATCCGTCCGGCCTTGTGATCGGGCCGATTCGGACAAGATGAAATAAAGACCCCGGGCTTGAAGTTCGGGTTATCAATTACGACACATCCCCGTACGTGCCTCGCGCCGTGCGGGGATTGTCATAAGTCGTCATAGGTTTCATAAGGAACGTGCGTTATGACTTCAGCAGTCGATGGTCTCAAACAACGGTTCATGGCCATGAGCCAGCCCGACGCCGACGGCGTCTACCGCAATGGCGCGGCGAAACGCAAAGCCCGCACGGAATTGGCCATGGGCAATCTCACACAGTTGTGGAACGAAGCCTGCGAGGCGGTTTCCTTCGATGTTCCGGCAACCGGCATCGGTCTCGGCGCGGTCGGTTCGCTGGCACGTGGACAGGTGGGCCCCTAGCTCCGACCTTGATCTGGTGGTCATCTACGAACCGCACGCGCTGACCGACCAGCAGCTCAACGAGCTCGCCAACAAACTGTGGTATCCGATTTGGGATTCCGGCCTCGACCTCGACCAGTCGGTACGTACCGTCGCGCAATGCGAGGCCGTCACCGACCGCGACCTGCCCGCAGCCATGGGATGGTTGGACGTGGTGCCGATCGCGGGGGACACTGGACTTATCGAAAGCACAGCCGTATCCATATTGGAACGATGGCGCAAGGCCGCACGCAAACGTCTGTCGGAACTGCTCGGCTCCGCCAAATCGCGCCTCGACGAATTCGGCCGCATGGCCTACATCAACCAGCCGGACATCAAGGAGGCGCGCGGTGGCCTGCGCGACTCCGTATTGGTGTCCGCGCTCGCCGCATCCTGGCTTGCCGACCGTCCGCACGGCACGTATGACGACGCCGTCGAACGGTTGCTGGACGTGCGCGACTGCATTCATCTGGTCGCCGGCAAAGATACGAACATGCTGCTATCGCCCTACCAAGCCAAAGTCGCGGCGATGCTCGGTCTGGCCGATCCGACGCTGCCAGACGGCGAACGTGAGGCGAAGTCGATCGACGATCTGCAAACGTTGCTGGCACGCGTTGGCCGGCAGATCGCGTTCTCCCTTGATTCCACCGCGTCGCGCGCCGAGCATTCGCTGACGCACGACAAGCCGCGATTCGCCTTCTTCCAAGTGTTCCAGCCGCGCGGCGGCGGCAAACGTCAGGCACCGACCTTCGATGTGATCGCCCCCGGCGTGGCCAGGCATGAAGAGGAAATCGTGCTCGCTCCGGGCGCGGAACCGGCCGCCGACCCGAACCTCGTGCTGCGCGTGGCCGTCGCGGCCGCGGAATTCGGCCTGCCGATCGCCCCGGGAACGTTGCGGAATCTCAAAAAATGCCCTATCGGCGACCGCAACTGGACGGACGAATCGCGTGAACTGTTCATACGACTGCTGGCTTCCGGCCCCGCGCTGCTCAACGTGTGGGAAGACATCGATTTCATCGACGTGCCCGGCAAGCTCATCCCCGAATGGTTGGGCGTGCGCAACCGGCCAAGCGCGTCCGCCGCGCACCGCTATACGATTGACCGGCACATGGTGGAGGTCGTCACGCGGCTCGGCCGTGAAACACCCAGCGGTGGGCGGTACGACGACCGGCATTACGAGGCGCTGCTGCTCGCCGGCATCTTGCATGACATCGGCAAACGACCGGGGGTGGCCAACCATGCGGCGGAAGGCGCTCGGCATGCGACCGTGGTCGTGGAACGCATGGGATTCGACCGCGACATCGTCCGCTGGGTCACGCTGCTGGTACGCGAGCATCTGACATTGTCGGAGTTCGCCACAGGCCGCAATCCCAATGATCCCAACGTCGGCGATGATCTGGCCGGCCGGCTCGACCATAATCCCGTGCTGCTCGACATGCTGTTCGACCTGACCCGCGCCGACGGCTCCTCGTTGGGGGCCACGTCCGGCGAGACCATCTCCAAACAGTACGGGTGGAGCAAATGGCGTGAAACGTTGGTGCGCACCATGTACAACGCCACCCGATACCACATGTGAGCGCCGGTTTCTCGCATGCGCCAAGCCGATATGCCCCCGTATTTCTCGTCGTTTACGGAAAAGCGGGGTGCATATCACCTTCCGTTCACTTCGGCAAATCGAAATAAGGGAATCGGGGTGCATGCTTTAGGATGTCCCCAAGTTGTCCACTCAGTTATCCCCACTCTGTGGATAAGTCGAAACGTTTTCCACATGGTTATCCCCAATATGTGGATAACTCGGCTTTTTTCGACTTTCTTATCCACACCAAAGCCATTCGCGCGTGTCGTTCGGTGGATGCGGAGATTCATCCATAATCTCAATGCAACACCGGTCGTGACGGCACGCACGTATTATGGTTTTCCTCGGTATTGAACACATTCGATTGACTGCTGCGGTTGGAGGGACATGGCGGAGAACGACTCTTGGAACAACGGTTCGGCGCAGAACCGCGGATTTTCGAACGCTGGAAACGGTGCGAACGGCATGAACGGCCGATCCGGCCAAGCCGTGCGCGACGCCCTGTTCGACCGCGTGCCGCCGCATGACGACGCCGCCGAAATGGCGGTGTTGGGCGGCATGCTGATGAGCAAGGACGCCATCGGCGAAGTATCGCAGATGATCGACGTGTCCGACTTCTACCAGCCACGCAACCAAACCGTGTACGAAGCGGTCATCAAACTGTTCTCGGCCTCCCAGCCGGTCGACGCCGTGCTGGTGGCCAACGAGCTGCTCGCCGAAGGCAATCTGGAAAAAGTGGGTGGCTCCGACTATCTGCACAGCCTGGTCGCATCGGTTCCGACCGCCGCAAACGCCACGTATTACGCCGACATCGTGCATCAGCGCGCCATCCTGCGTAATGTGATCGCGGCCGGCACCAAAATCGCACAGCTCGGCTACACCGCAGAAGGCTCGCAGGCCGAAGACGTCGTCAACCTGGCACAGGCCGAAGTATATGAGATGTCCACCGGCAAAGTGCGGCAGGACTACGCGCCGATCGGCACCGTCATCGCCGATACGCTTGACCAGCTCGACCGTCTGCAAAGCGGCGAAGTGTCCCGAGGCGTGCCGACGGGCTTCCGCGACATCGACGACGTGACGCAGGGCCTGCAGCCCGGCCAGATGATCGTCGTGGCAGGCCGACCGGCCATGGGCAAGTCCACACTCGGTGTGGATTTCGCCCGTTCCGCGGCACTGCATCACGGATTGACGACCATCATCTTCAGCTTGGAAATGAGCAAAAACGAGTTGGCGCAACGTATCATCTCCGCTGAATCCAACATTCCGCTCGCCGCCATGCGCCGCGCGGACGACATCACGCCGGAACGTTGGGCCATCCTGAACGAGTTGCAAGGCAAGCTGCAGAACGCGCCCCTGTTCATCGACGACAGCCCGAACATGAGCCTGATGGAAATCCGCGCGAAATGCCGCCGACTGAAGCAGACGAACGATTTGAAACTCGTCGTCATCGACTACCTGCAGCTCATGACCTCCGGCAAGGCCGTGGAAAGCCGCCAGCAGGAAGTGTCCGACTTCTCCCGTGCGCTGAAGCTGCTCGCCAAGGAGCTGGAAGTGCCGGTGGTGGCACTGAGCCAGCTGAACCGTGGCCCCGAAATGCGTCAGGACAAGAAGCCGCAGCTGTCCGACCTGCGTGAATCCGGCTCTATCGAACAGGACGCCGACGTGGTGTTCCTCGTGCACCGTCCGGACGCCTACGACAAGGAGGACCGCCCGGGCGAGGCCGACATCATCATGGCGAAGCATCGTAACGGTCCGACCGACACGTTCAATCTTGCGTTCCTTGGCGCGTATTCGAAGTTCAAGGACATGCCCCAGGATTACCAGTCCCAGCAGGAGGCGGTGTGATATGGCTTGGAATTCCTTCGCAACCCCGTTGATCGGCAAGGCCGTGCGCGCGGCCTCCCGTTTGGCGCACGGCGGTGGCAGCGCGTTCCCCGGCAAAATCGTGGAACGCATCGACCCGCAATTCCTGTCGCGCACATTGGCGCAACTGCCGCTCGGCGTGGTGCTCGTCTCCGGCACGAACGGCAAAACCACCACCACACGCATGGTGGCCAGCATGCTGCAATCGCTCGGATTGAAGGTGTTCACCAACCCGACCGGCTCGAACTTCACCCGTGGCGTGGTTTCGTCGCTGCTTGCGGAAGTCTCGCTTTCCGGCAAACTCGACGCCGACATCGCGGTGCTGGAACTCGACGAGGCGTACGCCGTGCATTTCGTCAAGCAGGTGCCGCCCGACTACTGCCTGCTGCTCAACGTGATGCGCGACCAGCTTGACCGTTTCGGCGAGATCGACAACACCGCGCGACTGCTGTCCAAAGCTGCGGAAGCCACCACCGGTACCGTCGTGCTCAACCGTGAGGACCCGCGCATCGCCCGTCTTGCTGACGTGGCGCATACGGAAGACGGCGTGGAAGTACGCTACTTCGGCCTTGACGAATCGTTGCGCGGCTTCTTCCCGTCGGATGACGACATGAGCACCACTGTTGACGCGGAAGCGCACGACAGTGCGGAACATGGCGGAAATATTGGCGATTCGGGCAATGCCGGCGATACTGCCGATGCCGTTGCGGCTGCCGCGCCGGCCACATCGCAACCGCAGGACGGTCCCGACGCGCTGCCCGCCGACGTGACGTTGCGCGCCGTGGGCGACCACCGCGCCACCTTCGCGATCGACGGCGAAACGTATGAGACGGCCGTGAAACTGGAAGGCGTATACAACCTGTACAACGCGGCCGCCGCGCTCGCCGTGGTGCGCGCCGTCGCAGCGGACGCGCAGGCGATGTTCCTGCCGTTCGAAGACGCGCTCGCCGACAGTGTCGACGCGGACGGTGCCGATACCGGTACCGAAACGGACGGCAACGGCTCGCATGACGCCATCGACCAGGCCGCTGCGGACGAGATTCTGCGCGCGGCAGGCGTCTCACCCCGTATGATCGCCTTCGCGCACGCCACCACGCAGGCCATGATCGACACCGCCGGCGAGGTCACACCGGCATTCGGCCGAGGCGAGGTCATCACCGTGAACGGCACCCCCGTGGAACTGCTGCTCGTCAAAAATCCCATGGGCTTCCGCCTGTCGCTGGCCTCGTTCAAGCCCGAAGGCTGCGACACCATGATCTGCATCAACGACGAATACGCCGACGGCCGCGACATGAGCTGGCTGTGGGACGTGGACTTCACCTCGCTGCGCGGCACCGGCGTCAAAGCCGTGTCCGGCGTACGCGCGTGGGACATGGCCCTGCGCCTCGAATACGATCAGGTGCCGGTCGAATCGGTCAGCACCGACCTGGAGGAATCGGTCGTGAACTTCGTGAACGCGAATTCTGGCACCCCCAAACACATCTACTGCACGTACACGGCCATGCTGAAAACGCGTGCCGCGCTCGCCAAAATCGCCGACGTGGCCGACGCCGGCGTGGGCAAGTGAGCGCCGCGCGAAACGAAACCGCGCAATCGCAAAGCAAAACAGCGGAAGGAAGACGAGGAGACGATATGAGCCAGGTCATCGACATCGTGTCGCTGTATCCGAAGGATATGAACATCTACGGCGATTCCGGCAACGTGCTCGCCATCCAGCGCCGGCTCGCGCTGTACGGCTACGAGCCGCGCGTACACGCCTACAACCAGGGCTGCGACTGGCCCGAGCACGTGGACATGATTCTGGGTGGCGGCGGCCAGGACACCGGCCAGAAGAAGATCATCGACGACTTCTTCCAACGCGCCGACCTGCTGCGTTCGCTCGCGGCGGACGGCGTGCCGATGCTGATGATCTGCGGCCTGTACCAGCTGTTCGGCGAGTATTTCGAAACGGTCGACGGCTCCCGACTCGACGGCATCGGCGTGATCGGCGCGTACACGGTCGGCCAGGAAACACGCATGATTGGCAATCTTACGGAAACCTCCGCCGATTTCGGCAAGATCATCGGCTACGAAAACCATTCCGGACAGACGTTCCTGCGTGACGGCGTGCAGCCGCTCGGCACCGTCGAACAGGACGGCACCGGCAACAACGGCGAGGACCATACGGAAGGCGCGCGCGTCCACAACGTGATCGGCACGTACATGCACGGCTCGCTGCTGCCGAAGAATTCCGCGATCGCCGATTTCCTGATCCGCACCGCCGTCGAACGCCGTTACGGCACGTTCGATCCGGCCGCCGCCGGACAGACGGACGCGCAACGGGCCGCCCTGCATCGCATCGACGAAATCGCCGACCGTGCTCGCCGCGTGGCCATGTCCCGTCCGCGCTGACGGCTGCCATGCCGGTTCGCCGGCAATCGCACCGCCTGCGCTGAACGCCGGATATCCGCCACTTTTTATGCGATTGACCGGTTTCGCTCGGCGCAGATGTGAAGAAAATGCGATAGAGTGGTACCACCATCACCTAAAGGAGGACATCATGGCTGATTTAATTTGGTGACGGCCTGCGCAGGCTTCCTCGCCCGCGTCGGTGCCTTGGCGACCACTGTTGAGAAGAGCCAGGAAATCGTTGACGATCTCGTCAAGAAGGGCGAGCTGACCATCGAGCAGGGCAAGGCCCTCAACGCCGAACTCAAGCACAAGGTCGAAGAGGCTAAGGAAGCCCCTGAGGCCAAGGATGCAGCCCCGGCCGAAACCGAAGACAAGGCCGAGTAGCTCCAGTCTTTCGTATCGCCGTCTGCCGCGCATGTGAGCGCCCGGACGGCGATTTGCTATGCCCGCGCGACGCCGGCGAAACGTTCGTCTGGCATCGTGGGCTTTCCAGCCGATTTCCCAACCGTTTGCGAGCAGTGACATGTCTTTGAAAAACCCATCCGACAAGCCGGACGCGGCACGCCCCGAAAGCGTGGAGCCCGTCACGCTGTCCGACAGGGTCAACGCGGTCATCAACCCCACGGCCGACCCTTCGCCGGACGCCGCCTCCCAAGCAAACGGACTGACGGATGAGCTTGCCCACGAATCCGCGGACGATGCCGGCGAAACGGACGATACCGGCAAAGCGGCCGGTGCCAACGCGCAATCGTCCGAAACCATCGGCATCTTCGGAGCGCGCAAAGACACGTTCTCCGCGCGCTACCATCTGACCCGCCGCGGCAAACTCCGGCGTCTTGCGCAGATCGCGCAGATCGCCAACAAATTCGACGTGGTTCACGGACTCACGCCCGTCAAAATGCGTCTCATGCTCGAAGCGCTCGGCCCCACGTTCGTCAAGGTCGGACAGATCCTGTCCATGCGCTCCGAAATCCTGCCGCAATCGTTCTGCGACGAACTGTCCAAACTGCGCGCCGACGCCGACCCCATGCCATACAGCACGGTGCTGCAGGTGCTTGAGGACGAATACGGCCGGCCCGTGGACGAGATCTTCGACCATATCGACCCCACCCCGCTCGGCTCGGCCAGCCTTGCGCAGGTGCATCGTGCGAAACTGCTCACCGGCGAGGACGTGGCCATCAAAGTGCAACGTCCGGGCGTGCGCGAAACCATGGCGCAGGACGTGTCCATCATGCGCACCATCGCGGGAATCGCCACCAAAACCATGCGCAGCGCGCAGGTGGTGGACCTGTCCGGCGTGGTCGAGGAACTGTGGGACACCTTCGAATCGGAAACCGACTTCCTCATCGAAACGCGCAATCTGGCGGAATTCAAACGATTCTGCGAACGCTACAAATACATGGACTGCCCGAAGCCGTACCCGGAACTATGCACCGAACACGTGGTGGTCATGGACTACGTGGAAGGCATCTCCGTCTCCCATCCGGACGAGCTGCTTGCAGCCGGCTACGACCTGAAGGAAATCGGCACCAAACTCGTGGACAACTACGCCACGCAGGTACTCGACGAAGGCTTCTTCCACGCGGACCCGCACCCCGGCAACATCATGGTGCGCGGTGGGCAGATTGTGCTGCTCGACCTGGGCATGACTGGCCGGCTCAACGCCAAAACCCGTTCCGTGCTGAAGGACATGATCTTCGCCGTGGCCGAGCAGGATTCCCCCAAGCTTGCCGACGGTCTGCTGCGTTTCGCCGGAGCTGAGGCCGATCCGGAGGATTATCCGGCATTGCTGGCCGATCTGGACGTGATCGTCAAGGAATTCGGCACAGTGGACCTGGCCGAACTGGACATCGCCGCCATGCTGACGGCCCTGACGCAGATGGCGCAACGCCACGGCATCGAAGTGCCGAGCACCGTCACCACGGTCGGCCGTGCGCTGGTCACCTTGGAAGGTTTGCTCGACGAGTTCATTCCCGACGTGAACATGATCCAGATCATCTCCGACCACATCGCGGCGAGCACGTCGAAGAAGGATTTCGTCAAGGACGAGACGAAATCGCTGGCTCTCGAAAGCCATCAGGCGCTGCACAGTCTGCTGGCCGCCGCCAACGAGATGAAAGTGGCCTCCCGCATGCTCACACGCGGCCAGCTGCGCGTCAATATGGAGATGGTCGGTTCGCAGGAGCCGATCCACCTGCTCGCCAACATGGTGAACAGGCTTACGATGGCGCTTATCGTGGTCGGCCTGTTCATCGGCTCGTCGATTGTGTATTACGCGGGCATCAAGCCGGTGATTTTCGGCATTCCGATTGTCGGTTTCCTTGGCTACGTGATCGCGTTCATCCTGTCCGTCTGGATTGTGTTCGACATCTACTTCAAAGGACGTTCCAACAAAAAACGGTAGTTTTTGTGGTTTTAGCGTCGGACGGCTGACCGGACATGCATACTTGACACACTCAAGGCCGTTCGGCCAAGTCTACGGTCGAGCATGCATGTCCGGTCCACCGTCCTTTGGGGAATCGAACCGTACGTTTATGGAGCTCTCTCCGAACTGACTGGGAGGGAGGGGATTAGTCTAACGGTAAGGTGGATTCGCGTTGGATGAGGCGGCAGGGAAGGTATTCCGTGCCGTGGTGGGGCTGGCCGTTGATGGCGTCCATCAGGTAGCGGGCAGCTTTGCGGCCGATGAGTTCCGTTTCATTGTCGATGCTGGTCAGCGGCGGGCGGGAGCTCTTGGTGAGCACGTCCCAATTATCGTGGCCGATCACCGCCACATCCTCAGGAATGCGTAGATGCTGCGACTTCAACGCGTCAATGCATCCTCGTGCCAGCTGATCGCTCTGGCATGCCACGGCGTCGAACTTCACGCCTTGGTCGAGCAGCAGTCTGGTGGCGGCACGCCCCCAATTCTCGTCCCAACGGCCATAGCGAATCGGGCCAGCCGGTTCCAAACCAACCTCGGCCAACGCTTCCAACGCGCCCTTGGTGCGGTCGGTGGAGGCCGTATACGTTTCATCGCCGCCAATAATGGCGATACGGTTGCGTCCGCACGAAATCAGATGATTCACGGCCATGCGCCCGGCATCCACATTGTCACACGTCACCG
>ENA-OQKT01000060-OQKT01000060.1-human-gut-metagenome-genome-assembly--contig:-NODE-60-length-19755-cov-3.054310_pt1 | contig 19755 bp, 14 predicted proteins | sample MGYA00242650_ERZ504801 | MGnify/ENA primary metagenome ERZ504801 (study PRJEB26092, sample SAMD00036396) | human gut metagenome | host: Homo sapiens | study: EMG produced TPA metagenomics assembly of...
GGTTGATGATATGGATGGAATCGAGCAGGATATTACAGAAGAAGAAACAAAGTATATCAATGGTTATATTGATGAGCTTAATGGAATCAGGGGAACATCTTCTGCACACATTACAGAAGCAGGTACTTATACATTAGACGGAACACAGGCGGTTGCATTTAGCCGTATCCGTTATACAGAAGGAGGAGATTATAAGAGAAGTGAAAGACAGAGAACAGTTCTCTTTAAGATTTTCTCAAAAAGCACAGGAGCTTGATAAAGCGAAAAAGATCGATATTGCCAAGAGCATGCTTGATAAAATTAATACAAACTATTTAGAGAGCGAAGTACTTCGTCTTTAAGTAAAATCACAGAATACAAGGTGGAAGCAATGGATGCATTCCAAAGGTATTCTATTCCGGTAAGATTGATGGTGTGTTCTATGAAGTTCCGGTTACATTGAATGACATGAGTACACAGATGCATACATTTTTGTATCCGACAGAAACGTATACACCTTCTGAGACAGTTCAGTCGATCAGTGCTCAGGAAAGCGCAGTAGCGCCGACAGCGAATAATGATTTTACACAGCAGTAAGAGCTGGAGTTAAACTGATTTTTGAAAAGAGTTGTGAGAAATAGAGGATAATCTCGTTTTTTACAGCTCTTTTTTGTATATGAAAAAGGCGTAGCCGGATTGTCAGATGAAAGACATATGATTTATATGAAAAAGCTGGATTTTTACTCATCTGATATCGAAAAGGTACTCAAGATAGAGTTTAATTATGGCAGCATGATGCGTACTTTTAAGAATATGAATTATGATAATGAAGTGCTTATCTGCCATGGAGATGACATAGTGCTGTCAAATGGGGCCTACAGTGGAGTCAACAAACCATTTAAGACATTGGAGGCGATTGGGAAAATAAGCGACTCCGTATACAGGCAGAAGCTCTCTTTGTATGGCTGTGATCTTGATATATATGTGTTTAAGACACGCAGTAATATATGGAGCATGCTTATGCACAATGCACCGATTATTGTTTTTCTGATGCTTATAAATGTATTCTTTCCACTTTGTCTGTTCAGTATCTTTAACCATTCCTTTACGAGCAGGATATTACAGCTTTCAAAGGTATTTAAGTCAGTTGACAGCGAAAAGCTTGTATCTATGACTGACAGGGAGAGCAAAGATGAGATCGGCAGCATGATAAAAAATTACAACAGGATGGTAAGCCGCACAAATGACTTGATCCAGACTGTATATAAGAATAAGCTAAAAGAGCAGGAGATGCTTGTAAGTCAGAAAAACGCAGAGCTTCTTGCACTGCACAGCCAGATAAATCCGCACTTTCTGTTTAATGCGCTTGAGAGCATACGAATGCACAGTCTGCTGAAAAAGGAAAATGAGACGGCTGATATGGTCGAAAAACTCGCCATCATGCAAAGACAGTATGTGGAGTGGGGAAATGATGCTGTAACCGTTGCAAAGGAATGTGAATTTGTAAAAGCCTATCTGGCATTGCAGAAATACCGGTTTGGCGAGCGACTGAACTATAACATAGATATAGAAGCAGACTGCATGGAATGTCAGGTGCCAAAACTTACGCTTGTAACCTTTGTTGAAAATGCCTGTGTGCATGGCATAGAAAGTAAAGCTGCTCCGGGCTGGATATTTGTGCGTATATTCAAAAAAGCCGGGTTCATGCATATAGAGGTTGAGGATACAGGTAGCGGAATTGATCCGGATGCTCTTGAAAAAATGAAAAGTAACATGAAAAATGCAGATATCGATATGTTAAAGACCGGTGGCAGAGTGGGTGTGATAAATGCCTGCCTGCGTATCAAAATGGTAACGGAATCTAAAGCAGTATTTGATGTGGACAGTGAGGAAGGCTGCGGTACGACTGTTATGATAAAAATACCGGAAACATATTTATAGGGAGATTTAAAATGCTTAAAGTATTATTGGTGGATGATGAGCCTTTCATAATACAGGGGCTTAAGGTGATCATTGATTGGGAAAATGAAGAATTTGAGATAGCAGGAACGGCCAAAAATGGAAAGGAAGCCCTGCAGTTTCTGGAAAATGAGAATGTGGATCTGGTCATAGCCGATATAAGGATGCCGGAGATGACAGGACTTGAGCTGCTTGAGACTTTGAGAAAAGATAAAAAATACAGATGTGTATTTTGTGATATTAAGCGGTTATGCAGATTTTAGCTATGCGCAGCAGGCTATGCAGAATGACTGTACGGATTACATACTAAAGCCGGTGGACAAGGAGATGCTGCTTAAGGTACTAAACAAGGTTCTTGTGCTCAAAAAACGAGAAAAACAAGATCGACGAGGATAACAAAAAGATGAAACAGGCATACCTTGCAGGACACCTGATATCTCTGATACGGGGCAAATATGATGAAGTAAACCTGAACTATGTAAAAGAAAATATGAGGTGTGAGGGTGGAGCAAGGTATGTTGAGATACAGGTGGAGCAGTTTCCGGCAGGTGATGAGATACTCGATAGTGATATGAGAAGCTTACAGCGCAAGATGTACGAAAGCTGTGTTGCTTTTCTGGGGGCTGATTCGGCACATTGTGTATTTGATGTATCTGTAAATGAAAAAGTGTATGACATAGGCTTTATATTCTCAGATTATATGGCAGAGGAAGCCGCAAAAACCGAGAGAAAATATCTGGAGGATCTGAGAAGGTATATATGTGATAATACACAAAAGAATATAGTTATGCTGGTCGGAAGAAAAGTATCAGATATATCAAAGATAGCCAGATCATACGGCAATGCATGTATGCTCAGGTCGTTTCAGGGATTTCGCATAGTAAAGAGCATATATTACTATGAGGATGAAGTAAAGATATCGGCAGATGGAATAGTGCTTTGTAAAGATAGTCTGGATGAGCTGCTTAGGACAGTGGAACAGAACAACCATGTTGAGATAAGAAATGCAGTTGCCACATTTTATGATGAGATGTCCAGCATGGGTATGAATGGGGAAAGCATGAACTTAAATATCAATTATCTGTTGTTTCAGTTCATACACCTGGCAAGTGAGCAGGATGATAATGTAAATCAGCAGGAGATTTTGCGACTCATAAGTGAGAGCAGCTTTAAGACCGGTATTGAGAGGGGAAGCCGTGCACATATGACAAGATTTTGCTGTGAGTATGGTGATTATCTGTCGCAGCTTAGAAAAAATGTGTCAAGAGGTGTGATCGGCATGGTAGAAAAGGAAGTAAGAGACAATTATGCCACGAACATCACGCTTAAGAGCCTGAGTGAGAAGTATTATGTAAACAGTGCATACTTAGGGCAGCTTTTCAGAAAAAAATACGGACAGTCCTTTAAGGATTATCTGAACAATTACAGGATGGAACGGGCGGCAGAGCTTCTGCTTAGGACTGATAAGAAGATAATACAGATAGCAGAGAAAGTCGGATATCATGATATGGATTATTTTGTGAACAGGTTTATACAGGTAAAAGGCTGTACACCGGCGCGTTTCAGACGCCAGATGCAAAGTGGAGAATAATATATATTACTGCAAAACAGGGTAAATTATAGTTTTTTCGAGAAACTATAGTTTACCCTGTTTTTGACTATAGTTACTCCGATTGTTTGAAAACTTAAAAAGTATAAAATTAAGTTATCAAAAGGGAGGACATTACAATATGAGAAGAAAAAAATTTGTAAGCATGCTGCTTGTGGCTACTATGGCAGCAACACTGTTTGCCGGATGTGGCAATGATAGTGGCAAAAAAGGTAGCTCCGGAGGTGCGAAAGAGTTTGATGCATTCTTTGCTGTACCGGGATCTGAAATCAATGATGATAATGAAATCCAGAAGATCATCGAGGAAAAGACAGGTGTAAGGGTAAAGGAAACCTGGCTTACCGGACAGACAGCAGATGAGGCAGTCGGAACAATGATCGCAGGTGGCGAGTATCCTGATTTCATTGACGGTATGAGTGGACAGAAGCAGTTATATGATGCAGGCGCACTTGTTCCATTGGATGACTACATCGAGAAATATCCAAACATCAAAAATCTTTTCACAGAACTTGAGTGGGAAAAACTTCGTCAGGATGACGGACATATCTACTGGATACCACAGTTTAGCTGCATAAAGGGAGACGAGAAAGTCTGCACACACAATGACGAGGCATTCTGGATCCAGGCAAGAGTACTTAAATGGGCTAACTATCCGCAGATCAAGACACTGGATCAGTATTTGACTCATCGAGAAATATAATGAAGCAAATCCAACAATGGCTGATGGAACAGAAAATATTCCATATACAATCCTTTGTGAAGATTGGAGATATTTCTGTCTTGAGAATGCACCACAGTTCCTTGACGGATATCCAAACGATGGATCATGTATGGTAGATCCTGATACAAAGAAAGTACTTGACTATAATACATCTGATACAGCAGTTAAATATTTCAAGAAGCTCAATGAAGAGTATAATAAGGGAATTGTAGATCCTGAGTCATTCACACAGACATATGATGAATATATCTCTAAGCTTTCTACAGGACGTGTACTTGGAATGATTGACCAGTGGTGGGATTTTGCATACACAGCAGGTGATGCAATTAAACAGGCAGGCCTTGATGAGCAGGGATGCGATTACATTCCGGTACCTGTAACAATCGACGGCCGTGACAATCAGTGGCACAATGCAGGCGGCGCTTTCAACGCGTCAACAGGTCTTGCTGTTACAACATCCTGTGATGATGTAGATGCGGCCATGAAGTTTGTAAATGATCTTCTTGATCAGGATATCCACAATCTCAGATACTGGGGTGTCAAGGGTACTGACTATGAAGTAGATGAGAATGGTGAGTTTTACAAAACAGCAGATGAGAGAAAGAAGGCTTCTGATACAGCATACAAGGCCTCTCATTCATGCCCATACTCATACTTCCCACAGTACAATGGAACAAGTGATGATGGAATCAATGCCAACAAACCTGATGGACAGGCAAGAGAGTTCTATGATGGTCTTAACAGTGATGTAAAAGAGGTTTTCGATGCCTATGGTGTTAAGACATACGTTGAAATGCTTGGAACAAACAATGCACCTGGAGACTGGTATCCGATGTGGTCATTCTCTAACAACTTTACCACAGACACTCCTGGTGGAGTAGCCTGGACAAAGATTGGCGAACTTAAGCATGCGGAGCTTCCAAAGGTTGTTATGGCAAAAGACTTTGACAGTGCATGGGATACATACATGGATAAATACAATGCATGTAATCCACAGGATTTCCTGGGTGAATTACAGACCGAGCTTGATAAAAGATTAGAGCAGGCTGCTAAATTCAAATAAAGCTTAAATGAAATTTAAGGCAGGCAGATATAATAGCGTTTTATCTGCCTGCTGACTTTAAGGAGTGGTGTCATGTCATTAACGAGAAAAAACAAAAAAGAGAAGGTCAGAAAACCTAGAACAAAAATTACATGGAAAGAAGTCAAACGTCAGAAAGTGCTGCTGTTCTGGGCAGCAATAATGGTGGCATATGGAGTTATATTCTATTATCTACCGCTCGCTGGCTGGGCAATGGCATTTCAGGATTACAAACCAAGACTTGGTATATTCCATTCTGCATTTGTTGGATTGGACAAATTCAAGATGCTGTTCTCGGATATGACATTTATCCGTGTTATAAGAAATACACTTGCAATGGGTGTTATCAATCTGGTTGTAACTTTTGTCACAGCCATAGCATTTGCAATCTTACTGAATGAGATTGCATCAAAGGGTGGAAAGAAAGTAGTACAGACTATATCATATCTTCCACATTTCCTTTCATGGATCATTGTAACAGGTATTTTACACGATATGCTTTCAGGAACAGGTATTGTAAATGAGTTCCTTGTAAATATGCATATTATAGACCAACCGATAAACTTTTTCGCACATCCGGGATATTTCTGGCCGATAGTGGCATTTGCCAATGTATGGAAAGAAACAGGATGGAATGCAATCATATATCTTGCAGCCATTACATCAATAGATCCTTCACTTTACGAAGCAGCATCTATTGATGGAGCGGGACGCTGGGCAAAGATCAAGTATGTAACACTGCCGGGAATCAAACCAACTATTATAATCCTTCTTCTTATGAATGTAGGTAATGTTTTAAATGCAGGATTTGAGATACAGTATCTCTTAGGAAACGGTCTGATACAGGATGTATCACAGACTATTGATATTTATGTACTTAAATGGGGCATAAGCCAGGGAGATTATGCAATAGGTACCGCAGCAGGTATATTCAAGAGTGTGGTAAGTATAATTCTTATATTTATTGCAAATAGAATTGCCAAACATAATGGTGAAGAGCAGTTGTTTTAAGGAGGTCTTGTACGATGGCAGATATAACAGCAGGCTCTGTAAAGAGCAAAAAGAAAAAGAAGATAAGTATATTTCCAATTGTAAATGGCATCATTATGGTACTGTTTGTGATCATAACGCTTTATCCGGTGCTTAATACACTTGCGATATCGCTTAATGATGGTACAGATGCATTAAGAGGTGGAATTTACCTCTTACCAAGAAAGTTTACCTGGAAGAATTATATAACGGTTTTGCAAAAAAATAATCTTATAACAGGAGCATATATTACTGTTGCCAGAACAATAATTGGAACAGTCTTAGCACTGGTGGCAAATGCAATCCTTGCTTTTATAGTCAGCAGAAAAAGATTTTTGTTCAAAAGAGGTTTATCCCTGTTTTGGGTTATCACAATGTATGTCAATGGTGGATTAATCCCTGTCTTCCTCCTGTACAAGGGACTTGGGCTTACCAATAGTTTTTGGGTTTATGTAGTCCCTGGAATGGTCAGTGCGTTTAACATGCTTGTTATCAGGACATATATGAATGGAATTCCTGACAGCTTAGAGGAATCAGCGCAGCTTGACGGTGCAGGATATACCACCATTTTTCTGAAGATTTATTCCCCTCTCTGCAAACCGGTATATGCGACAGTAGCTTTATTCGTAGCAGTAGGACAGTGGAACTCATGGTTTGATGCAATGCTTTATAACCGTATGAGTACAAAGCTTACTACATTACAGTATGAGCTTATGAAGCTTCTTTCAGCTGTAACAAATCAGGGAGGATCAGCAGAAGCAATGAAAAATGCTGTAGGCGCAGTTACACCTACCTCAGTTCGTGCCGCAGCAACAATTGTAACAATGCTTCCGATCATATGTATTTACCCGTTTTTACAGAAATACTTTGTTACAGGACTTACACTTGGTGGAGTTAAAGAATAAATATTTTTTTACAGGATGCCCGGCAGGATAACTGCCGGGTGTTTTTGTGTAAATGTTTATTTGAAAGGAGAATTTTCTTCAAATCAGGAGCAAAATGAGAAAAATGGTACGTTGGCACTAAATAGTAGTGGATTATTATAAAAAAATGTTGTATAATAAAGCTACTCTAAAAACTCAAACAAAAGAAGGGGGATTTTATGAATAGTCAACAGTATAACAGAGCCAACAAACGTGTATTCCTGGCGGTAATCATAGTATTTGCATATATAGCATTTACGTTATTTGCAGCAGTTGGGACAAAAGATGCTGATATTACCAGGATAAGTATACAGCTTGTTGCGGCAATAGCAGTAATAGTAATAGCTGTAATTGCATTTATTACAAAAAGAGACAGCAGAACAGGTGCGCTTATACTTGTAAGCGCCATGACAGCAGGATATTTTATTATCGCACTGATCAATTCAACAATCGGTACATGGACATATGCCCTGCCGCTTGTTATTGCAGCGATGATATATCTGGATATAAAGATGATGATGGTGATGAACGCAGTAATAATCATATCCAGCGTCATCAGGCTTGTAATGCAGCTTGGAATAGGGGGTACAGTTCTTCAGAATGATGTGATAGCAGTTTTTGTACTTGTACTTGTGGGATATGCGTCAGACAGCATCACGATTCTTCTTACCCATTTCTTCGATGAAAATATGGAAGAAATCAAAGAATCTGCTATGGCACAGGTGGACAGCAATAAGAAGATGGTAATGGTTGCGGAGAATATTTCAAAGCACTTTGACGAGGCTATGACCATGTTAAATGATCTCGATGAGTCTGTTGCGGTGAGCCATAGTTCAATCCAGGAGATAGCAGACAGCACAGAGAGCACTGCGGAGGCTATCCAGAAGCAGGCAGCTATGTGTGTTGATATTCAGGGAAATACAGACAATGCAGAAAGTGGAATCAAGGCTATGATAGATGCCTCACGCCAGACTGATGAGACCGTAAAGCAGGGAGCTGATGTTGTGGAAGAACTCAAGGAGCAGGCACACAACGTGGCAGAGGCAAGCAATGTTACAGTGTCAGTTATTCAGAGTCTTACAGCTAAGGTAGAGGAAGTAAAGAGCTTTGTTGAGTCGATTATCAATATTTCTAACCAGACAAATCTGCTTGCTCTCAATGCTTCAATTGAGGCGGCCAGGGCAGGTGAAGCAGGAAAGGGCTTTGCGGTAGTAGCAGATGAAATCAGACAGCTCTCAGAGCAGACAAAGGATGCATCAGCCAATATTACAGAGATTATAAACAAGCTCAATGAGGACACAAGGCGTGCCAACGAGAGTATCGAGAACTCAGTATCATCGGTAGAGAAGCAGAATGAGCTTATCGACGATACAAGAGACAAGTTTAATGCCATGGGAGAGGCCGTTGAGCTGTTGATGAAGGATATCAATGTGGCTGAGGAGAGTATCAAAAAGATTCTTGATTCAACAACAGTCATATCAGACAATATCACACACCTTTCAGCTACAGGAGAAGAGGTCGCAGCTTCTTCAACAGAGGGACTTCGCATGGCTGATACCACAGTCGAGAGCATGGCAAAGTGCAAGAAGGTACTGGAAAATATCTATATGCTTGCGGATGACCTCAAAAACTCTGTTGAGGAGAGTGAGGAAGAGCTTAGTCAGAAATTTGATTTCTAAGAGCAGTAATATGTTTTTTACGGCAGGAGCGCATTTGCTCCTGCCATTTTTACATATTTTTTATGATAAAAATATTTACATTATTGTAATATATGATAAAATATTTCTAACACGATAACACAATGGCTACATAAACAATAGGATATATGGAGGAAGTTATGGACGATAACAATTATATGAACAATGACAACCGGTCGTCAGGCACACCGGACAATACAGGTGTATTCGGTCAGTCTTCAGAAACAGCAAATGGCTCAGACACATACAGCCAGCCGCAGGACACATACAATCAGCCGACAGACACATATAATCAGTCTGTATCCCAGCAGGAAAGTGGGAATGCATATGGACAGTCATCAGACCAGACAGGCAGCACAGACGGATATGTCAATAATCCGGGCAGTGCATATGGTTATGCAAATCAGGGTACATACAATCAGAATCCAAATGCCCAGGGTGCATACAATCAGAATCCAAATGCCCAGGGTACATACAACCAGAACACATATGCTCAGGGCTCATTTAATCAGTCAGCTTACGGACAGACGCAGTATGGCCAGCAGCCAAACGGACAGGGTGGCTACAATCAGACTGCATACGGACAGACAGCATACAATCAGCCACAGTATGGAGCTTAATCCATACAACCAGCCGCCAAAGAACAGCAATGGCTTTGGTATAGACTTCTCTGGTACTTGGAATCGCATCTATTGTACTGTTTTGTACATGCATCAATTATGTGACAGCTCTGCTTGCTATCATTTTTGGTATTATACATATCATAAAGGGCAACAACAAGGTGTTTGGTATAGTTGGTATAGCAACAGCAGCTATCTCAGTTATAGTCAGCATCATATTCTGGGTTATAGCAGGCTCAAACGTAAGCACAGATTTTGAAAAGGAGTTCATGAAGGGCTTTGACGAGGGCTATGAGTATTATAATGATGACGATTCCTATGAGGATTACGATTATGATTATGATTCTTTTGATTATGACGATTATGATTATCAGAATTTTGAGTATGATGGCATTTATTAGAGTTAATTATTATCAAATTATTACAGAATCAATTACATCTTGACAACAGTGGCTTTTCAGTTATATACTTAAACACAGTTAGTAAAAGGCAGTGATGAAGACAGTAGAGATGGCGGGAAAGTCAAAGAGAGCTGGGACAGGTGAGAGCCGGTATGAGTAGAGCCATTTTGAAAATCACTTCTGAGCCGCAGGCTAAAATCGCCATACAGCGTTGCGAGAGTAGGTTCTGACGTATTCCCTACGTTACAGGGGCGGGTATGCAAGGGTATTTCCCTTAAGTACATTGTAATAGGTGGTATAGACGTATCAGGCACGCGTTCCTAATTACAGGAATGTGTGCCTTTTTTGTGAATATTCAATAAACCGAAAATTCTAGTGGAGTAAGCCACAAGGAAGCCTCGTAAGAGTCGAATTTGAGGTGCATGTTGGGATGTTCACGAACAATATAGAATAAGGAGAGATAGTCATGTACAACAAAGTTGACACCAATATGAACTTCGTTGAACGCGAGAAGAAGACAGAGCAGTTCTGGAGAGAGAACAATATCTTCAGAAAATCTATGGAAAACAGAAAAGAAGGAGAGACATACACATTCTATGATGGACCTCCTACAGCAAACGGAAAGCCTCACATCGGACATGTTGAGACACGTACCATAAAGGATATGATTCCAAGATTCCAGACCATGAAGGGCAAATATGTGCCACGTAAAGCAGGCTGGGATACACACGGACTTCCTGTTGAGATCGAGGTGGAGAAGCTTCTCGGCCTTGACGGCAAGGATCAGATTGAGAACTACGGACTTGAGCCATTCATCAAGAAATGTAAAGAGTCTGTATGGAAATACAAGGGTATGTGGGAGGATTTCTCCAACACAGTAGGTTTCTGGGCTGATATGGACAATCCATACGTCACATATGACGACAATTTCATTGAGTCAGAGTGGTGGGCTCTCAAGGAAATCTGGAATAAGGGACTTCTTTACAAGGGCTTCAAGATTGTTCCTTACTGTCCTCGTTGTGGAACACCGCTTTCTGCACAGGAGGTGGCACAGGGCTACAAGACAGTTAAAGAAAAATCAGCAGTAGTACGTTTTAAGGTAGTAGGAGAGGATGCATATTTCCTCGCATGGACCACAACTCCATGGACACTTCCAAGCAACGTGGCACTCTGTGTGAACCCTAATGACACATATGTAAAGGTAAAGGCTGTTGATGGCTACACATATTATATGGCAGAGGCACTTGCAGACAAGGTGCTCTCACAGCTTCTTTCAAAAGAGGACGCAGAAGCAGGCAAGAAGGCATATGAGGTGCTTGAGACATACAAAGGAAAGGATCTTGAGTACAAGGAGTATGAGCCGCTTTATGACTGTGCTAAGCAGGTTGCCGATAAGCAGGGCAAGAAGGGCTTTTTCGTGACATGTGACACATATGTTACTATGTCAGACGGTACAGGAATCGTTCATATCGCTCCTGCATTTGGTGAGGATGATGCCAATGTCGGAAGAAATTATGACCTTCCATTTGTACAGTTTGTAAACGACAAGGGAGAGCTTACAGCCGAGACTCCGTTTGCCGGTATGTGGGTAAAGGATGCAGATCCTGAGGTATTAAAGGACTTAAGCGGCAGAAAGCAGCTCTTCGATGCTCCGAAATTTGAGCATGAGTATCCACACTGCTGGAGATGTGACAAGCCTCTTATCTACTATGCAAGAGAGTCATGGTACATCAAGGAGACAGCAGTAAAGGATGACCTTATCAGAAACAACAATACAGTAAACTGGATTCCTGAGTCTATCGGTTCAGGACGTTTCGGAAACTGGCTTGAGAATATACAGGATTGGGCTATCTCACGTAACCGTTACTGGGGCACACCACTCAATATCTGGGAGTGTGAATGCGGACACAGAGAGTGTATCGGAAGCCGTGCAGAGCTCGCCGAAAAAGCAGGAGATCCAAAGGCAGCAGAGGTAGAGCTTCACAGACCATACATCGACGCTGTGACAATCAAGTGTCCTGAATGTGGCAAGGATATGCACCGTGTACCAGAGGTACTTGACTGCTGGTTTGATTCAGGAGCCATGCCATTTGCACAGCACCACTATCCATTCGAGAACAAGGAAGTATTTGAGAAGCAGTTCCCGGCCAAGTTTATCTCAGAGGCAGTTGACCAGACACGTGGATGGTTCCATTCACTCATGGCTGAGTCTACACTCCTTTTCAACAAGGCCCCTTATGAGAATGTCATCGTGCTTGGACACGTACAGGATGAGAACGGACAGAAGATGTCCAAGTCAAAGGGCAACGCGGTAGATCCGTTTGATGCACTTGAGACATACGGTGCAGATGCCATCAGATGGTATTTCTACACAGCATCAGCTCCATGGATTCCAAAGAAGTTTTCAGGAAAGCTCGTGCTTGAGGGACAGCGTAAGTTTATGGGAACACTCTGGAACACATACGCATTCTTCGTTCTTTATGCAAATATCGACAATTTTGATGCTACAAAATACAGCCTTGAGTATGATAAGCTTGCAGTAATGGACAAGTGGATTCTTTCAAAGCTCAACTCAGCAGTGGCAGGCGTGGATGAGTGCCTGTCAAACTACAAGATTCCGGAGGCGGCAAAGTACCTTCAGGAGTTCGTAGACGACTTGAGTAACTGGTATGTACGCCGCAGCCGTGAGCGTTTCTGGGCAAAGGGCATGGAGCAGGACAAGATAAACGCATACATGACACTTTATACAGCACTTGTCACCATATCAAAGGCGGCAGCACCTATGATTCCTTTCATGACAGAGGATATCTACAGAAATCTTGTCTGCTCTATCGACAAGAGCGCACCGGAGTCAATTCATCTGTGCGACTATCCTGTAGTTGATGAGAAGCTGATTGACAAAAAGCTCGAAGCTGATATGGATGAGGTACTAAAGGTTGTAGTACTCGGACGTGCATGCCGTAACGAGGCAAATATCAAAAACCGTCAGCCAATCGGAAAAATGTTTGTAAAGGCTCCGGAAAAACTGGATGAATTTTATGTGGATATCATCGCAGACGAGCTCAACGTAAAAGAGGTTGAGTTCACTGATGATGTATCACACTACACCACCTACAAATTCAAGCCACAGCTTAGAACAGTGGGTCCTAAGTATGGTAAATACCTTGGCCAGATTAAGGCAGTTTTAGCTGAGCTTGATGGTCATAAGGCCATGGAGGAGCTTAACAGCACCGGCTCTCTCAAGCTTGACAGCATTAGCGATGAAGTTGTATTATCTAAAGAGGATTTACTTATCGAGATGACTCAGATGGAGGGCTATGTGACACAGTCTGACAACAATATAACCGTTGTTCTTGACACCAACCTCACTCCTGAGCTTATCGAGGAAGGTTTCGTAAGAGAAATCATCAGTAAGATCCAGACAATGCGTAAGGACGCAGGCTTTGAGGTTATGGACCACATCGCTGTGACATACGAGGCAGATGAGAAGCTTTCAAATGTATTTGAAAAGTTTGGTGATGAAATCAAGACCGAGGTTCTTGCCGTATCAATTAAATCAGGCGAACTTAAGGGCTATGAAAAGGATTGGAAGATTAATGGTGAGGCTGTTAAGCTTGCAGTTGAAAAACAATAATCTCTGCACGAGAGGGAGCATTAATTTGCTCCCTTTTAGTGCCATAAGGAGGAATATGATGAGAGATAATACGTTTAGCAAAAAGGTGTTTATTAAGACTGTATCAGACAATTTAAAAAATAAATATCGTAAGACTATAGATGATGCCACACAGCAGGAACTTTATCAGGCTGTATCAGAGGCCGTAAAGGATGTCATCATGGATGAGTGGATTGCCACACAGAGAGTGATGGACAAGGACGATCCAAAGGTTGTTTACTATATGTCCATGGAGTTTTTGATGGGAAGAGCTCTCGGCAACAACCTTATAAACCTCTCAGCATACAAGGAGGTCAAGGAGGCTCTCAATGAGATTGGTGTGGATATCAATGCTATTGAGGACCAGGAGCCTGATCCGGCACTTGGAAACGGTGGACTCGGAAGACTGGCAGCGTGTTTCATGGATTCACTTGCCACACTTGGATATCCTGCATACGGCTGTGGAATCAGATACAGATATGGTATGTTCAAGCAGCAGATTTCAGACGGCTTCCAGATTGAGGTGCCTGACAACTGGCTCAAGGACGGATATCCATTCGAGCTTCGTCGTCCGGAGTACTGCTATGAGGTCAAGTTTGGAGGATATGTGCAGGAGAGCACAGATGAAAACGGAGAGCTTCATTTCGAGCAGAAGGACTATCAGTCGGTGCTTGCAGTGCCTTATGATATGCCTATAGTCGGTTATGACAACAATGTGGTCAATTCTCTCATGATATGGGATGCAGAGCCAAAAAACGGCTTCTCGCTCGAGTCCTTTGACCAGGGTGACTACGACAAGGCAGTGGAGCAGGAAAATCTTGCAAGAAACCTTGTTGAGGTGCTCTATCCAAACGATAACCATGTAAAGGGCAAGGAGCTTCGCTTAAAGCAGCAGTATTTCTTTGTATCAGCAAGCATCCAGCGTGCACTTGCAAGGTTTAAAAAGCATCACAGCGATTTAAAAGATCTTCCGAATAAGGTCGTTTTCCAGATGAACGATACTCACCCTACAGTTGCAGTCGCAGAGCTTATGAGAATCCTTGTGGACGAGGAGCATCTGTCATGGGATGATGCATGGGATATCACTACAAGATGTGTAGCCTACACTAACCATACAATCATGGCTGAGGCGCTTGAGAAGTGGCCAATTGAGATATTCCAGAGACTGCTTCCTCGTGTATACCAGATTGTTGACGAGATAAACAGAAGATTTGTGATGCAGATTAATGAGAGATATCCTGGCAATGAGGACAAGGTAAGAAAGATGGCTATCCTCTATGACGGACAGGTCAAGATGGCAAATATGGCTATCGTTGCAGGCTATTCTGTAAACGGTGTTGCAAAGCTTCACACAGAGATACTTAAGAATCAGGAGCTTCATGATTTCTATGAGATGTTCCCTGAGAAGTTCAATAACAAGACAAACGGAATCACACAGCGTAGATTCTTAGCACATGCAAATCCACTCCTTGCAGACTGGGCAACAAAAAAGGTAGGAGCCGGCTGGATTACAGATCTTACAATGCTTTCAAAGCTCAAGGCTTATGCGGACAGCCCTGTTGCACAGCAGGAGTTTGCTGAGATTAAGAGAGCAAACAAGGTGCGTTTAGCAAAGTATATCAAGGAGCACAATGGTATTGATGTAAATCCGGATTCTATCTTTGATGTGCAGGTTAAGAGACTTCACGAGTACAAGAGACAGCTCATGAACATCCTTCATGTGATGTATCTGTACAACAAGATTAAGGAAAATCCGTCTATGGATTTCTATCCTAGAACATTCATTTTTGGAGCAAAGGCAGCAGCAGGCTACAGAAATGCAAAGAAAACAATAAAGCTCATCAACAGTGTGGCTGATGTGATAAATAACGATGCTTCTATTGGCGGCAAGCTCAAGGTAGTATTTATCGAGGATTACAAGGTATCCAATGCCGAGATTATTTTTGCGGCAGCAGATGTCAGCGAGCAGATTTCCACAGCAAGCAAGGAGGCATCCGGAACAGGAAACATGAAGTTTATGCTCAATGGAGCGCTCACTATCGGAACTATGGATGGTGCCAATGTCGAGATGTTCGATGAGGTAGGGGCTGACAACATGTTTATCTTTGGAATGAGCTCTGATGAGGTCATCTCACACGAGAACAGACATGACTACAATCCTGTTGATGTATATAATAACGATGCCGAGCTAAGAAAGGTAGTAAACCAGCTCGTAGACGGCACATACTCACCAAATGACCATGAGCTTTTCAGGGAGCTTTACAACTCACTGCTCAATTCACAGCAGGGACAGGTGGCTGACCGCTACTTTATCCTCGCAGACTTCCGCTCATATGCAAATGCACAGCAGAAGATTAATGATTATTACAAGAACAAGAGCGCATGGAGAAAGAGTGCACTGCTCAATATCGCACATGTAGGAAAGTTCTCTTCAGACAGAACAATCCAGGAATATGTGGACGATATCTGGCATCTTGACAGGATTACCGTAAATATGGCAGGAGTATAGGATTTTGGAAAAAGTTATCGCAAAGTCTGGTATCAGTGGAAGCACACTTAAGCTTATAGCCATTTTTACCATGCTCATAGACCATATTGCGGCAACGGTTATTCTTCAGATGATAAATAACGGGATAGGTGGACAAACGCTTATTGATATCTACTGGGTCATGCGTTCTATAGGGCGCATGGCCTTTCCTGTTTTCTGCTTCCTGCTTGTGGAGGGCTTCAAATATACACACAGCAGGGAAAAATATGCTGCGAGGATGTTTATATTCGCGCTTATCTCTGAGATACCGTTTGACCTTGCAATAAACAATACAGTGCTCGAATTTAAGAGCAACAATGTGTTTTTTACACTGCTTTTAGGCCTGCTTGCCATCACAGTGCTTGATTGGCTTAAGTCGGTCGATAAAATAGAAAAGGCATCCTCTGCAGTCAAGTGGTTTTTTGTCACACTGATCAGGTGTATAGTAATGGTATCAGTAGTGCTTGTTATGATGATTATTGCAGAGTTTGTGCTTTGCTGTGATTATGGTGCGGCGGGTGTAGGGTGCATTGTCATGATGTACCTGCTTTCTTCAAACCGAGATGTTGCATTTGCCGTGGCAGTCATACTGCTTGGACTTTTCTCAGGTACCATAGAGTTTTTTGCACTGTTTATGCTTATACCGCTTCGCTATTACAATGGAAAAAGAGGCATTTCACTAAAATATGTCTTTTACGCCTTTTACCCGGTGCATCTTTTTGTACTGTATCTGGTATGCAGGCTTGCTATGGATGCTGCTGTTCACACCTAACAGAGTTACAGACAACGATTCAAATGGGGGAATAGATGAAAAAGCGAATGTACACAAACCTTGAGTCGAAAAACGACACCTGAACAAATTAACGCAATTCTTACGAATTGTTCTGCCACAGTACCCGCCGGATGGCATAAACCCATGAAGGGCGGGCGGCGATACAAAAATAAAGAAAGAGGAATCCAAATGTCAGTTTTGTCATCTTCACACCCATACCGAGTACAGTCTGCTCGATGGGTCAAATAAGATAAAAGAATATGTAAAGCGCGTCAAGGAGCTTGGCATGAACTCTGCCGCAATCACAGACCATGGCAATATGTACGGTGTGGTGGAGTTTTACAAGACGGCAAAGGCAAATGATATCAATCCGGTCATAGGCTGCGAGGTATATGTGGCACCAAATTCGCGCTTTGACAGGGAGACAAGCCACGGTGATGACAGGTATTATCATCTGATTCTGCTAGCTGAAAATAATACAGGCTATGCTAATCTCATGAAGATAGTGTCAATAGGGTTCACAGAGGGCTATTATTACAGGCCGAGAGTGGATTTTGAGACGCTTGAGAGATATCACGAGGGGCTTATATGCCTGTCTGCCTGTCTGGCAGGAGAAATCCCCAGATACATCGTAAGAGGCTTTTATGACGAGGCGAAGGAGATTGCAAGGAAGTATCAGGACTGCTTTGGAAAAGACAACTTCTTCCTTGAGCTGCAGGACCATGGCATTGATGACCAGAAGCTTGTGAATCAGCAGCTTCTTAGGATGAGCAAGGAGCTTGAAATAGGGTTAGTGTGTACTAATGATGTGCACTACACCTACGAGTCCGATGCGGAGGCACATGATGTGCTTTTGTGCATCCAGACCGGGAAAAAAGGTGTCTGACGAGGACAGGATGCGCTATGATGGCGGACAGTTTTTCGTAAAGAGCGAAGAGCAGATGAGAGCGCTTTTCCCATATGCTACAGAGGCTATTGAGAATACACAGAAAATTGCCGACAGATGCAATGTGACGCTTGAGTTTGGCAATTACAAGATTCCAAAGTATGAGGTGCCAGAGGGCTATGATAGTGCCGAAGCCTTCCTTACAGAGCTTTGCGAGAAGGGCTTTAGGGAAAAATACATAGGCTGTGGCGAGTACAGTGCTGATGAGCTTAAAAAGATACATGCAGATATGGACTATGAGCTTGGTATCATAAAGACCATGGGCTTTATAGAGTATATCCTTATCGTGTGGGATTATATCAACTGGTGCCGCACGCACGACTGCTGGGTAGGCCCGGGACGAGGCTCAGCGGCGGGAAGCAGGGTGTGCTATTGTACCGGAATCACGGATATTGATCCGGTTAAATACAATCTGCTTTTTGAAAGATTTCTTAACCCTGAGCGAGTTTCCATGCCTGATATTGATGTGGATTTCGAGTATGCGGAGAGATATCGCGCCATAGAGTATGTTCAGCAGAAGTACGGACACGATTCTGTAACACAGATAGTCACCTTTGGTACGATGGCAGCAAGAGGAGTCATAAAATCAGTCGGAAAGGCGCTGGATTTCCCATATGCAGAGACTGACAGGCTTGCAAAGATGGTGCCTCAGGAGCTTAATATCACGATTGACAAGGCTCTTCAGATGAACCCGGAGTTTAAGGGCATTTACGACAGTGATGCGAGAGTGCATGAAATGATAGATATGGCAAAAAGGCTTGAGGGACTGCCAAACCACACGTCAGTGCATGCAGCAGGTGTGGTAATCTATCCGGGTGTTGCGAGCGATTATGTGCCTCTTGGAAGGGCAAACGACGGAAGCCCTACCGCAGAGTACAACATGGTACAGCTCGAGGAGCTTGGCCTTTTAAAGATGGATTTTCTGGGGCTTCGTACACTCACGGTGCTAAAGGATTCTGTGAAGAATATCAAGGCATCAAGGGGCATTGATGTGGATATCGACCATATTGATTTCAACGATAAGGGCACACTTGACTTTATCGGAACAGGAAAGACGGAAGGCGTATTCCAGCTGGAGTCTGCCGGTATGCAAAGCTTCATGAAGGAACTCAGTCCACAGAGCTTTGAGGACATCGTGGCCGGTATTTCGCTCTACCGTCCGGGTCCTATGGATTTCATTCCCAACTATATAAAGGGCAAGAACAATCCAAAGGAGATAAGCTATGTGACACCTGAGCTTGAGAGTATTTTAGAGCCGACCTACGGCTGTATAGTATACCAGGAACAGGTTATGCAGATAGTGCAGAAGCTCGCAGGCTATACAATGGGTCAGGCGGACAACATCCGCCGTGCCATGAGCAAGAAGAAGCAGTATGTAATTGACGCAGAGCGCCAGAGCTTTGTGTACGGAGACGAGGAGCGCGGTATAAAGGGCTGTGTGGCAAACGGCATAGATGAAAAGGCTGCCAACAGCATATACGATTCGATGGTTGATTTTGCTAAGTATGCGTTCAACAAATCACATGCAGCCGCGTATGCGAAAATCAGTGTTCAGACTGCATGGCTTAAAAATTACTATCCGGTCGAATTTATGGCAGCGCTCATGACTTCTGTTATAGACAATTCAGCCAAGGCGGCGCAGTATCTTTACAGCTGTCGTGATATGGGTATTAAGGTGCTTCCGCCGGATATCAACTGTGGACAGGGCGAGTTTACCGCAGAGGGTGACCATGTCAGATATGGCATGTACGCCATCAAATCTCTAGGCAGGCCGGTAATAGACCAGATAATCGAGGAGCGGGAAAGTGGCGGCATATACCGCACACTCTCAGATTTTTA
>ENA-OQKT01000061-OQKT01000061.1-human-gut-metagenome-genome-assembly--contig:-NODE-61-length-19638-cov-3.091538_pt1 | contig 19638 bp, 18 predicted proteins | sample MGYA00242650_ERZ504801 | MGnify/ENA primary metagenome ERZ504801 (study PRJEB26092, sample SAMD00036396) | human gut metagenome | host: Homo sapiens | study: EMG produced TPA metagenomics assembly of...
AAATATACATGCTATAATAGGATCAACTGAATGATTCGTAAAGGAGACGAAAAGTTATGAACAGTATTTTTCACAGAATCAGTGTAAGAAAATATGAAGACAAACCAGTAGAAAAGGAAAAAATCATGGAAATCCTGAAGGCGGGAATGCAGGCGCCAAGTGCATGTAACCAGCAGCCTTGGGAATTTTATGTGGTAACAGACAAAGAAAAAATCCAGAAATTGTCCAAAGTAACACCATACACCGGCTGTGCAGCAGGGGCACCTGCAGTGATCGTACCAGTCTATCATACAGAAGGACTTGTTGCACCATCTTTTGCACAGATTGACATGTCCATTGCCCAAGAAAATATCTGGCTGGAAACAGATACTCTTGGTCTGGGCGGAGTATGGTTTGGCATTGCTCCGGTAGAAGAACGCATGGAAGAAGTTCACAGACTTCTGGGTCTTCCGGAAAATGTAAAAGTTTTTTCCATGTTTGCACTGGGTTATCCGGCAGAGACAAGACCGCAGCAGGACCGGTTTGATCCAGAAAGAATTCACTTCATCGAAAAATAAAGAACTGCCAGAGACATGACTGTTTGAAATTTTTTACAAATAAAGAAGGAAAAATAGATGGAATTATTTGACGTTATAGACAGCAAAGGTAATCCTGCCGGACAGATTGTATCAAGGGAAAAAGCCCATGCAGAAGGAATTCCCCACAGAACAGCTCACATATGGATTATTCGGAAAAAAGAGGGCAGAGTACAGATTCTTTTACAGAAACGCTCACAAAACAAGGATTCTTTTCCGGGAAAATTTGATACTTCCTCGGCAGGACACATCCAGGCAGGAGACGAACCACTGGAATCTGCACTTCGGGAACTGAAAGAAGAACTGGGAATCAGCGCAACACCGGAACAGCTGCACTTTGCCGGAACCTTCCCCATATCTTTCGCAAAAGAATTTCATGGAAAAATGTTTCGGGATGAAGAAATTGCTTTTGTCTACATCTATCAGGAGCCTGTGAATACAGCGGAACTTGTTCTTCAGACAGAAGAAGTAGAGGAAGTTCAGTGGTTTGATCTGGAAGAAGTATATGAACAGTGTGGAAAACGCAGGGAGATATTCTGTGTGCCCGAAGGGGGCCTGGGAGTGGTGCGGAGTTATCTGAAAAGCATTGAAAAGAATTAGGCTGAAAGAAAACGCCCTGGAGCACGTTTATTACTCATAATGAAAGTGGAACAAAGTAGAGTGCAATAATTTGATAATATTGTAGTGGGTATACATATGAAATTATTTATGAATAAGAATGAGAAATATGAAGAGCCTGAGGTTCACATGTTTTTTCATAAACAAACGAAAGAAGTAGAGCAGGTTGAGAAGTTTGTAAGATCTCTTTCTATTACCGTTCCGGTTCAATATGAGGATGAAATCTATAAATTATATCCGTTGGTCTGGATTCCAGAGCTACTATGGATCTGGATGCTACCATAAAAGGCACTAATGTTAGAGTAGGAGAAATTTATTATGAAAAATGAATTGATTTTGTTTGAAACGGCAGATAAGGAGATAAAACTTAATGTGTCTGTTAAAGATAGCACTGTATGGCTTAACAGAAATCAGTTAGCTGAGTTATTTGAAAGAGATGTGAAGACGATTGGTAAACATATTAATAATGCATTGAAAGAAGAGTTGGATAATTCAGTTGTCGCAAAATTTGCGACAACTGCTTTAGACGGTAAAATTTACCAGGTAGAGCATTATAATCTGGATATGATTATTTCTGTTGGATATAGGGTAAAATCTAATCGAGGGGTGGAATTTCGTAAATGGGCGAACAAAGTCCTTAAACAATATATTATCTAGGGATATGCAATTAATGAAAAGAGATTGGAGGCATTGCAGCGTACAGTAAGTATACAAACTAAAATGTTGGCATCAACCCTGGAAGTGATTACTTCTATGATTACTTTTGATCATCCGAGATAAAACGAAAACGCCCGAAACCCAGTAAATACAAGGCTTTCGAGCGTTTTTAAGAGCAGGGGATGAGAGAATCGAACTCCCACCAAAGGTTTTGGAGACCCCTATCATACCATTTGACCAATCCCCTATCAAAACCAACTTGTAAAATTCTTTTACTGTTGCAATTATACATATAAAAGCAACGATTGTCAAGCTTATTGTGCATTTTTATATAAAGAATTTTACAAAGAAAGAGCGGAGATGGAGGGATTTTGAACCCTCGCACCGGTTGCCCGGCCTGCCGCATTTCGAGTGCGGTCCCTTCAGCCTCTTGGGTACATCTCCATATTAAGATTAGAAACAGTTCTGAAGTGTAACCGGAACTGTTTTTTATTATATAAGGAATCTACGGAAAGGTCAATTCTTTTTTTATTGACGAATTGGTTTTGCTGTAATAAGATAATAACAAAATGCGGTTGTGTACCCTCTGGATTGCTATTGTCTGGGGATAATAAGCAGCTGCGAGGAAAGCAGATAGGTGACGATTATGACAGATAAGAAGAAAACAATTCTGGAGGCTGTGGAGAAGCTGACAGATACTTACCGTAAAGAAGAACTCTTTCTGGGAAAGGACAGAGAACGTCTTCCAAATAAGAAAGAGATTATTAACTTCATTAAAGATATGAGGTCTATTATTTTTCCCGGATATTTCAGTGTGGATTCCAGTGCCAGCGTGTTTCCGGAGCATTATGTGGCATATCGCCTGAATGATCTGTATGACTGCTTGCAGGAGCAGATTGAGATTGCTATTTTTATATCAGGGTGAAGAAGAACAGAAGGCCAAAGAACATGCAGAGCAGATCACAGAGCGATTTTTTGCAAATGTTCCGGAAATTCAGCGTATGCTGCTGACTGACCTGCAGGCAGGTTTTGACGGTGACCCGGCTGCCAAGAGTAAAGAGGAGATCATTTTCTCTTATCCTGGATTTTATGCAATTTATGTATACAGACTTGCACATGTTCTGTATCTGGAAAATGTGCCGTTTATTCCAAGAATTATGTCTGAATATGCACATGGTTATACAGGTATCGATATCAATCCGGGTGCTACGATTGGAGAATATTTCTTCATTGACCATGGAACCGGTGTTGTAATCGGTGAGACTACGGAGATTGGAAAGAATGTGAAGCTGTATCAGGGCGTGACTCTTGGCGCACTTTCCACCCGTCAGGGACAGCTGCTTGCCAATGTGAAGAGACATCCGACGATCAGAGATAATGTGACGATTTATTCTAACTCTTCTGTGCTGGGCGGTGAGACTATCTGGCAGGTAAGCCGGTAGTTGCTGCAAGCAACACCCTTAACTACAGAGGTCATCATGGCATGGCACTTACCAAGAAGAGCTGTGACGCATGTGCGCAGTGTTATCTGAACATTACCGGAGGTGTCTGTCCGATCGTTGACTGTTCAAAGAGTCTTGTCAATGGGCAGTGCGGTGGAGCAAAGAATGGAAAATGCGAAGTAGATCCGAACAAAGACTGTGCATGGGAGAAGATTTACCAGAGACTTGCAAAACAGGGACGTCTGGAAGAATTCTTAAACCAGCCTGTACAGGTTCGTGATTTCTCCAAAGTTAATTTCAAAGTGATCAATGACTATGTGAAGTCCATCAGAGAAGACAGACTGGACGGATATTACGGCGGTGTTCATCCGTCAGAACGCAAGGAATTCAGTGAGCACATCGCTCTGAAGAAATTCCCGGATCCGAAGACAGTTGTAATCTCCATGTCACAGCATCTGGGCGCACCGGCTAATCCGATCGTTCAGGTTGGTGACACTGTAAAAGTTGGTCAGAAGATCGGTGAAGCTGCCGGATTTATCAGTGCTCCGGTACATTCCAGCGTAAGCGGAACCGTAGTTGCTGTTGAACCGCGTATGCATGGTACACGTGGAAGCGAAGTGATGGCTGTTGTCATTGAATCGGATGGAAAAAATACTCTGCACGAATCCGTACAGCCACATGGTGATCTTGACAATCTTACTCCGGATGAGATCATTGATATCATCCGTGAAGCCGGAATCGTTGGTATGGGCGGTGCAGGTTTCCCGACCTGTGTCAAACTTAAACCTGCAAAACCGGTAGATACCATCCTTCTCAACGGATGTGAATGTGAGCCTCTGTTAACAGCAGACCACAGAGTACTCCTTGAGTATGCAGATGACATTATTTTTGGCCTGAAAGCAGTCCTTAAGACAACAGGTGCCGAGAAGGGTATCATCGTTATCGAGGACAATAAGCCGGATGCCATTGAATTAATGCAGAAAAAAGTTGCTGACATCGGAAACATGGAAGTATTTGTTGCAAGAACCAAATACCCGCAGGGCGCTGAGAAAACTCTCATTAAGCGAGTTATGGGAAGAATTGTTCCAAGCGGCGGTCTTCCGGCAGATGTCGGCGTTGTAGTAGATAATATCAGTACAGTAAAAGCAATCTCCGATGCGATCCAGACAGGAATGCCTCTGGTTGAGCGTGTTGCTACAGTAACAGGCGAGAAGATCAAGAATCCTGGAAACTTCGTTATCAAGATCGGTACAAGCGTAAGAGAGCTGATCGATTACTGCGGCGGATTTACAGATGACGATGTTCTGGTTAAGATGGGTGGACCAATGATGGGATTCCCTCTGAACACACTGGATGTACCGATGATGAAAGGCTCCAATGGTATCATTGCCGTTGAACCGGATGAGACAAAAGAACAGCCGTGTATCAAGTGCGGACGCTGCGTAGATGTCTGTCCGATGGAGCTTTCACCTCTGTATTTCGTGAAATATGCGAAAGACGAGAACTGGCAGGGCATGAAAGACATGAACGTTATGGATTGTGTTGAGTGCAGATGCTGTCAGTATATCTGTTCTTCCAAGATTCCGATCATTAACAGTATCAAAGCCGGAAAAAATGCAGTAAGGGGGATGAAGTAATATGTTGATTACCCAGTTAAAAGCAAAAGAAGCGATTACATCACTGACAGCCGGAAAGAAAGTTTTCATTATCAACTGTCATGGATGTAAGGAAGTTCGTTTTCCGGAAAAAGAAGCTGCCCGACTTCAGAAGGAACTTGCAGCTGAAGGAAATGTGACAGGAATCATGACAACTGATTACATCTGTAATCCGGAAAATATGGAATTACGTCTTAAGAAACATATGAGCAAGATCCAGGAAGCAGATCTGGTTCTGGTATTCTCCTGTGGTGTTGGTGTACAGACAGTTGCCGAATATCTGGATGACAAGATGGTCTGCGCAGCCTGTGATACATACCCGGTACCAGGTTTCCAGGGTGTGACACCATTAGAGTACAAATGTGACCAGTGTGGCGAATGTTATCTGAACCTGACAGGTGGAATCTGTCCGATCACAGCATGTTCAAAGAGCCTTGTGAACGGCCAGTGCGGTGGTTCCAAGAACGGTAAATGTGAAGTGGACAGCGAGATGGAATGTGGATGGGAACGCATCTACAGACGTCTGAAAGAAATCGGACGCCTTGACGCGCTGAAATGTCCGACACAGATTCATAACTTTGCAACAGACGATGAATTAAAATAGATTATAATGATTGGAGCAATGTACAATGAAAATGAAAGAATTATTCGACCGTGGTGAATTTGTAGTTTCTGCAGAAGTAGGACCGCCAAAAGGAATCCACGTAGATGAGCTGGTAGAAGAAGCAAAAACATACCTTAAGGATGTTCATGCAGTTAACGTAACTGATAACCAGTCTTCTGTTATGCGTCTTGGATCTCTTGCAATGTGTAAGGTTCTCAAGGATGCAGGCATGAATCCTATTTTCCAGCTTGCATGCCGTGACAGAAACCGTATCGCTCTGGAGTCTGATCTTCTCAGCGCTGCAATGCTGGGCATTGACAACATCCTCTGCCTCACAGGTGACCATACAAAGATGGGTGACCACCCACAGGCAAAACCTGTATTCGACCTTGACTCCGTATCCCTTCTTCACACAGTGAAGCTTCTGGAATCCGGTGTGGATCTTGGTGGAAACGAACTGGTTGGCGAGCCTCCAAAATTCTCCAAGGGTGCTGTTGTATCTCCATGCAGCGATTCCGTTGACGCACAGCTTGCAAAAATGGAAAGAAAAGTAGCTGCAGGTGCAGAATACTTCCAGACACAGGCAGTATTTGAACCGGAGAAATTCATCAAATTCATGGAAAAAGCAAAACAGTTCGGAAAACCTGTACAGGTTGGTATCATTATTCCTAAGTCCGCTGGAATGGCTAAATTCATGAACAATAATGTTGCCGGTATTCATGTTCCGGACGAAATGCTCGAGGAACTGAAAGCAGACAAAGAAAAGACAAAAGCAGGTATCACAGGTGTTGAGATCGCTGCACGTATTATCAAAGAGTGTAAGCCATACTGTCAGGGTGTACATATCATGGCACTTGGCTGGGAATCCAAGATCCCGGATCTGCTGAAACTGGCTGAGATCTAAGAAAATAAAACTCTGAGCTGTAAATAGTAACATCATTACAGAACAGTACTGCAAATAATTAAAAAAGCTGTCTGGATTCCGGATGTATTTGCATCCGGAACAGACAGCTTTTGTTGTATCAGCATCTAACCCTTAACCGCACCTGCGGAAACACCTTCTACAATGAATCTGGAAAGAAGAATGTAGACAATGATGACCGGGAAGATGGAAAAGGCGATCATTACATACACCTGTCCCATGTCAAACTTCAGGAAGTCTGCACTTCGAAGCTGTGCGATCAGTACAGGAAGTGTTTTCTTTTTATCTGAGTGAAGGACCAGCGCCGGAATGAAGTAATTATTCCAGCTCTGTACAAAGGTAAAAATTGCCTGCACAGCGATAGCCGGTTTCATAAGCGGGAATACGATTTTGTTAAAGGTATTAAATTCACCGGAACCGTCAATACGTGCTGCTTCCACAGGCTCCAGAGGAAGGTTGCTTTCCATGTACTGTTTCATATAGAAGAAAGTAATAGGAGCAGCAATACTTGGAACGATCAGTGGGACAAAGGAGTCGTCCAGACCTATTTTTCCCAACAGCTGAAGGAATCCAAGAGCAGTTACCTGAGTTGGGATCATCATGACTGCAAGGATAAATGTAAACATAAATTTTTTGCTTTAAAATTGTATGCATGGATAGCGTAAGCAGTCATTGTTGAAAAATAGGTACATAAAACAGCGGAGCAGGTAGCAATGAAAATACTGTTGAACATACCATTCCATACAGGGAGTGTTCCTGCGAGAAGATTTTTCCAGTTCTCAATGAGATGTCCTCCGGGAATGGCTGTGAATCCCTTTTTCAGTGCGCCATTAGATCTGGTGGCATTGATAAACAGTACATAAAACCAGAACAGGCAGAAGAAGGAAATGATGATCAGTACGATATAGGCAAGGGTACGCTGACCTTTCATGCTCATTCCTTTTTTATTTTTGGAGTTTTTTTTCATTCATTCTTCTCACCTCCATCAGTCTTTTATCTTGTTAAAGCGGAATACGATCAGGCTGAGCACTCCGGTGATAATGAACAGGAATACGGATAATGCACCACCCATTCCGTAGTTCTTGCTGAACAGATGCTTGTTCAGGAACATGATCAGTGTCATAGTGGAACGCATGGGGTCGCCGGTTCCGTTTGTCAGAATCTGAGGTACATCGAACATCTGCATGCCGCCGATCAGGGATGTGATCATAACATAGATCAGGATTGGACGAAGGAGTGGAAGAGTGATCTTTCTGAAAATCTGTGAGGAAGTTGCACCGTCTACTTCAGCTGCCTCGTAAAGCGAGGAGTCAATTCCCATCATACCTGCCATAAGAAGAATAGTTGTATTTCCGAACCACATCAGGAAGTTCAGGACTGCAACAAGGGTTCTGGCACTCCAGGCATGGCTGAAAAAAGGAATATGCCTGTTTCAGTATTCCTGACTGCATCAGCATTGCATTGATGGGACCGCCGTCTGCAAATAAGGTAAAGAATAACATTGCAAAGGCGGATGCCATGATCAGGTTTGGCAGATAAATAACTGTTTTGAAGAAGCGCTGTCCCTTAAGCCGGAGGCTTGGATTGGAGAACCAGGCAGCCAGGAGCAGGGAAACCAGGATCTGTGGGATAAATCCCATTACCCACATGATCATTGTGTTTTTAAAATAAATCCAGATATCGCCATCCTGAAAGAGCTTTGCATAATTGGCAAGTCCCACAAAATTCGGTCCTATCTGCGTTAATCCAGATCTGTAATTTTCAAAGAAACTGTTATAAATTGTACTGATAAGCGGAACGAGCTGGAATATGAGATATACTACTACAAATGGTATCAGGAAGATATATCCCCATTTGTTATAGCTGACCGCTTTATGGTTATTATTCTTTGCCATTATCTTCCTCCATAGTCTGCTGTAATCCAAAGTGTGCCTGCCTGATGGTCAGGCAGGCACACAGGTTTCAATGTTTGATTAATAGGAAAGTTCCGGATATTTTTCTACAACTGCCTTATAGAACAGGTCGAGAGCTTCATCATAAGATGCGTTGCCTTCGAAGTAGTTCTTCATGGCATTCTGGAATTCTTCGTTGCAGCCCTGATCATAGATACTCATGTTACTCAGATCAATCTTATCAGCGCCTGCACAGAACATAGCCAGAGGATTCTGTCCGCCGAGAACTGCATCGCCGTAGCTCTCGTCTTTAGCCATTTCTTCCATGGCAGGTTTATTGTTTACGAAGTCATTATCAGCAGTAACGATTTCTTTCATAACGTCAACGTTAGTTGTCATCGTTCTCATGATATCAGCAACCAGTGTGGGATTGTCTGTGCCTGCAGCTGCTGTGATCCATGTTCCGCCCCAGTAGAAGCCCTGTGGCCCTTCTGTTGCAGCCCAGCCGCCATCTTTACCAACTGAACCATCCTGGTCAGCGCTCATGGAGAAGTCGATGAACCATGCAGGTCCGAAATATGAGAATACATTGCTGTCTTTGAAGAAGCCCTTGCTCCAGTCATCACTCCACAATTCATAGGTAGCTGTTTCTCCGGCATCAACCATTTCCTTGGACATATCTACCCAGTTTTTGATATTGTCATCAACAGTGATCTTTCCGTCAACAACCCATGGGGAAGTTACATTATTAGAGAATACACGGTAGGCATCATTTACAGTGGAAGTCATCTGATAGCCTTTTTCCTTCAGCTCTTCGGCTGTTGCCTTAAATGTATCCCAGTCTGCAACTTTCTTCTGAACCTCTGCCGGATCATCGCTTCCGAATACTTCTTTTGCAATATCTCTTCTGTAGATCATAGCACCCGGGCAGCCCTGCCAGGAAAGACCTTTTAAGTTGCCATCCGAATCTGTCATAACATCTTTGGTGTACTGATACTGGTCTGCAACTTCCTCATCTGTGATTCCCAGATCTGCCACAGACATTGTATAATCTGTATTTACATATTTCAGTGCATAATCGGCTTCAACAAGGAAGAGATCGATTTTGTCATCTGCTGCTGCATCAGCCTGTTTCAGAAGAGTCTCATCCAGATTATTCTGATATGCATTGTCATCAGAAGGAGTAATGTTCCATACAACATCAACATCTCCGATCTTGCCATGAGTTCCGTCAACTTCTTCATATCCGGGATAGTGGTCAGTCAGACGGGATTTGAATTCTTCATTCCAGCAATAAATGTTTAAAACTTTACCTTCGTCAGCGGCTGCATCTTCAGCCCATGTTGGAACTGCTGTAAGACCGGCAAGCATAGCTGCTGTTAATGTAATTGCCATAGCTTTTCTCTTCATCATGTTATTACCTCCTTGTGATAATTGTTTTGGGTTGATTGTAACTTTTCAGCAGTCCACCAACTGTGAAGATACTGAAGATTTTCTTATTTTGCCAGATTTCTGACTGATGCACCGGGGAAAAGTCTTCCATCAACGGTGAATTTATCGATGATCGTTGTTTTAGGATTTTCGATAAGATCAATCAGCTTCTGTGCGGCAAGCCGTCCAATCGTTTCTGTGTCCTGACACAGAGTTGTCAGCCGTGGCTCCAGGATGCGTGCAAAAGTAAGTCCGTCATAGCCTGCAATGGAAATATCATCTGGTATTCGAAGTCCACGTTCGTGGATTTCATTGATGCCACCCAGTGCGGAGAAGTCATCCGGATAGAGGATACAGGTAGGAGGATCTTTCAGATCCAGAAGCTCTGAAGTTGCTATTGCTGCAGCTTCTGCATCTCGATAAGGAATGACTGGCATATATTCATCAGGTATATCGATTCGTTTTTTCTGGAGAGTTCTGTAAAAACTTCCAAGTCTGTTTCGTGTGACAGAGGAATCTTCTCCGTGAATATAGGCAATCTTTCTGTGTCCCCGTTCAAGAATATAAGAGACAAGTTCTTCCATTCCCTGAATGTTGTTGGAAACAACAGCAATTCTTCCATCAAATACATGATCGATAGTGACTACCGGTATCTCGGACTGTACCAGGCGCTGTACCTCTTCTGTAAAAAAATTGATACAGGCGATCACCACTCCATCGACTCCACGGTAACGGCAGTGCTCATAATAACTGAGATGCTGACCGGAGAGGTTTCCGCTGGTAAAAGTGATGTCATATCCTCTGGATTCGGCAGTGCGTTTAAAGCTTTCCAGTACATGATTGAAATAATCATGGGTGAGGCCACTCATGGCTTCGTCTACAAAAAGTACGCCAAGATTATAACTGCGTCTGGTCTTTAGTGCTCTTGCTGAGGAATTTGGAAGATATCCCATTTCTGATGCAGTCTTCAAAATAAGCTGTCGGGTTTCTTCGCTGATATCCGAATAACCATTAAGTGCTTTGCTGACGCTTGCAACAGATACGTTACATTGTTTTGCGATGTCTTTCATGGATACCATATTATAGTCCAGCCTTTTCTGTTTTTGTTTCTAAAACGTTTTCGCAAGCTAATCGTACTTTATTTTCAGATAAAATTCAAGTATTTTTGTTATATTTGTATAATTTATCCCTGTTGCACAAAAAAGAATTTATAATAATTTATTAATTTCACAAAAAACAGGCTTTAATATAACGAAAAGTTTCGCGATGATCTTACGGAAGTTAAAATAACAGTTGTGAAATATTTTGACTGCTAAAAATGTAGTTGATTTTTTTGAAAAACTGAATTATACTGTGATAAATCCAATCTAAACTATATAATAAACATATAAATTCTGAACGTATTCGTTTTCGCAAGTCTGTTTTCGGCCTTTTCTTCACAAGTGTTTATTTATTCTTTTTAAGGAGGCTTTTCAATGAAATTCGGATATTTTGACGACAAGGCGAAAGAATATGTTATCACTACACCACATACACCATTACCCTGGATCAATTATCTGGGAAGTAATGATTTCTTTTCACTGATCTCCAACACCTGCGGAGGATATAGCTTTTATAAAGATGCAAAATTGTTGCGAATTACCAGGTACCGTTATAATAATATTCCTGCAGATTCCAACGGAAAGTATTATTATATTAATGATGACGGAGTAATCTGGAATCCGGGAACTATGCCGTCTGCAACAGAAACAGATACTTATGAATGCAGACATGGTCTTGGATACAGTCGCTTCTGTTCTTCGAAAAATAATCTAAAAGCAGAGCTTCTGGTTTTTGTGCCCTCTGATGCTTCATGTGAGATCAATTGTCTGAAACTGAAAAATAACTCTGAAACTGAAAAAAATATTTCTCTGTTCTCATACGTGGAATTCTGCCTCTGGAATGCAGTGGATGACGCATCGAACTTCCAGAGAAATTTAAGTATCGGAGAAGTGGAAGTACAGGGGAGTACGATTTATCATAAGACAGAATACAGAGAAAGAAGGAAACATTACAGTTTCTTTACAGTAAATACACAGGTGGACAATTATGATACCAACAGAGATGCTTTTCTGGGAGCAGGAAACGGGAATGCTTTTCCAGAAGCTGTATGTAAGAAAAAATGCAGTAACTCTATTGCAAGCGGATGGTATCCCATTGCTGCACATCAGATAGATCTGACTCTGCTGCCGGGAGAGGAAAAAGAATTTGTTTTTATGCTGGGATATTGTGAAAATCCGGCAGATGATAAATGGGAAGCTCCCGGAATTATCAATAAAACCTCTGCAAAAAGCATTGATTGAAAGATTTAATACAATGGAAAAAGCGATGCAGGCCTTTGCAGAACTGAAAAATTACTGGGAAACATTGCTGGCACGCTTTGCAGTCGTCAGCGAGAACGAACATATTGACCGCATGGCAAATATCTGGAATCAATATCAGTGTATGGTAACCTTCAATATGTCCAGATCAGCATCTTATTACGAATCAGGAACAGGACGGGGGATGGGGTTTCGCGATTCTTGTCAGGATCTTCTGGGATTTGTGCATCTTATCCCGGAGCGGGCAAGGGAAAGGATTATTGATATAGCATCTACACAGTTTCCGGATGGAAGTGCATATCATCAGTACCAGCCGTTGACAAAACAGGGGAATCTGGATGTTGGAAGCGGATTTAATGACGACCCGTTATGGCTGATCGCAGCAGTAGCAGCATATATCAAAGAGACTGGTGATTATGGGATACTTGATGTGCAGGTACCCTTTGATTGTAAGAAGGGAACAGAGGTACCGCTTTTTGAACATCTGGAGAAATCTTTTTATTACACAGTAACCCATCTTGGTCCTCACAAACTTCCTCTGATCGGAAGGGCAGACTGGAATGACTGCCTGAATCTGAACTGTTTTTCCAGTGAACCTGGAGAATCCTTTCAGACAACAGGGCCGTCGGAAGGCCCTGTGGCAGAATCTGTATTTATTGCAGGTATGTTTGTGAAATATGGAAAAGAATTTGAGGAACTCTGTGAGCGGACCGGGCACACAGAACTTGCAAAAGAAGCAGGGAAAGCAGTGGATGAGATGTATCAGGCAGTGCTGGATAATGGATGGGACGGAGAATGGTTCCTGCGTGCCTATGATGCACAGTCTGAAAAGGTTGGTTCAAAAGAATGCGAAGAAGGAAAGATTTTTATTGAACCACAGGGATTCTGTGTTATGGCAGGAATCGGCAAGGAAGAAGGAATAGCAGAAAAAGCTCTGGACTCTGTGAATGAATTGCTGGAAACAAAGTATGGAATAATGATCCTTCAGCCGGCTTATACAAGATACCATCTGGAACTTGGGGAAATTACTTCTTATCCGCCTGGATATAAAGAAAATGCAGGAATTTTCTGCCACAACAATCCGTGGATTTCCATTGCGGAGACTGTGCTTGGAAGAGGAAACAGGGCATTTGAGGTTTATCGTAAAATATGTCCATCTTATATTGAGGAAATCAGTGATATTCACCGGACAGAACCATATGTATATTCGCAGATGATCGCGGGAGCTGATGCACCAGGATTTGGAGAGGCAAAAAACAGTTGGCTGACAGGAACTGCAGCGTGGACATTTGTAAACCTGTCACAGGCGCTTCTTGGTATTCTGCCAGGATATGATGGTTTGATCGTAGACCCCTGCCTTCCGGAAACGTTTGGCGATTTTAAAGTGAACCGTCATTTTAGAGGGGCGGATTATCATATTGAGATCCATAAACCGAAAGGTGTGCAGAAAGGAGTCAGATGGATTGAGGTAGATGGTGAGAGGATAAATGGAAACCAGATTCCTATGGTCAATGGCAGAAACGAATACCATGTAATTGTACAGATGGGATAACTGATAAATAAAAGTCCCCACCCATTGCTTATTGCCTGATGCAATTAAAGCAGAGGGTGGGGACTTATTTGAACAGGTTAAAGTAAAATACCTGTTTTATTTATTTTCTTCCTGAACTTCGATTTTACGAATTGTCTTGTTTTTGATTTCTTCTTTGATGGATGTAAGGAATTCACCAAGATCTTTCATTCCTTCATCACCAAGGTAACGGCTTCTTACGGAAACCTTGCCTTCTTCTTCCTCTTTGGCACCAACGATGAGCATGTATGGAACTCTTGCAAGGCGTGCTTCGCGGATCTTGTAGCCCATCTTTTCAGAACGCTGGTCAACAGAGCAGCGGATTCCGTTTTCTTTTAACTGAGCTTCAACTCTGGAAGCATAGTCGTGGAATTTTTCGGAGATCGGGATCACACGAACCTGTTCCGGGCAGAGCCATGTCGGGAACATACCTGCATATTTCTCAATGAGCCATGCCAGTGTTCTCTCGTAGCATCCCATGGATGTACGATGGATGATGTATGGACGCTGTTTTTCACCGTTTTCATCGATATAATACATGTCGAACTGTTCAGCCAGAAGAGCATCCCACTGAATCGTGATCATAGTATCTTCTTTTCCGTATACGTTCTTGGCATTGATATCAACTTTAGGTCCGTAGAATGCAGCTTCGCCAACATCCTCTGTAAATGGAATGTTCAGTTCTTCAAGCATCTGACGGATATGAGCTTCTGTCTGATCCCACACTTCTGCATCACCGATGTATTTCTCTCTGTTGTTAGGATCCCATTTGGAAAGGTGATAGGTTACGTCCTCCTCTACACCAAGAACCTGCAGACAGTACTGTGCAAGTGCGATACAGTCTTTAAATTCTTTTACCATCTGGTCAGGTCTTACGATCAGATGACCTTCGGAGATCGTGAACTGACGTACACGTGTCAGACCATGCATTTCCCCGGAATCCTCATTACGGAACAGAGTGGATGTTTCACCGTAACGAAGAGGCAGATCACGGTAGCTGTGCTGTTCTGCTTTGTATACATAATACTGGAACGGACATGTCATAGGACGAAGTGCAAATACTTCCTTGTCAGTCTCCTCATCACCGAGAACGAACATACCGTCTTTGTAATGATCCCAGTGTCCGGAAATCTTGTAAAGGTCGCTCTTTGCCATTAACGGAGTTTTTGTTCTGATATATCCGCGTTTTGCTTCTTCGTCTTCAATCCAGCGCTGAAGCTCCTGCATCATGATCACACCGTTTGGCATGATAAGCGGAAGTCCCTGACCAATCACGTCTACAGTTGTGAAGATTTTCATCTCACGGCCAAGTTTGTTGTGGTCACGTCTTTTTGCTTCTTCCATCTGTTCCAGATGTTCTTTTAACTCATCCTTGGAAGCATAAGCTGTTCCGTAGATACGTGTGAGCATTGCGTTCTTTTCACTGCCTCTCCAGTAGGCGCTGGAGGAGGAGAGAAGCTTGAATGCTTTTACACCCTTTACGCTCATAAGGTGAGGACCTGCGCAGAGGTCTGTCCAGTCTCCCTGGGAATAGAAAGAGATTTCGGAGCCTTCCGGAAGATCTTCGATAAGTTCTACCTTGTATGGTTCATTTTTCTCCTGGAAGTATGCGATGGCATCTTCTCTTGATTTTGTGAAGCGTTCAATCTTAGCGCCTTTTTTGATGATCTTTTTCATTTCTTTTTCGATTGCATCCAGGTCATCACGGGAGAATGGAGGGCAGTCGAAATCATAGTAGAATCCTGTATCAATAGAAGGTCCGATAGCAACCTTTGCATCCGGGAATAAGGTCTGTACTGCCTGGGCAAGTACGTGGGATGCTGTATGGCGGAGAACTGCAAGTCCTTTTTCATCTTTTGCTGTCAGGATGTTTAATTCGCAGTCACTGTCAATAACTGTTCTCAGGTCTACAACTTCTCCGTTTACTTCTCCTGCACAGGCAGCACGTGCAAGTCCCTCGCTGATGTCGTAAGCAATGTCGATTACGGATTTTGCTTCAGCGTATTCTTTTTTTGAGCCGTCTTTTAATGTTACGATCATGATGATTATCTCCTTTACGTTAGTATGGATTTGTTATAGTTGCTGTTCACTGTTGATATCCCGCGGAGCGTGTTGTTGAGAACGGAGTGAACAGTAACAGGTTTTTGTACTGCGAAGGGGTAAAAGAAAGAATAAAAAAATCCCCTACAGTACGGTTAAATACTGTAGGGGACGAGATAACATTACTCGCGGTTCCACCCCGGTTGTTCTGATACATTACTGATGGATAAATCATCTGATCAGAACCGCTTCATTCGATGGTAACGGAATCACCGGACTGTATTAAAGTCACTCAGAGGTGGTCTTCGGCTGGTTCGCGATGAAATGCTTGCACCGGTATACATTTCTCTCTGTAACGTTCCTCAGCGTACTCTTCTCTTCAACGTTTTAATCCTTCTTATCTTTTCTGCCGCCTATTATAAACTTGCAAAGTGGGTTTGTCAATCAGTAAAATGCAAAAAGTTGATTTACGAAAATAGAGATTAATGTTATACTGACGAAAGTGAAAAACAATAAAAACATGAAAGGAATCAGATAAATGAGCAGATGGGAAGAAAATATACGTAAAGTAATACCATATACACCAGGCGAGCAGCCCAATCAGCCGGATATGATCAAGCTGAATACCAACGAGAATCCGTATCCGCCGGCACCTGGAGTGGAGAAGGCGTTGAGGGAGATGGATACAGATACTATGAGACTTTATCCGGATCCTACAGCAGGAGAACTGGTACATGCCATTGCAAAGAATTACAGGCTGAAGGATGAACAGGTTTTTGTGGGAGTAGGTTCCGATGATGTGCTTGCCATGAGTTTCCTTACATTCTTTAATTCACAGAAGCCGGTTCTTTTTCCGGATATCACATATTCTTTTTATGATGTATGGGCAGATCTGTTTCGCATTCCATATGAGAGACCGGCACTGGATGAGAACTTTCATATAAGGAAGGAAGATTATTTCAGAGAAAACGGAGGAATTGTATTCCCGAATCCGAATGCGCCGACAGGTGTGGAGATGCCGCTGGAGGAAGTGGAGGATATTATCCGCCATAATCCTGATGTGATTGTGATCGTGGACGAGGCTTATGTGGATTTTGGTGGTCAGTCGGCGCTTCCATTGATTGAAAAATATGACAACCTTCTGGTCGTACAGACATTTTCCAAGTCGCGTTCTATGGCTGGGATGAGAATTGGTTTTGCGTGTGGAAATGAGAAACTGATCAGATTCCTGAATGATGTGAAGTATTCTTTTAATTCTTATACTATGGACCGTACAGCGATTGCTGCAGGTGTGGCGGCAGTTGAAGATAAAGCATATTTTGATGAGACATGTAATAAAATCATAGAGACAAGAGAATGGACAAAGAAAGAATTGAAGGCACTGGGATTCTCTTTTCAGGATTCTATGTCTAACTTTATTTTTGCTACGCATAAAACCTGCCCTGCGAAAGAACTTTTTGAGGCATTGAGAGGGCAGCATATTTATGTTCGTTACTTCCAGAAGGACAGAATTGACAATTTCCTTCGTATCACAGTTGGAACAAAGGAAGAAATGCAGAAATTTATTGATTTTTTGTAAGGATTATCTGAAGTAAAAGTTAGGAGGTTTTATGGAAGCACTGGTACATTGGTTCTCGCAGAATCTGTCACAATATATTTCACCGGAAGGGGCAGTTTTTATTATTTCAATGATTCCGCTTTTGGAACTCAGGGGAGGATTGCTTGCAGCATCCTTACTTAAGATATCGGCTGCAAAGGCAATTCCACTGTGTATTGTTGGAAATATTATTCCTATTCCGTTTATTCTGTTGTTTATCAGACAGATTTTCAAGGTTTTTAAAAAAGACGAAACTCTTTCGGGGACTTGTTATGAAATTGGAAGATAGGGCAATGAGAAAAAGTGATCAGGTAAAGAAATATGAGTTTTGGGGACTGATGCTGTTTGTGGGAATTCCGCTTCCGGGAACAGGGGCATGGACAGGATCTCTGATTGCATCTCTTCTGGAAATTGATATTAAGAAGTCCTCTCTGGCAATTTTTTGTGGCATTATTATGGCAACTGTCATTATGTATATTGTTTCTTATGGATTAGTGGGAAATCTGGTACATTAATTGTCTTCTTAAATAAGTGTTATTAATATCTGATTTACCGGAAATCCGGGGACATATTTTATGTCTCCGGATTTCTGCTTTTATGTCGATAATATCAGTTTTATGACGTATAAAACAGCTTGCCAATAATAAAGATTTGGAATAATATGGTATTGTCAATTATGAAGAAGATGTGCTAAGATAAATATAAAGATACCGGTGTGCAGACAGGATTACTACAGGAATTAACTTGTCGACACAGGAGCAGGAGTATAATTTTCCTGCGATATGCATTGCTGCAGATCTGATATTCGTGTCACTTCAGACAGATTATCCCACTAACTGTTACAGGAAAAGTTAATAAAGAATAAATTGCTCAGATACATAGGAAATCAGAAAAACAAAAATAAAAATAATTATCAATATTAACAATCAAAACAAAAAGCAGAGGATTATTTTATGAGAGAAAAGTATGAATCATTATCACTGGCAACTTTAAAGGATTTGGCAAAAGCCAGAGGATTAAAAGGGGTTTCAGCATTGAGAAAACCGGAATTGATCGAGAGAATGCTTCACGAAGATGAACTGGAAGGTGAGACAAAAAAACAGGAAACAGTCCGGGAGAAACCGCAGCAGAGTGAAGTGGAAGGTAACGGAGAGAGAATCCCCCAGTATAACAAAACACCGGAACGTACACAGTATCATGCCCCGGCAGAGGCAGTACAGCTTGACAGTGGAGAGAGAGCAGACGGAATCCTTGAGGTACTTCCGGATGGATATGGGTTTATCCGATGTGAGAATTATCTTCCGGGGGAAAATGATATTTATGTATCACCTTCTCAGATACGCAGATTTAACCTGAAAACAGGTGATATTATTAAGGGGAATATCCGTATCAAAACACAGGGAGAGAAATTCAGTGCCCTGCTATATGTGACCTCTATCAACGGATTCCATCCCAGTGAAGGGCAGAGACGATATAATTTTGAAGATATGACACCGATTTTTCCAAATGAGAGACTGATAATGGAAAGACCGGGCGGCACAGTTGCCATGAGGATAGTAGATCTGATCAGCCCTATCGGTAAAGGACAGAGAGGAATGATCGTATCTCCTCCGAAAGCCGGTAAGACAACTTTGCTGAAAGATGTGGCAAAGTCTATTCTGAGAAACAATCCGGACATGCATCTGATCATTCTTCTGATCGATGAGCGTCCTGAGGAGGTTACAGATATCAGGGAGGCCATCTGTGGCGATAATGTGGAAGTCATTTATTCTACATTTGATGAGCTTCCGGAACATCATAAACGTGTGTCTGAAATGGTAATAGAACGTGCACGTCGTCTGGTGGAACATAAAAAAGACGTTACAATTCTTCTTGATTCTATTACAAGACTGGCAAGGGCATACAACCTGATCATACCGCCGAGCGGACGAACTCTTTCCGGTGGTCTGGACCCGGCGGCTCTTCATATGCCGAAACGTTTCTTTGGTGCGGCCAGAAATATGAGAGAGGGCGGAAGCCTTACTATTCTTGCTACAGCGCTTGTAGATACGGGAAGTAAAATGGATGATGTAATTTATGAAGAATTTAAGGGAACCGGTAATATGGAACTGGTGCTTGACCGAAAACTGCAGGAAAAGCGGGTATTCCCTGCAATTGATATCCAGAAATCCGGTACAAGAAGAGAGGATCTGCTGCTGAGTAAAGAAGAACAGGAAGCGGTTTACATTATGCGAAAAAGCCCTCAATGGAATGAAGTCAGAAGATGCGGTAGAAC
>ENA-OQKT01000063-OQKT01000063.1-human-gut-metagenome-genome-assembly--contig:-NODE-63-length-19533-cov-3.916160_pt1 | contig 19533 bp, 16 predicted proteins | sample MGYA00242650_ERZ504801 | MGnify/ENA primary metagenome ERZ504801 (study PRJEB26092, sample SAMD00036396) | human gut metagenome | host: Homo sapiens | study: EMG produced TPA metagenomics assembly of...
AAGAAAGTAATGTCTGTAGCGGTTTACAATCACTATAAACGTGTGGCAACAGATACAATGGATGAGATTGAAATTGAGAAATCTAATATGCTGATGATCGGACCAACCGGATGCGGTAAAAACCTATCTGGTTAAAAACCCTGGCGAAACTTCTGGATGTGCCGCTTGCAATTGCAGATGCCACTTCTCTTACAGAAGCCGGTTATATTGGCGATGATATAGAGAGCGTTGTTTCCAAACTTCTGGCAGCGGCAGATAATGATGTGGAGCGTGCCGAGCATGGTATTATTTTCATTGATGAGATTGACAAGATTGCCAAGAAGAAGAACACCAACCAGAGAGATGTCAGTGGTGAGGCAGTGCAGCAGGGAATGCTGAAGCTTCTTGAGGGAAGTGAGGTGAAGTTCCTGTAGGTGCAAACAGCAAAAACGCAATGGTACCTCTTGTAACTGTTAATACACGTAATATTCTGTTTATCTGTGGCGGTGCTTTTCCTGATCTGGAGAATATCATTAAAGAAAGGCTGAACAAGCAGGCATCTATCGGTTTTTATGCAGACCTGAAGGATAAATATGATAATGATCCTCATCTGCTTCAGAAAGTAACAGTGGAGGATATCCGCAGTTTTGGAATGATTCCGGAATTTATCGGACGACTTCCGATCATCTTTACTCTGGACGGATTGAATGAGGATATGCTTGTGAAGATCCTGCAGGAGCCGAAGAATGCGATTCTTAAAACAGTATCAGAAACTTACTTGCACTGGATAGAAGTGAAACTAGGAATTTGAAGAACGGGGCGCTTCATGCAATTGCTGCAAAAGCACTGGAGAGAGATACAGGTGCCAGGGCACTTCGTGCGATACTGGAAGAGTATATGCTGGATATCATGTATGAGATTCCGAAAGATGACAGCATAGGAGAGGTTGTGATCACAAGAGAATACATAGAAGGAAACGGTGGTCCGAAGATCCTTCTTCGCGGACAGGAGCCGATCCTGCTGGAGGGTAGTCATTAATTAATATAGTTTTGTTCTTACATTATGAGGACAATAATAGAAGGGAGTAAATATTATGGGAACAGATTTTTTTGATGGATTAGTTAAGACATTTTCAAAAACAACAAAGGAACTGGGAAAGACTACAAGAGAATTAGGTGCCCGCGCAGAGCAGACGATCGAGGCGCAGAAGATAAGAAGTAAAATCACAGGGGAAGAGCGCATTATTGAGAAAATCAAAGTTGATATCGGTGATATTGTTTACAGACGACATTCTCAGGGTGATGGAATTGATAGTGAGTTAAGTGCTTTATGTCAGGAGATTGATCAGCATTATCTGAAAATCAGGGAGTATAAGGATAATGCGGCGAACCTGAAAGGAGAGAAAATCTGCCCGTCCTGCGAGCGGGAGGTAGATATTAATGTAAGTTTCTGTCCGTATTGCGGAACGCCATGCCCGACTCCGGAACCGGCGAAGAATGTGGAAAATGATATTGTATCTTCAGATGAAGATGAAGATGGGAGTAATGGACCGGAAGAAACACCGGCAGAAGAATTACAGCCGGAAGAACCAGAGACAGAGAAAGCAGCAGAAACAGAACCAGAACCAGCACAGGAACAGCCGGTGGAAGAAACACCAGTGGAAAAAGAAGCAATGGAAGAGAAGTAAGTAACTGCAGGGTAAATTATTTTTACAGATTTACCAGATAATTACAGTATAATTAAAATATATTGCAAATTGATATGAAATATGATAATTTTATATCGTATCAAAAGGTATGAAAATTACGAACAGGAGAGGGAAAGATGAAAAACAGAAAATTAAATCAGTTATTAGTCGCTGGAGTGATCAGTGCAGCTATGATGGCTTCCGGTATCAGTGTTCAGGCTGCTGATTTTAGTGATGATACATCAACAGTAGAAGAACAGTCTGTTGGCTCAGCAGAAGAGGAAGCTCCGGAGGTAGAGGACGGATCTGAATTTCAGTCTGATGCTGCTGAAGCATCATCAGCAGCAGCAGTCAGTTCAGCGAACTTCCCGGATGCAAAGTTCCGCCAGTATGTTTTAGACAATATTGATACAGACAAGGATAAGAAGCTTTCAGCGGCAGAGATCAAAGCAGCCAAGACGATTGATGTTTCAGGGCTTGGAATTTCCAACCTGAAAGGCATTGAACGTTTCACCTATGCGACAGATCTGTTTGCGGCAAATAACAAACTTACTTCTGTAAATATTACAAAGAATACAAAAGTTGCATATCTGAATCTGAGTAATAACAGTCTTGCAGGAACTCTGGATCTCAGCAAATGCACAAATCTTCGTGTAGTGAAGTATGGAAGCAATAAACTGACAAAGGTAGTAATGCCTTCCAAGAAATATCTGAAGAACCTGGATTTCGTAGATGCAAGCTCCAATAAATTTACCACACAGGCAAATGCAGGACTGAACATCGGAGATACTGATTATGTAAAGAGTCTTTCAGAAGTCAATGCCTCCAATAATGCCATCACTTCATTTAACTGTGCCGGATTTCAGGGAATCCTTGATCTTAGAAACAATAAGATCACAAATCTGAAACTGGAAAACAGCAAGGAAGGATCTCAGGTAGTTTCCTTATACCTTGACGGAAACTCACTGAGTAAGACACCTTCTATTGACTTTACACCGGAATGGATTGCCGTACCTCAGCAGTTCAGCTGTGATGCAGGAGTTTCATCCAAGGTCAAAATGCTGAAGGCAACTGCATCCATCACATCTGCAACATGGGATCAGATCGTGGTAAACGTTGGTTCCAGTACAGATGATGCTTCTTACAAACTGGAGAAGAAAACAGGCAACGGTGCATATGAAACTGTTAAAACATGGGATAATGGTGATCTGGCTGACGCAGAGTTTGGAGAAGATTACACAGATAATGTGATTTCTACAGGAACAGCCTATACATACAGAGTTACAGCAACTGTACAGGTAAAAGATGCCAATAAGAACCTCAGATCCTGGTCAAATTCCGCAGAAGTAAAAGCTACAGCAACAGGTACAAAGCCGGCAATCTCTGTGAAGTCCACCAAAAAAGGTGTGGCAACCGTAAGCTGGAAGGCTGTTGCAGGTGCAGACGGATATGATGTTTACTGTGGATCATCCAAGAAATCCCAGAAGGGTACGGTTGTAAAAGGAACTACAAAGCTGACCGCAAATAGGACAAAGCTGACAAGTGGTAAAACTTATTATTTCAGAGCACGTGCATATAAGATGGTAGGATCTTCCAAAGTATATACAGGTTACAGCACAGTGAAGAGCGTGAAAGTTAAATAATACAAAAAATAATTGAGAATAGTATAAAATCAAGCCGGCGATGTGAGAGCAGATATCTTTTACAGAGCCGGCTCTTTGATTATGGCAATTCCGTAAAATACTGTGGATAATCCGGTATTGTTACAGGTGAATTGTTATAGATGGGAGGAATGTCATGTGAAATATATCAGAAAGAGTTTCTCTTTATTTTGGCTGATAGCGGTAATGCTGTTTGGAACAGTATCGGCATCCGCAGCATCTGCAAAACCGGAACACCGGTATTGTCCGGAACAGCAGCCGGAAACAGAGTGACTCTGAACTGGAATAAAGTAAAGAAGGCCTCCGGCTATCAGATTTTTCTGTATTATAAAGCCTACGGGAAATACAAATGTGTTGGAAGGATCAAGAACAGGAACATTACCAGTTTTACACTGACAGGTTCTGAAGATAAGCTCTACACTTATAAGATACGTTCTTATCTGAAACAGGGAAACAAAACTCTGTACAGCCCATCATCGAAAGCACTGGAGATAAAAACAGCTCCCGGAAAACCTGTGATCACCCGGATAAGAGTGAGAGAAGAAAGCGGAACCCTGATCAAATGGAAAAAAATCAAAACTGCAGAAGGATATCAGATATTCCGGTCAGAATCCGAGGACAGAGGATATAAAAGGATCAATATAGTTTCCGGCAATACAACATTCAGTTATACAGATACAGGTACTGTTTCAGGAAAGACTTATTATTACAGAATACGGGCATATGTACGAAATCAGGGAAATGTTGTATATTCTGAACTGAGTGATCCGGCAGAGGCAGTAATGCGAAAGACTATTATGATCGGAGATTCCAGAACAGATATGATGAAAGATGTTGTGGAGAACGATAACATTACATGGATATGTGAGATTGGAATGGGGTATAAATGGTTTAGAGATACTGCCCTGAAAACCTTGCAGGAGCAGATGAAAGGAAATGAAGATATTTTTGTCTGGCTTGGTGTTAATGATGTATACAATATTTCAAATTATATCAGTCTGCTGAATGAGGAGATTCCAAAATGGAAAGCGCAGGGAGCGGATGTCTATATTGTGGCAGTGGGACAGGTAACCAAAGATCCTTATGTAACAAATGAGGAAATCGAAGATTTCAATGCCAGAATGAAAAAAGAAGTTGCCGGTGCGAAATATATAGACCTTTATTCTTATCTGAAAAAGCAGGGATATAAGACAACAGACGGAACTCATTACGATAATGAAACCACATGGAAGATTTACCGTTATCTGATGTCTTTTGTGTCATAAGAACAGAAAAAAAGGAAACTGTATCAGTTTCCTTTTTTGAGTAAAAAATAAATGCAGAAGATGGGACTTGAACCCACACGATATTGCTACCACAGGCACCTGAAGCCTGCGCGTCTGCCAATTCCGCCACTTCTGCATTTCTTATTTATCAATCGCTCTCTCGTGACTGCTCATTTATAATAACCGATGTATGGATAAAAGTCAATAGCTTTTTTGAAATTTTTTTAATTTCTTTTACAGTATCCTCAAAACGCACAATTTGTTACGTAGAAGTGTAAGCTTCTTCTGATAAACTGCGGAGCAGTTATCCGGTGTAGAGTTGCACAGAGAAGAGGATAATTTAAATTTTATAGAGGTATTTGGATGTGAGAAAGCAGTGAATGCATGTGATTGGATATGCCTGAAATTACAAAAAAGTTTTTAATAGCAACTTAATTATTTTTAGTACCTTATAAGGTTGAAAAAAGCACTTTGCTGTGATACAATCTTGAAGATTTAGGAAAAAATAAGTGATAGACACAATATAAAGATAAGAAAGGGAGATTGTATGAAAGCATTTCTGATATTAGAAGATGGCCATGTGTTCAAAGGTACAAGCATTGGTTCAACGAGAGACGTTATCAGCGAAATCGTCTTTAATACTTCCATGACCGGTTATCTGGAAGTAATGACCGACCCTTCCTATGCAGGACAGGCAGTATGTATGACTTATCCCCTCATTGGGAATTACGGAATCTGTTATGATGATCAGGAGTCATCAAAGCCATGGGTGGACGGCTTTATTGTCCGCGAATTATCCCGTGTCCCAAGTAATTTCAGAAGCGTGGACACGATTCAGCATTTCTTAACAAAGCATGATATTCCAGGTATTGCCGGAATTGATACCAGAGCCTTAACGAAAATCCTTCGTGAGAAAGGTACCATGAACGGTATGATCACCGTCAATGAAAATTATGATTTAGATACAATTATCCCCCAGTTAAAAGCATATACAACAGGTAAGGTAGTAGAGAAGGTAACATGCCGCGAGAAAGAGATTTTAAAAGGCGACGGTCCGAAAGTAGCACTTCTTGACCTGGGAGCAAAGAGAAACATTGCACGTTCCCTGAATGAAAGAGGATGTGAGGTTACAATTTATCCGGCACTGACACCTGCGGAAGAGATTCTGGAGGCAAATCCGGATGGCATTATGTTAAGTAACGGCCCTGGAGATCCAAAGGAATGTACTTCTATTATAAAGGAAATAAAAAATTATATGATTCTGAAGTTCCGATCTTCGCAATCTGTCTTGGACATCAGCTTATGGCTCTTGCAACAGGTGGAGATACCCATAAGATGAAATACGGACACAGAGGCGGAAATCATCCGGTCAAAGACCTTGCAACAGGACGTGTTTACATTTCTTCCCAGAACCATGGCTATGTAGTAGATGCTGAGGGACTTGAAGAGAAAAACATTGCAAAACCTGCATTCGTTAACGTCAATGACGGCACAAACGAAGGTATGGCATACGAAGGAAAGAATATCTTTACTGTACAGTTCCATCCTGAAGCATGCCCGGGACCGCAGGATTCCAGTTACCTGTTTGACAGATTTATGGATATGATGGGAGGAAATAAATAATGCCAAGAAATAAAGACATTAAAAAAGTACTTGTAATCGGTTCCGGCCCGATTATCATCGGCCAGGCAGCAGAGTTCGACTATGCAGGAACACAGGCATGCCGTTCCCTGAAAGAAGAAGGCATTGAGGTTGTTCTTCTTAACTCCAACCCTGCAACCATCATGACAGATAAAGATATCGCTGACAGAGTTTATATCGAGCCTCTGACAGTAGAAGTAGTAGAACAGCTTATCCTGAAAGAGAAACCGGACAGCGTCCTTCCTACACTGGGCGGCCAGGCGGGATTAAACCTTGCCATGGAGCTGGATGAGAAAGGTTTCCTCAAAGAACACAATATAAGACTGATCGGTACAACTGCCCAGACAATCAAGAAAGCGGAGGACCGTCAGGAATTTAAAGATACCATGGAGAAGATCGGTGAGCCGATCGCAGCATCCAAGGTTGTTACAACAGTAGAAGATGGTCTTGCATTTACAAATACCATTGGTTATCCGGTAGTTCTCCGTCCTGCTTACACACTCGGTGGAAGCGGCGGCGGTATCGCTCATAATGAATATGAACTTCGTGAAATCCTGGAGAATGGTCTTCGTCTTTCACGTGTAGGTGAAGTTCTGGTAGAGCGCTGCATCGCAGGATGGAAAGAGATTGAATATGAAGTAATGCGTGACAGTGCAGGAAACTGCATCACAGTCTGCAACATGGAGAACATTGATCCGGTTGGTGTCCACACAGGTGACTCTATCGTAGTTGCTCCATCTCAGACACTGGGAGATAAAGAATATCAGATGCTCCGTACTTCAGCCCTGAACATCATCACAGAACTTGGAATCACAGGTGGATGTAACGTTCAGTACGCTCTGAAACCGGACAGCTTTGAATACTGTGTAATCGAGGTAAACCCACGTGTAAGCCGTTCCTCTGCACTTGCAAGTAAGGCAACAGGTTACCCGATCGCAAAGGTTGCAGCAAAGATTGCCCTGGGCTACACACTGGATGAGATCCCGAATGCGATCACAGGAAAAACATATGCAAGTTTCGAGCCAATGCTTGACTACTGCGTAGTTAAGATCCCGAGACTTCCATTTGATAAATTTATTACTGCAAAGAGAACCCTTACTACTCAGATGAAGGCAACAGGTGAGGTTATGAGTATCTGCCATAACTTCGAAGGTGCCCTGATGAAAGCCATCCGTTCTCTTGAACAGCACGTAGACAGTCTGATGTCCTATGATTTCACACAGCTTACAGACGAGGAACTCCTTGCGGAGCTGGAAATCGTAGATGACCGCAGAATCTGGAAGATTGCAGAAGCAATCCGTCGTGGTATGCCACAGTCCATGCTTCACGACATCACAAAGATTGATATCTGGTTTATCGATAAGATTGCAATCCTTGTAGGCATGGAAAATGCTCTTAAGACCAGAAAGCTCACAAAAGAGCTTCTCCTTGAAGCAAAACGCATGGAATTCCCGGACTACATCGTTGCACGTCTGGCAGGCAAGACAGAAGAAGAGATTAAAGCTCTTCGTGAAGAATATCAGATTAAAGCGGCATATAAGATGGTTGATACCTGTGCTGCAGAGTTTGCGGCAGCAACACCATATTACTATTCTGTATACGGCGATGAAGGCACAGAGAATGAAGCAGTAGCAACACCGGATAAAAAGAAAATCCTGGTACTTGGTTCCGGTCCGATCCGTATCGGTCAGGGTATTGAGTTCGACTTCTGTTCCGTACACTGTACATGGGCATTTGCAAAAGAAGGCTATGAGACCATCATCATCAACAACAACCCGGAAACAGTAAGTACAGACTTTGATATTGCAGATAAACTGTATTTCGAGCCTCTGACACCGGAAGATGTTGAGAATGTGGTAAATATCGAGAAACCGGACGGAGCAGTTGTACAGTTCGGTGGTCAGACAGCTATCAAATTAACAGAAGCACTGACAAAGATGGGCGTTAAGATTCTCGGAACATCTGCGGAGAACGTAGATGCAGCAGAGGACCGTGAGCTCTTTGATGAGATTCTTGAAAAATGCGAGATCCCGAGACCAAAGGGACAGACAGTATTTACTGCTGAGGAAGCTAAGAAAGCAGCAAATGAGCTGGGTTATCCTGTTCTGGTTCGTCCTTCCTATGTACTTGGTGGTCAGGGCATGAGAATCGCTGTAAGCGATGAGGACGTAGAAGAGTATATCGGTGTGATCAACCAGATCGCACAGGAGCACCCGATCCTTGTTGATAAATACCTGATGGGTAAGGAAATCGAAGTAGATGCTGTATGCGATGGCGAGGATATTCTGATTCCTGGTATCATGGAACATATCGAGCGTGCCGGAATCCACTCCGGTGACAGTATCTCCGTATACCCGGCTAAGACCATCAGCGAGAAAGCAAAAGAGACAATTGCAGAATACACCAGACGTCTTGCAAGAGCACTGCATGTTATCGGTATGATCAACATCCAGTTCATTGTTCTTGGAGATGATGTATATGTGATCGAGGTTAATCCTCGTTCCAGCCGTACTGTACCGTACATCAGCAAGGTAACAGGAATTCCGATCGTTCCTCTTGCAACGAAGGTAATCCTTGGATACAAGCTGAAAGACATGGGCTATGAACCGGGACTTCAGCCGGAAGCAAAACATTATGCGATCAAGATGCCTGTATTCTCATTTGAGAAGATCCGCGGTGCTGATATCAGCCTTGGACCGGAAATGAAGTCAACAGGTGAGTGCCTTGGTATTGCTGAGACATTCAATGAAGCGCTTTACAAAGCATTTATCGGAGCAGGTATCCGTCTTCCGAAACATAAAAACATGATCATCACTGTTAAAGACGAAGACAAACAGGATATCATCCCGATCGCAAGAAGATTCGAAGCACTTGGATACAGAATCTATGCTACACTGGGAACTGCAAAAGTCCTCAAAGAAAACGGAATCAAAGTTATCCGTACAAATAAGCTGGAGCAGCCTGCACCGAACCTTATGGACCTTATCCTTGGTCATAAGATCGACGTTGTCATCGATACTCCGCCACAGGGTGTAGAGCATCAGAAAGATGGTTTCGTCATCAGACGTAACGCCATCGAGACAGGTGTCAATGTCCTTACTTCTCTGGATACAGCAGAAGCACTGGCAACCAGCCTTGAGAATACAGACCTGAACAATTTATCTCTTATTGATATTGCTACGATTGCAAGAAGATAAAGAACTGATAAATAATATGAAATGATGAAAAGCAGCCGTAATTTTCTCTGTCGGAGAAAAGGCGGCTGTTTTTATCTTATAGAATCAGCAGGAAAAATACAGATTACAGTTGTATCAGTGGCATGGTGTGTAATATAATCATATGGGTATTTACAGTGGGTCAGATAGATATATGTGGGTCTTTTGCATTACTTATTATCTGGCAGAAACCTGTCTGATCCGGTTGAAAATCGTTGTAAATAAGAATAACAACAAAAAAGAAAACAGGAAGGGAAAGATTATGGATTTTATTGAACTGTTAAAGGTCATTTTCCTTGGGATTGTAGAGGGAATCACAGAATGGCTCCCGATCAGCAGTACCGGACATATGATCCTGGTGGATGAGTTTCTGAAACTGAATGTGACAGAGGATTTTAAGAATCTGTTTTTCGTAGTGATCCAGCTTGGCGCGATCCTCGCGGTTGTAGTTCTCTACTGGAACAAATTGTGGCCGTTTTATATCAGACCAATTTCAAAGAAACAGCAGGCAGTGCTTAACAGGCATGGTGCAGTGTCCAGAGGAATTCTGACTTTTGTGGAGAAATTCTGTGATAAAGAGAAATGGGTACTCTGGTTTAAAATTATAGTAGCCTGTATACCGACGATTGTTATCGCACTTCCGTTTAATGATGTCATTGAAGAGAAATTTAATAACTATGTAGTAGTTGCCATTGCACTGATCGTATATGGTATCCTCTTCATTGTCATTGAGAATTATAACAAGAGAAGAAGACCAACCTGTACAAATCTGGAAAATCTGTCATTTAAGACTGCACTCATCATCGGTCTGTTCCAGGTACTCTCCGTAGTTCCGGGTACATCCCGTTCAGGTTCCACCATTATCGGTGGTATCCTTGCAGGAACCTCCCGTACAGTAGCAGCAGAATTTACTTTCTTCCTGGGAATCCCGGTCATGTTCGGAGCCAGTCTTCTGAAAATCCTGAAATTCGGTTTCTCTTTCACAGGAACAGAGGTGATGATCCTGATCGTGGGAATGGTAGTGGCATTTGTAGTTTCCATTATCGCGATCAAATTCCTGATGGGATACATAAAGAAACATGACTTTAAGGCATTCGGATGGTACAGAATCGCACTTGGTATTCTGGTGCTTGGATACTTTATCGGAAAAACACTTCTTGGTTGTAAATAATGTATAAGAAAAGCCCTGCTGTATAAGCGGCATGTACGTCATAAGCGTATATCCCGGACAGCAGGGCTTTTTATTATGTTACAGGTTTCTTATATGCAGATCATTTCGCCGGTATAAGAGGTATCATAACCTGTCAGATGATGAATCTCAGTTTTGAAATCTTCAGACTGTACAATTTCCACAAGAGCAGAGAACCCCGGCTTTCTCACAGATTCCGCAGGAATTGCCAGATACATCTGCATATCAGTCACAGGGACGAAATCAAGTCCCGGAAAGTAACGTGCGATCATTTCTTCTCCAAAAGCAACATTCGCTCTGTGCTCAAAAACAGCAGATGCAGATGACATATCAGAGACAGCTTCATTTCTGTATCCGCTGATTTTTTCAGAAGAGATTCCCCGTTCTTTTAACAGACGGTCCAGATAAACCCTGCGGGCACTTCCCTTTTCACGATTCATAAAAACAACTTTCGGATCCGTCAGGTCCTCCACAGAAGAAATCTTTTCAGGATTTCCGGCCTGTACATAGAAGCCGACAGAGTATTTATATAAAGAAAGAAGTATCAGCGGGATTCCGGGAACCAGGTAACGGATATCATCTATATCCAGACTGGTAGCAGCGATATGTGCCTTTTCGAAATACAGGGAATAAAGTCCGTTATAGTCATTCATATGAGACTGCAGGACAGGAAGGCCATCAGGATGAGCGGACATTTTGCCGAGAAGAAGCTCCAGGGCGGCAGAAGTCTGGCCGCCTAAAATGATACCACTGGAATGAAGCAGATAATCTCTCTTCAGCAGAGAGCTCTCAGGTTCAAAATTAACAGAAGTGTATGGAATATCCTGCCCGCTTCCGGAATTGCCGGAACTGCTTCTGTTAAGATACTGTGTCAACTGCTCTTCGCTGACCCTGAGTTGTTTTCCGATTTTGGAAGATTCCAGCTCACCGCGCTTGATAAGTTCATAGACCGTCGTCTTTTTGATCTTCAAACGGTCTGCGACCTCCTGAGCTGTGTAAAGTTTATTCATCGATACCTACCATGACATTAGTAGCCTTGATCACTGCATAAGCATCAGAACCTACTTTCAGGTTTAATTCTTCAACTGCTGCACAGGAGATGGTTGCTGTGATAATGTTTCCACCGCCGATATCAATAGAAACGATGGAGTTTACAGCTCCGTTATTGATACTTACTACTTTACCCTTTAACTGATTGCGTGCACTTAATTTCATAATAATTACCTCACTGTTTATTATTTTTTTTCTATAGATTTATCGTTACTGTTCACACTCCACTATCCCGCGAGGTGTTTTGGCATGGATATGCCAAAATCCCGAGACATACAAGCCAAAATTCCATTGCCACAGGCAATCTGGAATGAATTTTGGCTGCGTTACTGAGAACGGAGTGAACAGTAACGATTTATCTGATACCCGATCAAAGGCCGGAAAGTTGTTTATGGCAGTAAAAATAAGGCTTTCGACCTTTTATCATTTACATGATAACATATACAAATAAAATTGACAAGAATACAAAAGTTTTGTACAATAGATACAAAAGGAAACAAAACTGAATAAAACAAAACGAAACTAAATGAAAGGCGGTAAAAATATGAGAAAGAAATTAATTGCAGCAATGATGGCAGGAGTACTGAGTGCAGGAATGTTCAGCACAGGAGTTTTCGCAGCGGGTACAGACTTAAAAGGTGAAGTCAACACATTCATCGCAGCAAGCTTAAGCAATGCAATGGAAGAAATCCAGAAAGACTTCAATGAGACATATCCTGATGTTGAAATCCTCTACAATGCAGACAGCTCAGGCACATTACAGACACAGATCGAAGAAGGCGCACGCTGCGATATCTTCTTCTCAGCAGCTGACAAGCAGATGGACGCTCTGGTAGACGAAGATCTGGCTAAGAAAGATACTGTAGAAGATATCCTTGAGAACAAAGTCGTTCTGATCAAACCTAAGGATGGAGAAACAAAAGTTACAGGATTCGAGAACATCACAGATGCAGCCAACATCGCACTTGCAGGTGACAGCGTTCCTGTTGGACAGTATTCCAGAGAAATTTTCGACAATCTTGGAATTACAGATGAAGTAAATAAGATGGAAATCAATGAAGGTAAAAATGTATCTGAAGTTCTTGCTGCAGTAAGTGAAGGAAGTAATGAGATTGGTATCGTTTATGCTACAGATGCAGCTTCCGTTGCAGATAAAGTAGACGTTATCGCAGAAGCTCCGGCAGATGCACTGAAGACACCTGTTCGCTATCCGGTAGGCCTTATCGAAGACAAAGAGGCATCTGAAGATGATACAGCAGCTGCAGAAGCATTTCTTGAGTACATCAAATCTGATGACGCTATGAAAGTGTTTGAGAAATATGGCTTTACAGCATACAAAGCAGATGATGCTTCCGAAACAGATGATAAAGATGCAGAAGCAACAGAAGAAGCAGATGACACAGAAACAAATGCTGAGACAGAGACAACAGAGGAAGCTAAATAAGAATGAGTGAATTTCTGGCAGAAATAAACTGGAGTCCCTTGTGGATTTCATTGAAAACAGGTTTCACAGCGACTGTGATCGCGTTCTTTCTGGGAATATTCTTTGCGAGACTGGTAATGAAGATGAAACCTTTTTCCAGAGGCATACTGGATGGTATTCTGACCATGCCTCTGGTACTTCCCCCGACAGTGGCCGGTTTCATTCTGCTTTTGCTGTTCAGTCTGAGACGTCCGTTCGGGGCATTTCTGCTGGATAATTTTGATATTAAGATCGTACAGACCTGGAAGGGCTGCGTGATCGCAGCATCTGTAATTGCGTTTCCACTGATGTACCGAAATGCACGCGCTGCATTTGAACAGGTGGATGTGAATCTGATCGCAGCAGGCAAGACACTTGGCATGAGTGACAGAAGAATCTTCTGGACAGTTGTCATGCCGACAGCAGGACCCGGAATCGCATCCGGTACAGTCCTTGCCTTTGCCAGAGCAATCGGAGAATACGGTGCTACATCCATGCTCGCAGGAAACATTCTTGGCAAGACCAGAACCGTTTCCGTTGCCATTGCTTCGGAGACTGCGGCAGGAAATTATGGCATGGCCGGTTTCTGGGTAGTTGTGATCTTGATCATTTCATTTGTGATCGTTGCGGCGATCAATATCGTTTCCGGTAAGGGAATGAAGATGGGCAGGTGGATGTAATGGCAGTCAGTGTGGATATTGAGAAGAAACTTCATGGCTTCACTCTGAAAGTAAAGCTGGAGAGTGATGGTTCTCCAATGGGGATCCTTGGAGCATCCGGAAGCGGAAAAAGTATGACTCTGCGCTGTATTGCAGGAATCCAGACACCGGACTCAGGAAGAATTGTTGTAAATGATAAAGTTCTTTTTGATTCAGAAAAGAAAATCAATCTTAAACCGCAGGAGAGGAAGGTCGGCTATCTTTTTCAGAACTATGCACTTTTTCCTACCATGACTGTAGAGAAGAATATCGCATGCGGATACAGAGGAGATAAGAAACATCTTAAGGCAAAAGTGGCAGATTACATAGAGCGCTATCAGCTTAACGGGCTGGAGAAACGTTATCCGGGACAGCTTTCCGGAGGTCAGCAGCAGCGTGTCGCACTGGCACGAATGATGATCGGAGAACCGGAAGTCATCCTTCTGGATGAACCGTTCTCAGCACTGGATGGATATCTGAAAGATATCATGCAGCGTGATATGCAGAACTTTCTTAATGAGTACACAGGTGATATGATTCTGGTCACTCACAGCCGCGATGAGGCTTACAAGTTCTGCGGACATCTGACAATTCTGGACAGCGGTCAGGCACTTACTACAGGAGAAACCAAGAAACTCTTTGAACGACCCGGTATTCTGCAGGCAGCCAGACTGACAGGGTGTAAAAATTTCTCAACTGTACAGAAAATGGGAAAACACAGTATTTATGCAGTGGACTGGGATTTGATGCTGCAGACCAAAGATGTGGTGCCGGATGATGTTACGCATGTGGGAATCCGCGGTCACTGGATGAAAGGTGCATCTGAAGGCGGAGAGAACCACATGGAAGTGGAAGTTATGGAATATATTGAAACGACCTTTGAACATCAGTATTTACTGAAGAACAAGAAAGGTGGAGACTGTCAGCCGGTCTGGTGGATGTGCCCCAAAGGAAATTTTGAGGAAGATCCGCATGCAAAAGTTCCGAAATATATTCATTTTCCGGAAGAGCATCTGATGCTGCTGAAAGAAGCGAAATAGAATATATAAGAAATAATAAAAAGCGTTGTATTTTCAACAGAGATTTCTGGTGAAGATATAACGCTTTTTTAACCGAATCAAGTAAGTCCCTGCGGAGCCAGTTATTCGGTGTAGAATCGCGTAGCCACGTAGCTGTAAGAGTCTGCCGGTTTGATCACGCAGATGGATGTTATCAAATTGTCTGAGAAATCTATGACGGATGATTTTTAGAATATTTTATGTAGTCCACAACCATCATCGCCAGTTTAAATGTTAATGCATCCTCAAATGCACGGATATCCAGTCCGAATTTTCTCTGCAGCTTCTCAAAGCGGTACACCAGAGTATTTCTGTGTACATAAAGCTGTCTGGAGGTCTCGGAGAGATTCAGGTTATTTTCAAAGAAGGTACGGATGGTGATCAGGGTTTCTTCGTCAATAGAATCCAGAGTTTCCTCTTTGAAGATCTCGTCGATAAACATTTCACATATGGAAACAGGAAGCTGGTAGATCAGTCTGCCGATTCCAAGCTGGTTATATCCGAATACATTTTTATCTGCGTAGAAAATCTTGCCTACTTCAAGGGCTGTATGTGCTTCCTTGTATGCGTCTGGAAGCCTGGAAATATCCTCTGCCAGATTACTGTATGCAACCCATGCGGAAGTCATTGCTTCTGTATTTAACATATCTACAAGCATATATGCAATTGATTCCAGATCCTCATAAGTTTCTGTAGACTGTAATTCTCTGATGATGATAATCCCTGTATCATCAATAGCTGTGATGAAATCTCTGGTACGGGCAGAGAAAATATTCCGGATCGTAGCGAGAGCGTTCTCATCCTTGGTCTGTTTGGTTTCCACAAGAAATACGGCACGCTGAACAGAAGTTGCAATGTGCAGTTTCTTGGCGCGGTTAAAGGCATCTACATCGGAATAACTACCAAGGAGAAGATTCTGCATAAAGGTATTCTTGTCGCTTTTCTCTGCATAGGCAGCCAGGAGACTCTGTACCTGGCATACGGCCAGCTCTCCGATGGTAGCAGTACTTTCTGCTTTTCCCCATACGATCAGAATATAGGAGATGGAATGGTTCTCCATGATCTTATACAGGCAGCAGCTTGTATTGGAAACACACAGGGCACTGCTTTGGCGAAATTCTTCCAGTTTTGATTCTGCAGGAAGTTTTTTATCGCAGGTAGAGAGAAAGATATGGTTATCAGAATCCAGCAGACAGAAATCAATCTGGCTGATATTCTTCCAGTCTGTCAGGCATTTCTGTAAAATCTGTTGTATTTTCATTAGGTCAATCCTTTCTTTTGGGGTATGAATCAGCTTATAGCAATCCTTGCAAATTGTCTGATCGAAGTAATCAGGCAGCCAATTCTATATTATAACATAAAAACCCGGGGAAAACTCCCCGGGTTTATTAAAGATTCCTGAAAATTAGTTGCAGATTGTAAGTTCTGTTTCTTTATCAAAGAAATGAGATTTTTCCATATCGAATGCGAATTTGATCGGATCACCGGTCTTAGCTGTTGTACGAGGATCAACTCGTGCTGTAACCTGAGTTCCGTTTACGTCGAAGTATAAGAATACTTCAGCTCCGAGAAGCTCGTAAACTTTAACTACGGATGTCATCGGTGCGCTTGGAGAAGCTTCGATGAACATCTGGGAATCATGGATATCTTCCGGACGGATACCGAGAACAACTGTTTTACCTACATAGCCGCCATCTTTAAGAGCTTTTGCTTTAGCAGCCGGGATAGCCAGTTCATGATCGCCAACTTTAGCGATAAGGTTGCCGCCTTTTTCGGAGATAACAGCGTCAAGGAAGTTCATCTGCGGAGATCCCATGAATCCTGCAACGAATAAGTTGCCTGGTTTCTGATACAGGTTCTGAGGTGTATCTACCTGCTGAACAACACCGTCTTTCATAACAACGATTCTGGTACCAAGAGTCATAGCCTCTGTCTGGTCATGTGTTACATAGATGATTGTAGCACCCAGTCTCTGGTGGATCTTGGAAATCTCGATACGCATCTGTACACGAAGTTTAGCATCCAGGTTGGAAAGAGGCTCATCCATAAGGAATACCTTAGGATTACGTACGATAGCACGTCCCATAGCAACACGCTGTCTCTGACCACCGGAAAGAGCCTTCGGTTTACGATCAAGAAGTTTCTCAAGGTCAAGGATTCTTGCAGCTTCACGAACTGCTTTATCAATCTGGTCTTTCGGAACTTTACGAAGTTTAAGTCCGAATGCCATGTTATCATATACTGTCATATGAGGATACAGAGCGTAGTTCTGGAATACCATTGCGATATCACGGTCTTTAGGCTCTACATCGTTCATAACTTTGTCACCAATCTTTAATGTACCGCCGGAAATTTCTTCCAGACCGGCAATCATACGAAGTGTAGTAGATTTACCACATCCTGAAGGTCCTACGAAAATGATGAATTCTTTATCTTCGATCTCCAGATTGAAATCTTTAACTGCCTGGAAACCATTTGGGTAAGTTTTGTTAATGTGCTGTAATGATAAGCTTGCCATGATTATTATTCCTCCAAAATTATTTCATAGTGTTTTTGCTGATTGATTACTTGTTTTTTTCATCTGTAGACAGTATAGCGAAAAGGAGGGGGGATGGCTAGGGAAGAATCGTACAAAGATTTTTTTTGTTTCTTGTCATTCTGACGAAAAGCCGGAATCAGTATTCGGGGATTCCGTCAAACTGTCAAAAGGCATGAGAAAAACGCAGGACAAAATGACGAAATTCTGTCTGCGTTTTTCAAAATTGGAACTATAGCAGTCCTGGTAAACATAGTTCTTTTTACCACCTGTTACACAAAGTGTATACAAGATTATGGTTTGACTGAATCAAGTCAAAAATCTCTGACAATATGAAGGAACGGATGGGAGAATACGGATATCGGGCTAAAATTACAGGTGGATCAGAGAAAGCAAATCATCAGGAAGCATTTTGCGCAAATTCTGTGTTGACCAGTTCTGCATACGGTGTACGTTCCTTCAGTTCTCCTGCGTCTTCCAGGATATCCTGCAGCAGTTCAAATCCATCCTGCCCGAACACCAGATTTTCTTTCCAGGTATCCTGATCGTAATAACGTTTTACGATGGCTGTGATGGTATCCAGATCTGTTTCAGGGAACTGAGGCTCGATGATTTCTGCAATTTCTTCAGGAGTGTGGCTCTGGACAAAATCCATACCTTTTTGCAGAGCATCAGTAAATTTTTGCATGATATCAGGATTTTTTTCCATATAGCTGGTTCTGGCACTGTAGGAGGTGTATGGTACGTAGCCGGAGTCAACGCCCAGGGATGCCACAACATACCCGGCACCTTGCTTTTCAAGAGCAGTAGCAGACGGCTCAAATTCTACGGTGAAATCGGCTGAATCATCTCCGGTAAAGGCAGCAGCAGTAGCGCCGAAGTCAATGCTCTGGTCAATAGACAGATCTTTCTCAGGGTCAAGACCATTCTTTTTCAGGATATACTCAAATACCATTTCCGGCATGCCACCTTTGCGGCCGCCAAGAACTTTCCTGCCCTTCAGATCTTCCCATTTAAAATCCGGCATTTCTTCTCTTGCCACAAGGAAATTTCCGGCTCGCTGGGTAAGCTGCGCAAAATTCACAACAGGATCAGTAGCTCCTTCCTGATAGGCATAGATAGATGCTTCTGCTCCCATAAATCCGATATCTGCCTCACCGGAAATCAGAGCAGTCAGAACTTTATCCGCACCGAATCCAGTTATCAATGTCAGATCCAGACCTTCTTCCGAAAAATATCCCTCTTCGATTGCCACATACTGTGGCGCATAGAAGATTGAGTGTGCGACTTCATTCAACGTAACTTTCGTAAGTTTTTCCTCTCCCCCATCCTTCTCTGCAGCAAAAGCTGTCATCGGCAGCGCAGTCACCGCCAGAATAACTGCTGCCGCTAGTGAAATCCATTTTTTATTTTTCATGCAGATACTCCTTTTGAGACTTCTGCTGTTAGGATATTCCCTCAACTCAAAAATGGTGCATTTTTTCTTGATAATTCATTTATATATTTCTAAAAGTAAAATATAATTGACTTTTATACAAATAAATGATATCTTATAGTCATCAGGGAGGTGAAGCAAGCTTGCCAAAGAATATTGCTATCAAAGTAGCACGAGCACAAAAGGATATGACGCAGAAGGCATTGGCGGAGGCTGCCGGTATTTCGCGGCAGACTATGAATGCAATCGAAAAGGGTGAATACAATCCAACAATCAAGCTATGCCGAAGAATCTGCCGTATCTTGGATAAGAGTCTGGAATGTATTTATTTTGGGAGGATGACGAGGATGAAGAAAACGAAAAGTAATCTGGATGAATTACAGGAACTGAAACTTCTGAAGATTGAGCACAATGGATGCTGGCTGGCTTTCTGGGGATTGCTGGCTGTAATACTGACCCAGATAGCCATAGGAAATGACAGCAAACAGGATCTTTCCGGAGAATGGATCGTATTTATGTGCCTTGCTTTATATCTTACAGTAGGATGCATAAGAAACGGAATCTGGGACAGAAAGCTGAAACCAAATTTTAAGAACAATATCATGGCCAGTAGCATCGCCGCAGTTGTTATGGGGATTTGTGGTTTATCATTTCTTA
>ENA-OQKT01000065-OQKT01000065.1-human-gut-metagenome-genome-assembly--contig:-NODE-65-length-19271-cov-2.646678_pt1 | contig 19271 bp, 18 predicted proteins | sample MGYA00242650_ERZ504801 | MGnify/ENA primary metagenome ERZ504801 (study PRJEB26092, sample SAMD00036396) | human gut metagenome | host: Homo sapiens | study: EMG produced TPA metagenomics assembly of...
GACGCCGACAAAAATCTGTTTCGGACTTACATGGTAGACATCCGCGATCGCCTGCACCAGTTCTGCCGCGGTCGGATCCGGATAGAGACGGAGAGTATCCTCTTCTGCTACCCGTTTGATCGCCTCTGCGGCTTTTGGTGACGGCGGATACGGATTCTCATTCGTATTCAGCTTAATCATGTCAGCCTCATGCGGCTGTTCACCCGGTACATACGGCACAACTTTTCTTACATTCTTTTCCCAGTTACTCATAAGTTCCTTCCTTTCTGCCTGTGATCAGGAAATGCACCCTGACTTTATTCCGTCTTTCTGTTTTTTTGGAAACCCTGTGAATCGTAACCATTTTTTCTTTTCCTTCTGCCCCGGCAGTTCCCCGCCAATGCGAAGTCCCTTTTCTTCCCGGTGAACCGCTTTATCCTCTCTTCTTCCAAGTAGACGGATAGAAAAGGATCAGCATCGGAAACAGTTCCAGACGGCCTGCCAGCATATCGAAAATCAGAATCAGCTTGGAAACCGGACTGTATCCGAAAAAGTTACTGGTCGGTCCTACCTGGTCAAGACCAGGTCCGATGTTGTTCAGCGTTGCGGCAACTGCCGTGAAGTTTGTCTCGAAGGAAAATCCATCAATACTGATGATCAGCATGGAAAAGCTGTAGATCACCAGATAAACAATCAAAAATACGTTGATCGCCCGCAGAACCTCATGCTCTACCGGGTGATCGTCGAAACGGATGCGTTTGATACTGCGCGGATGTACGATCGAACCAAGCTCTTTTTTCACGGTTTTTAAGAGGATCAGGATTCGCGAAACCTTGATTCCGCCTCCCGTTGAACCGGCACAGGCTCCGATGAACATCAGCATCACCAGAATACATTTTGACAGCTCCGGCCAGAGGTCAAAGTCCGTCGTGGAATAACCCGTTGTCGTGATAATCGATCCGACCTGGAAAAAGGCAGTCCGCACCGCTTCACCGATGGAATGGTACATCGGATAGGTATTCCAGGAAATCACGCCTCCTGCCAGAAGGATAATCAGGAAATACGCTCTTACCTCCTGGGACGAAATGGCGGCCTTTCCCTTTTTGCAAAGCATCAGATAATAAAAGTTAAAATTCACACCGAACGCAATCATGGCGATTGTCAGAATCCACTGCTGCAGTGGTGTGTACACTGCACAACCGCTGTTCAACACGGCAAAACCTCCTGTTCCGGCAGCTCCCATGGCGAGTGTGACAGAATCAAATGTCTTCATGCCGGAAAGCAGCAGGGCAGCAATGGTAAAAAGTGTCATGCCAAGATAAATCTGATACAGAATTTTAGCAGTTCCGCGCACTCTCGGAACAAATTTGGAAACGGTCGGTCCCGGGCTCTCTGCCTTCATCAGGTTCATGACGGAACCGCCCTTCATCGGAAGCAATGCAAGAATGAACACAAGAACGCCCATACCGCCAATCCAGTGGGAAAAGCTTCTCCAGAACAGGCTGGCGTGTGAAAGGGCTTCCACATCACTCAAAATGCTGGCTCCTGTCGTTGTAAAACCGGAAACGATCTCAAACAGCGCATTGATATAAAACGGAATTTCCCCCGTAATTACAAACGGCACCGCTCCGAAAACACCAAGGACAACCCAGCTTAACGAAACGCAGACAAATCCGTCGCGGGAATAGATTTCCATATTGGACGGTTTTCTGAAGCAGAGGATCAGACCGGCCGCAATGCAGAGCAGTCCCCAGATAAGATACGCAAAGCCTGTCTTTTCCTGATACATGGCTCCGACCAGCGCCGGAAACAGCATCAGCATACCTTCCACTTTCAGCACCCAGCTGATGACAAAACGAATCATTTTATAGTTCATAATCCGCTTCCCCCGTTACTCTGCCAGAATCTCATGGATATCCTGAAGACCGGTTTCCGTTGTTACGATAATGACGGAATCTCCTGCCTCAAAGGAATCCTGTCCACCCGGAATGATGACCTTTCCCTGTCTGTTAATCGCTGCTACCAGAAGGTTCGGCCGTGTTTTTCATATCCTGCAGACGGATGCCGATCATACGGCAATTCTGATTCACGATAAACTCAAGCGCCTCCACGCGGTCTTCCATCAGCTTGTACAGCGTCTCAACGTTGCTTCCGATGGAGTTTTTCATTGCCCGGACATACTGCAGAATGTACTCTGCGGTGATGTGTTTCGGGTAGATCAGGCTGTCCAGGTTCAGGCTGTGGATAACATCATTAAATTCCAGATGGTTGATTTTCGTTACAACCTTTGAGGATACCTTCTCTTTCGCATACAGCGACAGAATGATGTTTTCCTCATCCATATCGGTGCAGGCCACAAAGGAATCCATATTCTGGATGCGCTCCTCTTTTAAGAGCTCCTGGTCACTTCCGTCACCGTAAATAACGGTTGCATCCGGCAGTGCTTCGCTTAAAACCTCACAGCGATCCTTATTTTTCTCGATAATCTTGACATCGACGTTCATATTTGCCAGTGATTTTGCGAGATAATACGTAATTTCACCGCCGCCGACGATCATCGTACTGTGTACCTTGTTTGTATGAACACCAATTTTCTTAAACAGGCTCTCTGCGTTCTGCGGTGTGGTAATGATGGAAAGGCTGTCTTTTGCCTGGATCACAAAATTTCCATCCGGTATGTAAACCTCGCCGTTTCGCTCAACAGCACAGACCAGCAGACTGTACTGAAGCGCTCCGGCCAGCTCACGCAGCGACATATGGACAATTTTCGATGTTTCCGGCACTTTAAAGCGCAGCATTTCGATTCTTCCGCGGGAAAAGCTGTCGATCTCAATCGCAGATGGGAACCGCAGCAGTCTTGCCATTTCCATGGCGGCCGCGTGCTCCGGGTTGATGATCATGGACAGACCCAGCTTTTTACGAATAAATTCTCTCTCCTCCCGATACATCGGATTTCGAACTCTGGCGATGGTGTGACAGTCTGCTGCCTGTTTGGCGATGACACAGCAAAGCAGGTTCATTTCATCACTTTTGGTTACGGCAATCATCAGATCCGCATGCTCAATATCCGCCTCCTGAAGCACCTGATAGCTTGCTCCGTTTCCTACAATTCCCATAACGTCGTAGGTGTTGGAGACGTTGCGGACGACAATACTGTCTGTGTCAATGACCGTCACAAGGTTGTCCTCGCGGCTCAGCTGGGCGGTCAGTGCGGTTCCGACTTTTCCGCAGCCCACAATGATAATTTTCATGTTCTCTCCCTTCAATGCAAAAGCATTTCGCGTAAAATAGTAAAGACCCGCCAGGCGGCATCGTAAAACCATTTTTCGATGCACTCCAAAAAGCAGATCTGTACCCCTATTGTACGATGGCGATTATATCATATTTCCAGGAAAAGCGGAATAGATTTTAACAACATTTTGGACGGAGTTTTTGTAATGATTGATCAAAAAAGGGAAAACCTGTTGAACCTTGCGCTGGCCGCAACGGAAGTCGAACGGCGGCGTGTGCCGGAGCTTTCGGCAGGTTATAACTCTTACAGCAAAACATGGGAAGTAATTGTACAGTATCAGGGAGACCTGGCTTTTCTGGAGGAGCAGGGAGTTCGTGTGACGCTGCTGCTGTTTTCGTATGCCATTCTTCTGGTTCCGGAGTCCCTGATGGATTACGTGACAGGACTGCCGCAGATTACCTATCTGGAGAAACCGAAATTACTTTATTTCGCAGATGCTATTTGTGCGGAGCATATCCTGTATTACGCCTGTGCAGGAGGGGGTTATGGGTCTGTCTGGGAATGGGGTGCTGCTTGCATGCATTGATTCAGGCGTGGACTATGCGCATCCTGATTTCTGCGCACCGGACGGGACAAGCCGAATTGCAATTTTATGGGATCAGACGATTCCGGGGAATCCTCCGATGGGGTATGCTCTTGGGTCGGTATATACACGGCGGCAGATCAATGAGGCACTTGCATCTTCTACGCCGGAAGAACGGTTTGCCCTCGTGCCGTCCCGCGATGTGACGGGGCATGGGACAGCGGTGCTCGGAATCGCAGCGGGAAATGGGAGATCCTCGGCAGATGCGGCCATGCAGGGCGTGGCACCGGAAGCAACACTCGTGGTCGTAAAGCTTGGAAATCCTGATCCGGCGGATCTGCCGCGGACATCGCAATTGCTGCAGGCGGTGGATTTCTGCGTAAGATATGCACTTCTGGTGGAGCGGCCGCTTGTGATTAATTTGAGCTTCGGGAATAATTACGGTTCGCACAGCGGGGATTCCTTACTTGAAACGTATTTGAATGCAGTGTCAAATTTAGGGCAGAACGTGATCTGTATCGGGGCAGGAAATGAAGGGGATACCGGGCGCCATTATGCCGGGAACCTAAAGTCGGATCGCAAGTCGTCCGGTCAGACGCAAACAGTCCGTGCGACATCTGATCCGGCTGCGACGTCTGCGGTCTCGGCAACGGCTGACCGCGCTGTCTCCGTTGAATTTCAGGTCGGTGCTTATGAATCCTCGTTCAGTCTCCAGATCTGGAAGGTTTATGGGGATGAAATCTCGATCGAACTGATTTCCCCCGGCGGCATCCGCTCCGGCACGCTCTCTCCTGTCCTCGGCACGGCGCGTCTGACGCTTGGTCCGACAGAACTTCTCCTGTTTTATGGCATGCCATCCCCCTACAGCCAGGCGCAGGAAATTTACCTGACCTTTCAGGGCGCAGGAAACCATCTGTCCGTCGAAAACGGCATCTGGACCTTGCGTCTCACCCCCGGCCGCCTGATCTCCGGTTCCTTTGACCTCTGGCTTCCCGGCGGAAACGCCGTCGGTTCACAGACACGCTTCTTCTCCCCCACTGCCGACACCACACTCACCATCCCTTCCACCGCCCGCTCCGCCATCACGGTCGGTGCCTACGATCCCCGCCTTTCCTCCTATGCCAGCTTCTCCGGCCGCGGCTATACCCGTATTCTCCACGAAATTAAACCTGATCTCGCCGCCCCGGGTGTCAATATCCCAGCTCCCCGTTCCGGCGGCGGCTATGCTTCCTTCACCGGCACCTCGTTTGCCACGCCTTTTGTATCGGGAAGCGCCGCTCTTATGATGGAATGGGGTATTCTGCGCGGAAATGACCCGTTTTTATATGGTGAAAAGCTGAAAGCTTATCTCATCGCAGGCGCAAAACCCATCGCCTCCGAGAGCGAATACCCGAACAGGCGGTGGGATGGGGACGACTTTGTTTAGAAAGTAGCCTGCCAGATTAAAGTTATTGAAGGATTCGATAGAAGAATAAAAAGCGCAATGTAAAGAGTTAAACGACAAATGAGACATATTTTTTATCTCTGTACTATCTTGTACTTTGCTACGAAAATAAAACTCGTAGCAAGGTACTTATAGTGTTCATTTGTCTGGCAACTCTTTTTTATTTAACTGTTAATAACTTGCTGTTTAAAATTTTTTGAATGCAAAGAGAATCACTTACCCAAAAGATATTCTTCCAACATTTCCTTTACTTTTTTCTCAATTTCGTCTATGATCTCTTCACACCTTGTCTTTTTCATCCCTGCACCAGTTCCTACCGCCAGTAACTCTTTTCTGCCTGGATTTCTTCCATTTCCATCTACTGACGTAGTATGTTCGCCATAATACGTATTACTGTAAGTAAGATCATATGCCGGACTTAAATGCCATTTATCTTCGTCTGCTTCGTACAAATACGTGAAGTTCTTCGAATGATCATCTCTGTTATGTGCAAAAACATTGAAACACATTCGGCGGAACATATTTTCAACATCTTCATCGCAATTGCGTGTCATGATTTTTGTCAGTTTCATTAATCCATGATAGTCCAGACTTGGCTGCTCAAAATCCAATTCCAGAATTGCAGCTGTCGTCAACATGTGCACTTTCTTTTTCCCTTTCAAACAGTTTCTCCTGTCAAACCTTTTAGTTCCAAAATATCCTTTACATTTTTCTGATGGAAACAATCTCGTTTCACTCATCATAATTCCGCAGGCCTTGGCACAGCAGGAATAGTCATATTCCATTTTTCCTGCATCTTTTCCGTCCACATGCGCTGGAAATTTGATAATCCATTCTTCATTATCAATGGTTGTCATGATTTTAGGTCTTGCTCCGCCGCTGGTACCTCCCAGCAGATACAATTCGTCCAGTTTATCCGAATACTCTGTATTCAGTATCTTTTGACACTCTTCCGCCAGTTTGTCCAGATCTGCACTGCTCTGCTCCTCTGGAAAATTCTTTTCCGGGTGATATGTCAACGCTCCCATCCCCGATGTGCCCACAATCGCCAGACGATCCAGTACGGTCAGTTCATCCGGATTTTGTTTATGTGCCCGTAACAGGCGATCCAACAGTAATCTGCCCCAATGATCTGGAAGACTGTCCGCAAAAACCCCAAATAATCCTTCAAAATGATCCTTAACTGGAACAAATACCTGTTTTTGCAAAGGCAATGAAAATGGGTTGATCGAAAATCCGGTTTCCAGCCATTCATCACTGTACTGAAATGCCACTTTGTGGTCTGCCGTCATAGCTAATGTTCCCACCGTTTGATCCTCATAACACACCTGCAGTACTTTATCTTGTTTCATTGATAACCTCCTGAATATCTTTATACGGTACCTGCGTGAAAATATTTCTGAGCTCATCTGCAAGATCCAGTGCGATTGCAATTTTCGTTAAAGATAACAGGGAAATTTGTCCTGTCGTTTCGAATCTTTTGATTGAGCCGTAACTCACTCCGCTTATAGATGCTAATTTTTCCTGCGTAATTGAACGTCTCTTTCTGATTTTTCTCACTCGCTGCGCAAGTTTTTGATCCAGTTCTTCCGGAGTTTCCCATATAAATTGTTCCATTTTTTCCCCTTCTTGTTACAGATTATATGTTATCTAAAATATCCTGTTTTTATTCAAAACAGATTATATATTATCTATTCTATTTTACCACTCACGTGCAGAAAGCACAATGATTTCCTGCCCTGTTTCCATAAAAACTCCACCCCGTTTTTGTAACTGCAGATAAATTTTGCATCTCCTTTACTCTATAGGGATAATTTGCGCTTTTTTGACTATCCGGTAGTATTTGTTTCAGAGTAAGTAAAAAAGCCTCTGCCGGGCAAAAATTTTGCTTTCCGGCAGAGGCTTTGCTGGTCAAACGGATATTCATGCAAGCATGATTCGCGATTTTTCTTCCATTTCGCATGGCTTGGAATCGTTACAAATACTGGCTGAATTCCACTTTTTCTTTATTTGGTCCTTCGATCGTGAAGAAACGGACGCCATTTTCCCAGAACGGAAGGAAATGTACTTCATCCTGCGTCGTATTCAGACCGGCCCCGGTAATCATTTCGTGAACCTTTTCAATATTCTTTACGTCAATCGCCACATGGTCGATTGCTCCGGGTTTCAGTGCTGCAGCTTTGTTTTCGTACGTTTCGATCACAAGTGTTCCAAGCTTTAAGAATGCCACTTTCTCATCCGCCGCCTCATTTACGGTGCGGAATGCAATTTCAAATCCAAGCTTTTCATAAAACGCAATCGTCATCTCAATATCGTTGGTCGGAATACCGACATGCTGGATTCCATTTAACTGCTCTCTTAATTCCATTTCTTATCCCCCAGTCTTTTTTCTACCTGTGCCAGATCCGGCATGGCCGGAATAGAGCGTGTCTGAAAAAGGCTTTTCGTGAACTGCGAGTCCCAGTTCGTGGGAGATTTTATCCGAATGAGGGCGGCGTAGCGGGCTACGGCAACCGAATGAGGGTAAAATATACCGCAAAGTGGGGCGTGCAGATTGCGGGAATGATTTTTCAGACACGCTCTAGCACCTTTTTTTCTCCACACAAAGGCTTGCAACGGCGTTTCCAAAACGGGCAAACGCTGCCAGTTCTTCCTGCGGCTGTAAAGATATGATCCATTCCACCAAGTGTCACTACAACTATTTTTACACTCTGATGATATAATATTTCCGCTGTTTTTGCAACATTTTGCTCTCTCCTGCCCGTTCGCTGCCGTTTTGCTGTTTCTTTTTTTCACAGATCACAAGGATGAGTGCCAGCATTCCTCCCATCAGGCTGCACCAACTGCCAGCCGTCCGTCCGGGCGCATGGTACACAAGAACAATTTTGTGCTCGCCTGATGGGATTTTTGCGCCGAGAAATGCCGTGTTTGCGCGGAACAGCAGTGTTTCTTTCCCATCCACTTTCAGCACAAAATTTTCATCGTATGGAATGCTGGTGATGAGGTATCCGTCTCTTTCCGCGGAAACCACGCCTGTGATGCCGTCGCCGCCGTATGTTGCTGTTGTTCCGCCAATCAGGGTAACCGCCTGACTGTACAGCTGCTCCGTTTTTTCCAACGGCTGTGCCATACCAGTCCATGTCTCAAAATTTTTCAGGATATAATGGCCTTTTCCCATCCGAATGAATACGGTTCCATCTTCTTTCATCGTTACAAGATAGTTAAACTGTGTATTCCCATTGGCATACGTATGGTTGATGCCGGTCAGGCGGTTGGTCTGGCCGTTGATGCGGATAAACATATCATGACTCGCTTTCTGATTCTCCACCTCGAAAGAAACGGCGAGCAGCGTTGCTCCCTCTGCGGCACCCGGCAGCGTTGCTGAGACGGTCACGGATTTTTTCGTCTCAATCTCATATCCGTCCGCTGTCTTCTGAATGCGCAGATCTTCCTGATCGGTCTCTGGAATTTCAAGGTTTACTTTCTGAAAACAACTGTGAAACAGGGGTCCTACAGAACCATTCTTTGTATCTGAATCTGCAGCGGCTCTGAAATTATCCACAGATTTCGCCGATTTTTCCTGATCCGGGATTGCCGCTGTTGTCTTCCGCATTTCCTGATCCGGGATCACGGCTGCCGTCTCCAGTATTTCCTGGTTCTGCGGATAAGGTAACGATTTGTATTCCGTCTCGGAAACCACCTGGTCTGTCACGTAGGCAACCGGCGCTGCGGATATGGCACGATAAACCTGAAAGTCCCCGTAATCCCGGTACAGTTCATACCCTTCCGGCCGTGTTTCTGCCAGAATGTACTTCACGCCCATGAGCTGCCAGAACAGCGGATCATCGGAAACCGTCTGCATCATGCGGTTGCGGAAGGCTTCATTAATCCCATACGTCTCGTCCCGGAATTTCTTATATTCTGCATTGTATGCCGAGGAATAAATCGTCGAAACATTCTGTCCAATATCCCATATCCGGTTGACGTTCGCAAGGTTCTGTCCGCCGTCTCCATACTGCTCCATACGGTACCAGCCGGGATCCTCCGCACGGATCTCGCGGATTGCCGCTGCAATCTTGCTGTCCGTCAGAGCTTCATACGTTTTACGCGGGATCATCACATGCTTTTCCTGATTGATTGCTTTTCCGGCAAATGCAAGAATCACAGCACTAAAGACGAGCGGCAGAAACGGAAGCTCTCTGCCCCGCAGCCGTTTTTTTGCCGGAAACCACCGCCATGCCAGATAGCACGCAGTCACACAAATCACATCCAGTATGCCGAGATGCCAGTATGGTTCAAAGTATGTCTCTTGCTTTGCATTCCACATCAGAATCAGAACTATGAGGTACGGAAGCAATTCTCGCAGCTCTGTCATGACTTTGCGCTTAAAATTCCCGGTGCTTCGATTTTTTCCACACTCCCGCTTCCGGACAAGCTGGTTTTCCACATAAAGCCCGACTTCTGCACAGAGGACCGGAAGAAACGGGATGAATACTTTATCTTTGCTGTACAGGCCGCCGTTCAGCAGATAGCCGAACAGGGGAATACAAAAGAATACCAGCAAAAGGAAGGACAACAGTTTCTCACGCAACCGGCTCTTTCCGATCACTCTGCCCAAAAGCGCCACCCCCGCAAATGCGGAGAGGCCAATGCCGTACGGCGTGTAGCAGAGACGCAGGATCAGAAACTGCGGTTTCCACATCGCCGGATCGGTAAAAAGTCCTGCGATGCCGCCCGCTGCGGTGCCGCGTCCGCCCTCGCCGCTGCCGCCGAACAAGGCGGCAGCCGATGGGATCAGCAGAATACCGGAAAGAAGGATTCCTGCGAGGACCGGAAGCGCAAAGCGGATTGCTGCGCCAAAAAAGCTCCGCAAACCCACCAAGGTTTCACCCGTTCCGGCAGATTTTTCACCTGCCCTCTGCTTTTTCTCTGCCCCGGCCTTTTGATTCCGCGACACTTTTCGATTCTCCTGTTCCGCTTCATACGCAGCATTTTCTGTACCGCATTTCAAATACTCCGTCACCGCATACGCCGTGAGCGCAAGCAGCCCGCCGACCGAAAAATAAAAGCTGGTCAGAATCATCCCAAGAACGGAAAGAATCAGCAGACCGCTCTTTCTCTTCTGAAAATGGCGATCCACGCCCAGCAGAGCCAGCAGCAGAAACGGCATATAATTGACAAACATAAGCTGATTATAGGAATGATATAGAAGTGCGGTAGAACACGTAAAGAAAAGTGATGTAAAAAGACAGTTGCCGTAATGCAGACCCTTTTTGCTGATCCATCGATAAAAAAGCACTGCATCCGCCGCATACAGCAGCGCGGAGGAACCCATCACCCACAGGTCCATCGGGATGAACGGGAAAAGGTAGGATAACAGCATGGTCGGACTCAGCAGTCCGTAGTAGGCAAAATGGTAAATATTCTGACCTCCTCCCAGATTCCATGCGAAATCCGGGAAGAGGTTTCCGGTCGCGTAAAACCGCTTCCGGAAGTAATCGGCAAGGGTGCTGTGCTGGCTGATCCAGTCAATCGAGGAGCCGAATACGCCGTATTGCAGGACGAACAGCCGGCACAAAAGCAAAGAAAAGAAAAACAGACCAGCCGCCGTAAAATCCTTTCCGGTAAGACCTTCCAAGAAGCCGTTCCGCCGTCCTTTCGGCTGGCCTTTCTTTTTCCGTGATTTTCCCGGCTCTCTTATTTCCTTTAAGATTTCCTTTTTCATGCCCGGATTTCTCCTCTTTCAGACGCATGGCGTTTGTCGGCATACTCTGGAAAATACACGTTTTTCTTTTCGGCCGTATGGGTATCTTTTCTTCTCTTTGCAGCACTCTCCTGCTTTTTCACCGGCTGCACACTGTGCATCTTGACCGTCTCTTCACTCGTCTCCTTTAAGAGATAGATCGGACGGTGCTTTGTTTCAAGATATGTCTTGGAAGATAAATGCCTACAATGCCCGTGCAGAAAAGCTGTACACCGCTCACCAGAAAAAGGATGCATGCCATCGACGGCCAGCCCGCAACGGGATCGCCGAACAGCAACGTTCTTCCGATGATGAACACGATCAGAATCATAGAAATCAGGAAAAAAAAGCACGCCCATGACAGATGCAAGTGACAGCGGGGCTACGGAAAAGCCTGTGATGCCGTCGACCGAGTACGCGAGGAGCTTTCGAAGCGGCCACTTCGACGTCCCGGCGCAGCGGTCCTCGTGCTCAAATTCCAGCCATTCTGTGTGAAAACCGACCCATCCGAAAATCCCTTTGGAAAAGCGGTTGTACTCACTCATTTCCAGCACGGCATCCACCATTTTGCGGCTCATCAGACGGTAGTCCCGTGCACCGCTTACAATCTCTGTTCTGGAAAGGCGGTTGATCACACCGTAGAAGGCATTTGATAAGAAGGATTTGATTTTTCCCTCGCCCTCCCGTGAACTGCGGCGTGCCGCTACACAGTCACAGGTGCCGCTCTGCAGCATCGCGTACATTTTCGGAAGAAGGGACGGCGGATCCTGAAGGTCGACATCCATCACCGTTACGTAATCGCCTTTGGCCGCCTGCAGTCCGGCGTACATGGCTGCCTCTTTTCCGAAATTTCTCGAAAACGAGAGGTAACGGCAGCGCATATCCTTCTGCGCAAGCCGGCGCATCTCAAACAGGCTGTGATCCTTCGAGCCGTCGTCAACAAAGATCAGCTCGAACTGAACCTTCTGCTGTTCTTCCATCTCATCCATCTGACGTACCATCGTCTCGTAGTAAACCGGAATTGCTTCCTCTTCGTTGTAGCATGGTATGATAATACTGATTGTCTCCATTTTTTTCCTCCCGGGGATTACATACTCTCTCAGAATCCTTCTGCAGATCCTTCCTGCTGCAATCCCGCTTCTGTCTCATTCTTATGCAAGTCAGGTTTTTGTGGCTGTTTCTCCCGCTGCAGAATCCTCGCCTGCCTCCGGGAAACGCAGGATGACTTTAAACAGATCGCCGTCTGCCGCAAGCTCCATGCGGCCGCCCATGTTGGCCGTGTAGCTTGATGCAATCGCAAGGCCAAGGCCGTGCCCCTCGCTCGTCCGTGATTCGTCGCCGCGCACAAAGCGTTCCATCATTTCCTCCGCTTCAAAATTCATCTCATAGGCGGAAATGTTTTTCATCGTCACGAAAATCTCCCCTTTTTCCTTCCCTGCGTCAATGTAAACTCTCGTTCCGCCCAGGCTGTATTTCAGGATATTTTCCACGAGATTCTGTATCACGCGGTACATTTTCCCATTATCCCCAAGGAACGGAAGCGGCTCATCTCCGAGCGCCGTGCGAAACGACAGATTGCTCTGCGCAATCGCATCGTCCATATCGGCGAGGGTCTGCTCGATCAACCGTTTCATATCCATTTTTTCCATCTGGAATTTTTCGGTTCCGCTTGTCGATTTGGAGAGCTCGAAGAGGCTTTGGATCATCTCCTTTAGCTGTTCCTGTTTCACAGAAATCACTTCGACGTAATCCTGTGCCGCCGGTGTCAGATCCTCTTTTTTCAGAAGATCCGTATAGCCGACCATCGAGGTGAGCGGTGTTTTCAGATCGTGCGATACATTGGTAATCAGGTCAATTTTGAGACGCTCCGCCTGCATCTGTTTTTCTACGCTCTTCTGCATAGCGCTCTCAATATTTTCCAGCTCTGCAAATGCCGGATACAGCAGGGATTTTTCGGATATTTCATGGATCCGGCTTTCCATGCTGCCTTCTGCCATCGTATGGATCTGTTCCATCAAAAGGCCCATCTCCCGGTTCAGGCGACTGCGGTATGTTTTCCAGGCAAACAGAATTAAAATCAGCGTGGTCAGCCCGAGAAGAATGACAAACAGCACCTCGCCATCCATTCCGTTTATCAGTCCGGTGATCATGGTAATCACGATTAGAAGTTCCGCAATCAGTGCCACACGGAACGGCCATTTACTCCGACCGGCAAGCTGCCGTTCCAGGCTGGTCCGATCTCTGTAACGCTTCCTTTCTCTGCAAAAAAAGGACATTTCTCTCAGTTGTTTCTTTTCATAGCGACAGACAAGAATGCCGGCACTGAGAAGGAAAACGCCACAGATTACCAAAAAACAGAAGACCTGTCTGCACACACTCTATTACAGTACCCCATTCGGCAACAATGCGGTATCTGGCATAGCTGTGCCGGAGCGGCTGAAGCCATCCGAAAAAAGCAAATCCTCCGACAAGAACCAGAAGCTCATTTGGCACCTTTTCGGATTTTTTCAGAAACAGCTGCTCTTTCTCTGCTTCCGCAGCGGCTCTTGCCTCAAACTGCATCTGCCGGGATTTTTCTATTTCATCTGTCTCGGACTTATCTGCGGCTGCCCCTTCGCTGCTTTTTGCTGTTTTTCCCGCTTTTTCCGGTTCACTGCCGGCAAAAGCAGTCATTTTCGAGTTCCCGGTATTTTTTCGGAATTTCCATACCAGATACAAGGCTGCGGCTATGCCCAAAACGCCGACTACCGTCACTCCAATGCCGATACCCCATTCGATGTTGCGCCACATTCCCCATTCGAATTCACTGGCCCATTTCCGCAGAAGCTTTCCGCACAAAATCAGTACCATAGAAAGATCGAGAAGCATCCACAGCAGGATGCGTTTTTCAGTCTCCGTTAATTTTTTCAATTTTGTATCCAATTCCCCACACCACCTTTAAATATTTTGGATTTTTCGGCGTAATTTCGATTTTCTCACGAATGCGCCGGATATGAACCATGACGGTATTTTCTACGCTGTAAGCATCCTCCTGCCAGACCTGGCTGTAGATTTCTTCGGCTGAGAATACATAGCCGGGATGCTCCATCAGAAGCTCCATAATTTTGTACTCGGTTGCGGTCAGGCGAACAGGTTCACCGTCCACCAGGAGTTCTTTGGTGTTTCGGTTCAGCAGCAGACCGCCGTTTTTCAGGATATCCTGGCTTTGTGTGGTTCCGTTTGCGGCGCCTAAGGAGAAGTAACGGCGGAGCTGGGATTTAACACGGGCCATGAGTTCGGCGGTATTATACGGCTTTGTCACGTAATCATCGGCGCCCATCGAAAGTCCGATGACTTTATCGCTCTCTTCGGTTTTCGCGGAAAGCATGATAATCGGGATGTTGTTTTTTCTCTTATTTTCATCAGGGCGGAAAGGCCGTTCATTTTGGGCATCATGACATCGAGCAGGATCAGATGGATCTGTTCGGTCATGAGGATGTCGAGTGCCTCCATGCCGTTGTAGGCTTTTTTTACCCTGTAGCCTTCCAGTTCTAATAGTTTGCCGAGAGATCTTACGATTTCCCGGTCGTCGTCTACGACTAATATGTTGTATTGGCTCATCTCGTTTTTCCCCTCTTGGTTCTATGGTGTTTATCATAGCAGAGAAAACGGAGATTATTTGGATAAAAAACTGACATTTTTCTTAAAATGTAATCCCCCATTACGTTTTCCTGCTTTTTTTACAAAAAAAACACTGATTGGTAGAATTGTAAGCTGGTGTAAAAAATAAAAACAAACGCATATAAATTAGTAAAAATGCCTGCCATAGCAACTGAAAATGTGGAAAAAGATAAAAAAAGTCAATATAAGTGGACAAAATACACAATATCAAACGGGGATTTTATTTGATATAGTGTAAACATCACAAATAATCAAAGAAAATGCGTAATAAAAACGCACAAAACAACGGAAAGGATGGGGAGTATGGCGAAGGAAAAAATGAAAAAGAAAAAAGGAGAGAAAATTACCCCTGCAATCTTGTGGAAACAGCGTTGGCTGCTTGTGATGTCAGTACCATTTGTAATCTGGCTGATTATTTTCAAGTACATTCCACTGTGGGGATGGACCATGGCATTTCAGGAGGTAAAACCTGCGACATTTGCACTTCCGATCTGGGAGAGAACCTGGGTTGGATTTCAAAATTTTACAGATGCATTCAAAGACCGTCTGTTTACACAGACATTAATCAATACATTGGGGGTAAGCTTCCTTGACATCGCGGTCGGAACGATCGCAGCAATCGCGTTTGCGGTTCTTCTGAACGAGATGTTCTTTATGAAGTTCAAAAAAGTAACGCAGACCATTTCTTATCTGCCGCACTTTGTATCCTGGGTTATCATTGCAAGTATTGCAAAGAATATTTTCAACGACGGCGGTGTTGTTGACAGTATCTTCGGCAAGAACCTGCACCTGATGAGTTCCAACTCACCGCTTATCTGGGTAACCATTATCCTGATCAACTGCTGGAAAGAGGTTGGCTGGAACGCAATTATTTATCTGTCCGCCATGGCAGGTATTGATCCTGGTCTTTACGAGGCCGCTGATATGGACGGTGCAAGCCGTCTGCAGAAGATCTGGCATATCACTCTGCCGGGTATCCGACCGACCATCATCGTACTGCTGATTATGAGCATCGGTGGCGCCCTGAACGTAGGTATGGAGCGTCAGATGCTTCTTAGTAACCCGCTGGTTGAGGATCACACGATGGTACTTTCCTGGTTCTCTTATAAGAGAGGTATCGGAAACAGCAACTACGGTCTTGGTACCGCAATCGGTGTATTCCAGTCTGCAGTCAGCGTTACCCTGCTGCTGATCGCCAATAAGATTGCCGGTCTGGTAGGCGAAGATAAACTTATGTAGGAGGACGCGAATATGAACAAGAAAGCAAAAAAATTTAGACTACGTACTGGCGGTAATCTTCGTATTCCTCGTCATCATCACCATTTATCCGTTCCTGAACGTACTGGCGATTTCGTTCAACGATTCTACGGATACCATTAAGAATGTAAACTTCATCATTCCGAGAAAGTTTACATTAAGCAACTATAAATATGTATTTAAAGACGGCGGCATTGCAATGCCGGCTGTGATTTCTGTAACAAGAACCATCATCGGAACAATCGTAGGTATTGTATGTACCTCGATGGTTGCTTACACATTAAGCCGCAGAGACTTCGTACTCCGCAAACCATTTCAGCTTCTGTTCGTTGTTACCATGTATATCAGTGGCGGTATGATTCCGGAATATCTTCTGATTATCCGTACCTTAAAGCTGGGCAATAACTTCATGGTATACATTCTGCCTGGTCTGATGTGGGTTTATAATATGATTCTGGTCCGCTCTTATATCGACGGACTGCCGATGGCTCTGCAGGAGGCAGCAAAGCTCGACGGAGCAAACGATTTTCAGATCTGGTATAAAGTCGTTATGCCGCTTTGTAAACCGGTTATCGCAACCGTAGGTCTGTACTATGCAGTAGGACAGTGGAACTCCTTCATGGATACTTACCTGTATGCGAAAAAACTCCCGACTCTGCAGTACAAACTGTATGAGATTATGAACCAGGCGACCATGAAAATGGACGTTCATGCAGGAACCAATGTACAGACGGCCGTAACACCAATGTCCGTACGTATGGCCGTAACGATTGTAGCAACTGTGCCGATCGTTATTGTATATCCGTTCCTTCAGAAATACTTTATCGGCGGTATGACACTTGGTTCTGTTAAAGACTGATAAAAAACAGTATTAAAAAATTTTTAGAAAAAGATGATGTTTATTCCTGCCAGACGAAAGAAAGAGTGCAGGATGACATAAACCATTTTAAGGAGGGCTTTTATGAAAAGAAAAGTAGTATCACTCATGTTAGTATCTGCTATGGTGGCCGGAATGCTCGCAGGATGCGGTTCCGACAGTGGCAGCAGCAAGGGAGGGTCCAGCACAGAGACTGGATCAGCGGCAGAGGCAAGTTCTTCAGGCGAGACAGCAGATGATGCAGATGACAAATCTCCGATTACCTTTGAGTATTTTAACGCTGATGGTAAAAACGGCAACTGGGATAACCCGGTAGCAAAAGCAATCACAGAGGCAACAGGCGTTACACTTGATGTTTCCTATCCGGTAGCATCCCAGGGTGATGCAAAAGAAGATGTTGCGCTGATGATCGCAAATGATGAGTATCCGGACATGATTTATGCAAAAGGCTCAGCAACAGATTTGTATCAGGCAGGCGCGCTGATTGATATGACAGACCTGATTGAAAAATATGGTCCAAACATCAAAAAAAATGTACGGAGCAGAGATGGAAAAACTGAAATGGAGCCAGGATGATCCTGGAATCTATCAGCTTTCCTACGCAGGTGTAAACCAGAAAACCCTGACAACAGGCGGAAGCTGCCAGATTCAGTGGGCTGCATTAAAAGAGAACGATTATAAATATCCGAAGACACTGGATGAGTATGAAAAAATGATCAAGAGCTATCTTGCAGCACATCCAAAAACAGAAGATGGTCTGGATATGATCGGTATCACCATGAGTGCTTCTGACTGGCACTGGATGATTACCCTTGGAAACCCGGCAGGACTGATCGCTGATGCATCCCCGGATAATGGACAGTGGATCATTGACGACGAGTACAACGTACATTACAAACATGTAACAGATGAAGAGAAAGAATACTTCAAATGGCTGTGCCGTATGTACAACGAAGGTATCCTGGATCCGAACTTTGCAACGCAGACAGATGATGACTATATTGCAAAAGTTGCCAGCGGCCGTGTTGTTGCCATCACCGATGCTGAGTGGCATTACAGCCAGTGCGAAGCTACTCTGGTAGCAGACGGAAAAGTAGATCAGACTTATGTTGGACTTCCTGTAACCTTAAGAGAAGATCAGGTAGAAAAAGCCCTTCTGTATCAGGGAACTACCGTTGGCTGGGGTATTGGAATTACCAAGAGCTGTGAAGATCCGGTTCGTGCCATCAAATTCCTTGACTATCTGTGCTCCGATGAAGGACAGATCCTGTATCACTGGGGTATTGAAGGCGAGAACTACTTCCTCGATGATGACGGACAGCCATATCGTACCGATGAAGAAGTTGCAAAAGCTCAGTCTGATCCGGATTATGCAAAGAATACCGGTATTGACAACTACACTGGATTCCCGATCTACGGAACAGGTTCCTACTCTGAAGACGGATTCCCATACACTCCAACTACCAAAGAGTCTGTTATTGCAAACTACAATACAGCAGAAAAAGAAGGATGCGAAGCGATGGGATTTGAGATGCTGACCGACATGTTTGCACAGCCGGAAGAGTTCGATCTTCTTCCATACTCTGCACTGTGGGCATATCAGCAGCCACAGGAACTTGCTGAGAAACAGACAATTCTGGACGAAATTGCTTGGCCGGGACTTGTTAAATGCGTAACTGGTACCGAAGATGAGTTTGATGGAAACTGGGAGAGCATGGTACAGGAGCTGACAGACAATGGTCTGGCAGATGCAGAAGAAGCTATGACAGAGTTCCTTGCTACCAAACTTGTTGATGTAGAGTAAGTAAAGCAAAAACATAAAAACATAAGGTTTTGCCGTTGAACGGAAGGCGGCACAAAAACATGGTCTGATATTATTAAATGTCAGGCCATGTTTTAAAATACAGCGACAGTAATGGGAAATGTGAAACATTGTAAAAAGATAACAGTATATGGAAAATCTGCAAACAATTTCATGAGACAAAATCATCGGGAGGTTTTTGAAAAATGACAGAAAAGAAGGAGTTTCAGGTAAACAAAAACACACCGTTCTGGGATGCATCACTGACGGATCAGGAAAGAATCGACTGGCTGTTAAAAGAAATGACGGTCGAAGAAAAACTGGGATACCTCGCCAGCTCTTCCCCGGATCTGCCGCGCCTTGGTATTCCGGGAGTACTCTGTGGGCGGTGAGGCGGCACACGGCGTTGAGGGCAGAAACGATCAGAACGGTCTTGGAAAACCGGATGTGACAACATCCTTCCCACAGCCGATCGGTATGAGTGCATCCTGGGACCCGGAGCTGATCAGACAGGCCGGTGAAATAACAGGAACGGAGGCGCGTGTCGTATGGCACCGCCATCAGGGCCACGGACTCAGCAGATGGGCTCCGACCGTTGATCTTGAGCGCGATCCGAGATGGGGAAGAAACGAAGAAGGTTACGGAGAGGATCCTGTGCTGACCGGAAAATGGCCGGTGCTTATATCCGGGGAATG
>ENA-OQKT01000066-OQKT01000066.1-human-gut-metagenome-genome-assembly--contig:-NODE-66-length-19017-cov-2.112070_pt1 | contig 19017 bp, 14 predicted proteins | sample MGYA00242650_ERZ504801 | MGnify/ENA primary metagenome ERZ504801 (study PRJEB26092, sample SAMD00036396) | human gut metagenome | host: Homo sapiens | study: EMG produced TPA metagenomics assembly of...
ATTCTCAAACTCATTGATTACACCAATATTATCAAGTCCAGTTTGAGTACCATACATTTTTACATCATTCTCAAACAGGCATGTGCGGCTGTTCAAACCAGTATGACGTTTGAGTACCATACATTTTTACATCATTCTCAAACACAAGAAAAGTAGGAATGGAGTTTAAAGTGGTTTGAGTACCATACATTTTTACATCATTCTCAAACTCCGTTTTCCGGTATTGTAATAGTCGTAGTGTTTGAGTACCATACATTTTTACATCATTCTCAAACGCAAGTTGGAACGGTAAATGGTCCGGAGCGGTTTGAGTACCATACATTTTTACATCATTCTCAAACCAAGTTGTCAAATTGTACCCGCATGATAACGTTTGAGTACCATACATTTTTACATCATTCTCAAACCTCAAATTTAAAAATGAACTGCTTTCATCTGCACAAAACAGGTACTCAAACATCCGATGGATATTAATAGACATCACATCCATCTTTGTCAATTATATAATATTCTCTCTGATTCGAAAAGTCCCTTTGTATATTTTCTATGAAAAGCAAGGATATTTCATAGTAGCATGCCATTTGGGAGAGTTTGTTTATTTGTGTTTCGTTCAGATAGGATCGAATATTGACCAAAATCACCAGTTCTTTTTGGAGAAGTTCGGCCATAACTTTGATATATTGCGTTAATTTTTCCAGAAGTCCCATCTCTTTTTCGGTTTCTGTCTGAACTCCCATCATTTTTAGGAGTGCGCTCAAATCGATTTCCTCATTTTGTTCCAATTCGTACCCACTGACAGCTTCCAATTGATAGATGTATTTCTTCAGTTCCGCAATAATTCTCTGTGTTTCCAGAAACATTTCTTCATTTGCGCACTTTGACCAGCTCTGTAAATAACCGTTTTGTATTCTGTGATCCGCAAAATCAAGAGAAAAGGGCGTTAATACCAATTCCACATCTCTTTTCATATTCAGCTCTGTGTCAGCTTTAGAAAGTACGAAATTTCCCTCCTCTCCCTGATTTTGTTTTTGCAGCTGCTCCACATATTTTAAAAACAGCTCCGGTGATTCTATAATCCATTCCGTGGGACAGTTCCGATGAATCGCAATAGGTTTTTCCAAGTCCACATGTACCAGTTTCATAAAATCACCAGCCTTTCATCCGTATTCAACACTTCGCTCTTTACGTTCCCAACAATCAGATCCATTTTCGCATACTGCTTCTCAGTCACCGTTAAAAGCTGTACCAGGCCTTCTTCCGGCTTATTTTTATGAATCTGATCCACGATTCCATTCACTGCAGTTGTATTTAACGCAAGCTTACAGTATACGGATTCCTGGAGCATCAGGAATCCGCTTTTCAATAAAAACTTTCGAAATCTCGCATATTCTCTTCTCTGATCGCCCGTCAGCACCGGAAGATCAAACAGTACCAATACTCTCATAAAACGATAACTCATAGGCCGTAAAACCGGATCAATGCACTGTCATTCTCATTTAAGGCATCAAATACACTTTTACAGTAAATTTTTATGGCATTATTCACATACTGTGTTTTCCCGTCTATCATGACTTCGTTGTTTAATACATTGACCAACTGTATTTTTTCCTCATGCGTAAATTCTTTCCTCTGCATTTGGATTACTTCCCGGTCAATCAGAACACGGAACGGTTCCATCAAATCGGACGCCAGATTAAACTGATTAAACATATTATCATGAAAGAGTCCGAGCTGTGTAATATAACCGCTCGCTACAATTTCTCTCGCAAACGCAGACAACAAAATGCTATATCCGTAATTCAGCGCTGCATTTTCCGGACAATCCGCAGTTCTGGTAAATGTCATGCCGAACAACGCATTGAAATATACCTTTGCCGCATGCCCTTCCCGGTTTGTCTCATCGTTCCAGCCAATCTCCTGTAAATATGATTCTAACAGACCCGCTTCTTCCTTTCCCAGATTTTTTAACAGTTCCTTCTGTTTTCGTATTTTTCCGTCACAATCTCTGTCCAGATCGCTTCTTTACTGTGCCGGCTCCACTGAATCTGCTTTCTGATTTTATTGCTGGTATCATGACTTCCGTAATACCCAACCAGTTCCGACGATGGATTTCTCTTTTCATCGCAAAAAATCACTTTTATTTTCTTTTTGGTCAGCTCTGCCAGCAGACTTGTTGTGACTGTTGCTGCTGTTGACTCAATCAGAATGGTTGAGATTTCACTTAAATGTATTTTTGTTACTTCTTCATTTCGTACCACAAGATAACCAAGCTGATAGTCCAGCTTTGCCCGTTTGGAAATAACCACAATCCGCCAGCTCATAATGCATTCAGGTCTACTGCCTGCTCGTAAATACCGGTTGGCGATTGATGAATCATTTCGATTCGACTGCAATCGGTTATATTTTTGTTGAGATACAAAATTCCTGCTCTTCCAGATCCTCCAATTAATTTCAAATCAGCGGTAACACTCTGGCACTGGAAAAAATGTAAAATTTCATACAAAACGATACACTTTTCTTCTATGCATAATTCTTTAAATTTTTCTCTTTTTTCCGTTAATGTCTTTGCCTGTGCTCCAAGTTTTTTTGCATATACCGTATTTGTTAATTTATTTAAAAAGGTTTCATACAGCATCACCACCTTCTTTTCTTCTAAATGGTCGGAATCGTAAATTTTCAGTTCTTTATTCTGTTTTTTACGTTCCACGTACTGTACTATTTTTTTCAGTATTTCTGTTTCTTCCTGGGAAAGTACCAGCTGATTTGCACCTTGCATCAATAGCTGATCTCCTGATCTTCCGGAAACCCACATATAAAATCCGTCCACACAAAACAGAGTATCTATTTTGATTTCCGGCACCAGCACTCGCGGATTCTTTAACTGTCTTTCCTCTTCCAGATACCGAATTATATTTTCTTCTGACTTCTGAATTTCCTTTTTCAGACGAATCGGCACATACTCGATTGTTCGTATTTTCTTTCCCTTTTTGCCCTCCGATTCTGCCAGTACAAAGTAAGCTCCCGCCTCTTTGTTATATCCTCCATACTTCTGTATATCACAAAGCCGTTCATCACTGCTCTTGATCGGAACCTGACCTTTTCCTTTTTTGACAATCTGCTGGTCAAACAATGCACCTGTTGCCTCATACGATCTTCGCGTCACAAGAATGTTGTTCTTTTCCATAAACTTTCGGACTGTCACAATGGTTCCGTTCCCGCCTTCCCAGGCAATTTCTCCGTTTCGTTCAATTCTTTCCTGTTCAAACATCTTCTTCAGATTATAACTTCTTCCCGGATTTTCCTTAATGAAGTGAATCGGATTTGATGTGAATTTTACAAAATATGCGTTGCCAACGACAATATTCAAATAAGCATCCTTCGCATGATGATAATCATTCATCTCCCGTACCTTCAGAAATTTAAAATCCTTACGGAACTTTGAAACGGTTGGCGCTTTTACATAAACAATCTGTGTATCCGGGATCACCTGCTGCAGAATACTTGCTGCCGCTTTTGTACTCTGACGAGTTTCCACCAGCTGCCTGGAAATAAATCCAGCCAATTCAGACGGTTCAAATCCATTTCCTCTTATCAGCCGTTTATATTTTTCTTCACTGATCAATCCGGCATCCACTAAAGATTTCCAGAATGGCTGCATTTTTTTCCGAACTGTTTCATCGATCGGATATTTATCCTCTTTCATCTGATTACACTTTTTCTTTACAAGTACCCGGTTATCCAGGCTATCATCCATCACTTTGGACTGTGGAAAAATATGATCAATGTCATACTTCTGATTATCCCACAATTCCTCCAGTTCAATTGTTTCACCGGAATACATGCATTTTCCTTTTTGCGTATAATACAAATACAGCTTGTCTCTTCTCATTTCCGCATCGGAACGCTTTTCAATCTCATCTATCCAGTCTTTTTCTTCCGCTTTACATTTTTTATAGAGTTCCAGCAGTTTCTTTTTTCTTGAAGAGGTTCTTCCCTGATCGGTTTTTTCTCTTGCCATTTCTATAAAAACACGTTTCGGTGGGTTTCCCATTACTTTACAGATTTCCTTTACAATCAAAAGGCTCTGCCAAATCTGCCGCTTCACTGCCGGTGATACGTAAAGTTCCTCGACTAATTCATACGAAATATCCCGTTTTTTCTGTTCGTTTCCATTCTTTTCTTCGATTGCCGATGCAAACAAATATTTTTCGCTAAGCAGTTGCATCAGATTGTCATTCGTCTCCCACAAAGCCCGAATAATAGACCATGCCTCTCCCGTTTCCGGTGCCGGTGCTTCCATCTCTTCCAAAAACACTTTTGAGAGTCTTCCCCAACCACGATACGGCAGTTTACTTATGCTGTCTCTTTGTTTTTCTGTCAACTCCGGAAACAGTTTCTTTAATCTCTGTTTCAGTATCGCTTTATCATCTCCAAACAGCGTTACGTTCAGGATGATGCATTCTTTTTCCGCCTGGTTCAGTGACAGATTTGTTAATTTCTCTTTAAAGTCATGGTATGCCGTAAGAGAACTCTTGAAATCACCATCAATTCCGGTAATTTCAACTTCTTTTCCGGTAATTCCTTCTTTCACTAAATAGTTTTTCTAGTTTTTTCTTGTGTAACCTTTCTTGCTTTTCTGGAATACTTCTTCATATATTTTCTTGTTTCTTGCTCTACAGATATCTTTTCTCCATCCAAACGCAGATTATTTAATTCATTTAAAACTTCGTATTTGCTGTACAGCAGAGAATACTTTGGTAAAACATCTTCACTTGGCAGATAAGTACATTTATTCGTCATTCTTCGAATAAACTGCTCTGCACTTGCTTCCAAATCTACCATCTCATCGAAGTTCCATGGATATATTTTGCCTTCTTTTCGTACCGCCCAGTTACTCTTCTCCCCTTTTTTTCGAATTCCGTTTAAGGGTCCTACGTAGTACGGAATGCGGAATGTGAAAATCTTTTGAATCTTCTCTCCATTCTCTTTCAGTAGCGGAACTTTATCTTCCAGATTTTTCAGGATTGCATTTAATTCATATAAATGAATCTGATATGGAATGACACTGTTGTCTTTTACAGTCTGTTTCGGAAGAAACGTTCCCATTTCCATTTCCTTCTGCATGCAGGATGCTTTCGTCACATCTGATATCTTGCCCAGAATATTCTTTTTCAGATAACCGTAAAAGTCTTCCTGACTACATTGTTTTGGTGCCTTGATATACGCATAATAATTAGCTTTTTCTATCCTTTTTTGTCAAACAGTCTCTGATATTCTTCCCTTGAAAGATTCTCTCTGACCAGCTTTTTCAGATCTTTCAGATCTTTTTTATGTCTTTTCATAAAGTGCCACTTTTGCCTCTGAAAGAGAAGAATAGTTCTGCAAAATATCAGCCAGAACAGCCCAATCGTACACTGCTTTTGCGTGTTCAATTAATACATATTTTTCTCCCAGCTCTGCTTCGATCTCTCCAGCGTATTCTTCATAACCTGCATCTGCGAAGCAAAGTTTTGGCCGTTCCAGTGTATCCATCTGTTTTTCCCCAAACAGATTTCCCAGTTTTGCTGTTCCACCGGTAATCAATCCCAGCCACTCTTTTTCACAGGATGTTTCTGCCCGCATTGCTTTTACTGCTTTTGTCTTTTTCGCAGATTTGGTCAATGTTCGGTCTTTTAAAATTGCCTCTATTTCCTTGCTTCTTTCCACTCCAATCTCGGAAGAAAAGCCAAGTTCTTCTGCCCGCACTGCTTCAAGGAACTGTTCAAATGTTGTCTGAAATTCTCTTACCTGTTCGATATTTCCGTTTAATAGAAAATGGCCTCTGTGTTTCATCATATGATGCAGAGCAAGATATATCAGGCGAATATCAGGCGTTTCGTCAGTTTCCATTAACCATTTTCTCAGATGATAGATGGTTGGAAACTGTTTATGATATTCTTTGTCTGTGTAATCATCATCCGCAAACAATGCATAGGGAAGTTCCGGACACTTTCCCTGCCTGTCACGCTTATCCTCTGGCCAGTAACGACTCTCTTTCATTCTGCGAAAAAATCCATCATCTATCTTTTCTACTTCTTCCGCAAAAATTTTCTGCAGCAATTCTATTCTCCAATTACGACGATCCAATCTTCGTTTTGCTGTCCGAAACCCTCTTCTCTCTTCTGCAGTCTGTGCACTGTCAAATAGCCGTACACCCCAAAGTGTTTTTCCATGTGCGCGCAAAATTTCGTACTTCTCATTTGTCACAGCCCATCCAACCGAACTGCTTCCCATATCAAGTCCGAGATAATATTCCCCTTTCATCTATTCTTTCCTCCATTTTCTACATTTTATCTAATTTTACCATATATTTTGATTTTTTACATCTTTTCTTTCCTATTTTCAACAATTCTACTTCCTGGTTCTTGCTGTTCTCACAGTACTGAATCATAACCATGTTTCATTTCTAATTTTAGACAACAAAAAAACTGCTGTCTATGAAGACAACAGTTTTCGTTCCACACACTGTGGACCATCTAACGATGGCGTTTTCGATAAATCGTTATTTGAACTTATGATGTAAAATTTAGTATGGTACTAAACTAACTACACTATACTTCTATTTTTTCCTTTCGTCAATCTTTTTTAGAAAGTTTTTATGATAATTATTCCATTTTTTTTCTCTTGCGTCCTTCTTGTTTTTATGGTAAAATATATTTTGTTCTGATTACGAACACTGCCGCTGTGGCGGAATTGGTAGACGCACTTGACTCAAAATCAAGCGGTGAATAACCGTGCCGGTTCGAGTCCGGCCAGCGGCATAGCTAAAAAAGATCTGCAAAAACGAACGTTGATGCAGATCTTTTTTTATTGTCTTCCCTTCAAAAAAACAGCTTTTGAAAGAAAGAAAACCCCTTTCGAAGAACCGGCCATCTGCCGCATGGTTCTTTTTGAAAGGGGTTTTACTGTTGTTATCTCTTATTTATTTCCAAACATCTTCTCATACTCCGGTGTTCCATCCAGTGTAGCGAAGTAGTCTTTCGGGGTTTCTGCGCGGCGGATGACTTCAAAGCTGCCGTCCTCTTTTAACAGAACCTCTGCAGATTTTAATTTTCCGTTGTAGTTGTATCCCATGGAAAATCCATGTGCGCCGGTGTCGTGGATGAAGAGGAGGTCTCCGACTTCCACTTCCGGAAGCATGCGGTCGATCGCGAATTTATCGTTGTTTTCGCACAGGGAACCTGTTACGTCATATTTGTGGTCGCACGGCTGATCTTCTTTTCCCATTACCGTGATGTGGTGGTAAGCGCCGTACATTGCCGGCCGCATCAGATTGACCGCGCATGCATCACAGCCGATATACTCTTTGTAAATGTGTTTCTGATGGATTGCGCGCGTAACGAGTCCGCCGTACGGTCCCATCATGAAACGGCCCATCTCCGTGTAAATTGCAACATCGCCCATGCCGGCCGGAACGAGGACTTCATCGTACACTTTATGTACACCCTCACCAATCGCGCGGATGTCATTGCCTTCCTGACCCGGTTTGTACGGGATTCCGACACCGCCGGAAAGATTGATGAATTTGATTTTTACGCCTGTCTCTTTCTGCAGCTTTACAGCCAGCTCAAACAGTGTTTTTGCCAGAACCGGGTAGTAATCGTTGGTTACGGTATTACTTGCAAGGAAGGAATGGATGCCGAACTCTTCTGCCCCTTTTGCCTTCAGAATGCGGAATGCCTCAAAAATCTGCTCGGTTGTCATACCGTATTTGGCATCTCCCGGATTGTCCATAATATCGGTGCTGATTTTAAACAGTCCGCCCGGGTTATAACGGCAGCAGATTTTCTTCGGAATGTAGCCTAATGTTTTCTCAAGGAAATCAATATGTGTAATATCATCAAGGTTAATGATCGCACCAAGCTCTGCAGCCAGTTGATACTCTGCAGCCGGTGTTACGTTGGATGAAAACATGATTTTATCTTTCTCAAATCCCATCGCATCGGAAAGCATCAGCTCCGTGTAAGAAGAGCAGTCGCATCCGCAGTCATATTCACCCAGCATTTTGATCAGTGTCGGGTTTGGGTTCGCTTTCACAGCAAAATACTCACGAAATCCCGGATTCCAGGAAAAAGCTTCCTTTACCGCTTTCGCATTCTCACGAATTCCTTTTTCATCGTAAATGTGAAACGGAGTTGGTACTGCTGCTGCGATTTCTTCCAGTTTTTCTTTTGTTACAAAAGGCTTCTTCGTCATTCTCTTTTGTCTCCTTCTTCTGCTTATTTTGCCTGAATAATGTGAAGCATGTTTGTCATATATCCTTCACCCGTCACCTCGTTGGTGGCAGGGTCTCCGGCCGTAAAAATAACCATATCGCCGCGTTCTACAAGCTCCTCACGGCGCACCATATACATAGCATGGGAAATGATGTTCTCCGTAGAATCTTCCTCGTATCCGGTCACCGGACGAACGCCCCAGTAGAGCTGCATTTTTCTTCTTGCCCATTCATATGGGGTAACGCCGTAAATCGGTACGCTCGGACGAAGGTTGGAGATCAGTCTTGCGGTCTGACCGGACATCGTCGGGGTCACAATGCAGGCTGCTTTGATGTGTTCTACCATAGAAACGGCTGCGCTTCCGACTGCCGCGGAAACATTCAGCTTTCCTTCCAGCGCTTTTCCATCGCGGTAATCTTCGAATTTCAGATAACGCTCCGTCTGCTCGGCAATCTCTCCCATCATGGTAACTGCCTCGATCGGATATTTTCCGGCTGCTGTTTCGCCGGAGAGCATGATCGCATCCGTTCCATCATAAATTGCATTCGCAACATCGGCTACCTCTGCACGGGTCGGACGCGGGTTCCGGATCATGGAATCCAGCATCTGGGTTGCTGTGATAACCGGTTTGTATTTATGATTGCATTTTTCAATGATGATTTTCTGTACATGCGGTACCTGGCACGCCGGAATCTCTACACCAAGGTCTCCCCTTGCAACCATCACACCATCTGCCGCATCGATGATGCTGTCGATGTTCTGCACACCCTCCGCATTTTCGATCTTGGCAATGATATCAATACGCTCTCCTCCGTTTGCCACAAGGAACTCACGGATTTCGTTAATTGCCTCTGCATTCCGGATAAAAGAAGCCGCTACAAAATCAATATCCTGTTCAATACCAAAGAGAAGATCTCCTTTGTCTTTCTCCGTGAGGTTCGGAAGATTGATCGAAACGTTTGGTACATTCACACCCTTCTTCTCTCCGAGCTCGCCGCCGTTTACTACGGTACAGACAATTTCCGGTGCATTTACTTTTTCTACGCGCAGGCCGATCAGACCATCATCGATCAGAATTGTGTCTCCCTCTTTGATATCTTCCGTAAGGCCGGTGTAGCTGACCGAACAGTGATTTTCATCTCCGGTCTCCTGAACGGTTGTCAGGGTAAAAGTCTGTCCGGTTACCAGATTTACTTTTTTGCCATCTTTCAAAACGCCGGTACGGATTTCCGGTCCTTTGGTATCCAGAAGGATTGCCACAGGAGTTTTCAGCTCTTTTCGAAGCTCTTTCAGCATATCCATACGCATTTTCTGCTCATCGTGGTCTCCATGAGAAAAATTAAAACGAGCAACATCCATTCCGGTTTCAATCAGTTTTTTCATCAGGTCACGGGAGTTGGTATTTGGCCCCATGGTGCAGACAATTTTCGTTCTTCTCATACTTTCTCTCCTTCTTTATTTTACATGTTCATGCGTAAACAGGTGATCCTGGCAGTATTCATAATTTCCGTTGCATCTGGAGCAGAAACGGAACTCCAGATTCGGATCATCCTTTTCAGTCCGCCCGCAAATCGCACTATTTGTGTTTTTGTGATTCCATTTGGATTGCGGTATTCGGCTTCTCCTCTTGATACGGCTTTTTTAAATTCTTTCCTGCGTCTGTTCTGCCGGAAAGAGTTATGTTTTCCCTTTCTTGTCATCAGGAAAAACACCAGGACGTTTGCCAGGGAACACAAAATAACAACACATCCTGCCCAGTTTCCGCTCAGAATGCTGGTAATCATGCTATAAGCAAGAAGTGCTACGTCAAGATACGCCAGCCATTTGATCTTGATCGGGATAATAAAGTACAAAAGCACCTGCATATCCGGAAAACTGATCGCAAAGCCAAGAAAAATAGAAAGGCTGATATAATAGGTGCTGAATGCAGTTCCCATCAGCGCCGGATACCCCTTCACTGCGTACTCGATTCCATACAGCAGGAAGGAACCGAGGATCGTCATCAGAATACCCGAAAAGATATAAACGTTATATTTGAAATCTCCCCAGGCTCTTTCAAGACTCGTTCCGATTGAGTAGTAGAAAAACAGCATAATAATCGTAAAGATGTCGAGACTGCTCGGCGGAATCAGAATCCAGCTCACCAGACGCCAGATCTGGCCATGCAGAATATAGTATGGTTCCAGCGTCAGATACTGTCTCATGATGGGAGCCGCAAGCGCAATGATATATCCCGCAATGTACGTTACGATAATGTACATCGTCAGATGGCTTAATGCATATCTCCCATATTTTCGCTCCATTTTGTCTAAAAAATTCATGCACACTCTTCCTTTTTGTTTGTTTTATTTCACCGGCTTTCACTGCCCGAAAATACATTCTCATTATACGTGCTGCCTTTTCGTTTGTCAAACGGTATAACGGTGAATTTCGTCTCTGAAAAAGAGCTTTACGAATGTTTTACTTTCCGGTATAATTTATTAGAAATCTTTTCCAGTTATTTTATAAATATACGAAAAAATTCAGGAGGACTTTATATATGGCAGGATCATCATTTGGTACCATCTTCAGACTGACCACCTGGGGAGAGTCTCATGGAAAAGGCGTGGGCGTTGTTGTGGACGGAGTGCCGGCCGGCCTTTCGCTTTCCGAGGAGGATATTCAGGTTTACCTCGACCGCAGGAAGCCGGGACAGAACCGCTTTACCACAAAACGGAAAGAATCCGATACCGTTCAGATTTTATCCGGCACTTTCGAAGGAAAAACGACCGGTACCCCGATTTCCATGGTGGTATGGAATGAGGATCAGCATTCCAAAGATTACAGCGACATTGCTTCCTATTACAGACCGGGCCACGCCGACTATACGTTTGATGCAAAATACGGTTTCCGCGACTACCGCGGCGGCGGACGCTCCTCAGGACGCGAGACGATCGCACGCGTGGCTGCAGGTGCCATTGCCTTAAAAATGCTCTCTGAGCTTGGCATCACCGTTTCCGCCTACACCCGCTCCATCGGTGACGTGGAAATCCAGTCTTTTGATGCCGCTGAAATCGCGAATAACGCCCTGAATATGCCGGATGCAGAGGCTGCCGAAAAGGCTTCCGAGCTTTTAACAAAAGCCATGGCGGAAAAAAATTCCGTCGGCGGTGTGGTCGAATGTGTCGTTCACCATATGCCGGCCGGTGTCGGCGATCCGGTGTTTGAAAAGCTCGATGCCAACCTTGCAAAAGCACTCGTCTCCATCGGCGCCGTAAAAGGCGTGGAAATCGGAGACGGTTTCTCGGTCTGCACAGCTACCGGGCTTACCAATAACGATGCCTTCCATGTAAATGCGGACGGCTCCATTGTCAAGCTGACCAACCACGCCGGCGGTATTTTAGGCGGTATCAGCGACGGAAGCGATATCGTTGTCCGGGCTGGTTTCAAACCGACCCCGTCCGTTGCTGCTTCCCAGCAGACCATCAACAAAGATGGTGAAAACATTGCCATCGAAATCAAAGGCCGCCACGACCCGATCGTCGTTGCACGCGCCGTTGTTGTCGTGGAATGCATGACCGCTCTTGTCCTGGCGGACGCACTGCTCGTCGGCATGAGCGCCAAACTGGACAATGTAAAGAAAGTCTGGGCTCCGGACGAGAAATAAAGGCCGGACTGCTTCTTTCTGGCTTCAACACAAAAAAATGCCTGCGGGATACAGTTCTTCCTGCAGGCATTTTTGCGTTATTTTTTTAGTGAACGCCTTTTTTCGTAATCAGAATACAGTTCGGCGTCTCCACTTTCATCGGGCGGCCTTTCTGAACCAGCACGTTTTTCTCATAATCAACGGTAAATGTTGTGATCGTGTTGGACTCATGGTTTGCCACTGCGATATGTTTTCCGTCCGGGAACATTGCAATATCCTTTGGATATTCGCCGCTGATCGGAAGTGCAAACTTCTTCTCCAGGCAGCCGGTCTCCGGGTCGATATGGAACATTGCTACGGTATTGTCTCCGGCTGTAGAAGTAAACAGGTAGTGGTGATCCGGGGAAAGGCACATGCCGGATGCAGCGTCGTGCGCCTGGTCCACGTTCGCGGATGTGGTGCTGATCGACTGCAGTTTTTCAAATTCCGGTCCGTTTCCCGTATCACGGTAGCTGAATACATCGACTTTGTTCATCAGCTCGTAAATGACATACGCGTATTTTCCGGATTCACTGAAAACGATCTCTCTCGGACCGGATTCACGCTCACAGCGCAGGATATCCACCAGTTTCAGGCGGTCACGCTGTGTGTTCAGCTTGTACATTTTGATCTGGTCAATGCCGTTGTCGACTGCGCAGACATATTTGTTGTCCGGTGTAGGAACGACACAGCTGACATGCGGGCGGAAGTTACGCTCTGCCACACTGCCAAGGCCCTTGTGGAACACGCCGTCCATCAGACTTCCGAGGCGGCCGTCCTTATGGGTATGTACAACGGTTACTTTTCCGTCATGATAGCCTGCCACGAACAGGTATCTTCCGGTTTTGTCCACCGACAGATAGCAGCCGCGCATGCCGTCGATGTCTACTTTGTTGATCGGGGTCAGGTCTCCGTCATCCTCCACTGCAAACACTGCAACGCCTTCATCTGCAATCGAATACAGGTATTTGCCGTTTAAGGAACGGGCAATGTGGGAAGAGTTGTTGACCGGTATGACTTTTTCGCTCTGTCAGAGTGCCTTCTTCTACATTTACATCATATAAATGAATACCAATGCTGCTTCCATGGGTATAAGTGCCTACATAGGCTACGTACTCATCCTTCATGTTGTTTTCATCCTTTCTGCCTTCTCGCACATCGTGTGAATTTTCTAAAAATATTTTAACACAATTTCCGCGCCACGACAACGAGGAAAACGGATTTTTGATATGTAAACGGTAACACTTTATTTTTAGACACAGGATATTCTCCTGCAGAGAATTTTTTAGATATTTCTATTGTTTTTAGATTGTAAGAGTTGAGGTTTCCGCTGCATACCATTTTCATTTTCTACGCTCTCGTCAGACTGATTTCCTGACTCATCATTCCCTGCAGTTTCTTGATTGCGCGGCTGTACTGGCACTGCAGCGCCTGCTCGCTTTTCTTGCAGAATCCGCTGAGCTCTTTGTAGCTGAATCCATATGCTCTCCCCCAGAAAATGCGCTGATCCATCGGATTCAGGTTCTGGATGCAGTTCTGCATCACCATTCGTTCCTCAATCTCGGCTGTCGCGCCCGCCTCCCCTTCATTTCTGTTCTCTTTCTGATACTGTGTATAGGAAACTTCATTCTGATAATAATGTTTTCTGCGCTGATTCTTGATCTTGTTTTTTGCCACACAGAACAGCCATTTCGTCATCTCTTCTCCTTCGAGATCGGCAACGGTTTCAAATTTTACCACCAATACCTCCCATACATCGTTCAGCACATCCTTCGCCGTCTCCCGGTCATTGTTCAACTGACCGCAGATATAACGGAACAGCACATGACTGTTTTCCTCGAATATGATCTGAAAAAATCGTTCCTCCTCTTGTCTCATACACTTCTTTCTCCCTCCTGTTATTTCGCTGTCCTTCTCTTCCGGGCCCGTCATATATGTAATGTGTTGAGACTATCGAAATCTTTCGTTTTTTCAGAATATTTCTACTACTTGACCTTATTACTTTTGTTAATAAAGCAAAATATTGCGTTATAACTGCACCGCGGCGCATAATCAAATTTTTTCTTTCGAAACCAGAAATTACTGTTCTGACAAAAAAATTCCCGCAGAAAGGAGCTTTCTTCCTCTCTGCGGGAATCTTCTATTTTGGTTTTATTTTATTTAAAGTAAGCAACACCGGACTCAAAGATCTTCAGATCCTGCTCTCCGTAGATGTTGACTGCTACGCCGTTGTCGCGGCGCTCTGCGTGTGCCATCTTACCAAAGACACGGCCGTCCGGGCTGGTGATACCCTCGATTCCGCAGTAGGAACCGTTGACATTCCAGTACTCGTTGTTGGTCAGGTTTCCGTTGACATCGCAGTAGCGGGTTGCAATCTGGCCGTTTGCCATCAGCTTGTCGATCCACTCTTTCGATGCTACGAAACGTCCCTCGCCGTGGGATGCCGGGTTGGTGTAAACACCGCCAAGCTCGGCGCCTGCCAGCCATGGGGATTTGTTGGTCACAACCTTCGTGTAAACCATCTTGGAAATATGGCGTCCGATGGTGTTGAAGGTCAGAGTCGGGGAATCCTCCGTCTGTCCGAGAATCTCACCGTACGGAACGAGTCCCAGTTTGATCAGTGCCTGGAATCCGTTGCAGATACCAAGGGCAAGTCCGTCTCTCTCATTCAGCAGTTTGGTAACAGCTTCTTTGATCTTCGCATTCTGGAATGCGGTTGCAAAGAATTTTGCTGATCCATCCGGCTCATCACCTGCGGAGAATCCGCCAGGGAACATGATGATCTGCGCCTGGTTGATGGCTTTTTCAAAGGCATCGACAGAACCACGGATGTCTTCTGCGGAAAGGTTGCTGAATACCTGAGTGATAACTTTTGCACCGGCACGCTCGAAAGCTCTGGTGCTGTCATACTCACAGTTCGTTCCCGGGAAGACCGGAATGAATACGGTCGGCTGTGCCAGCTTGTGGGAGCATACGTGGATGCTCTTTGCCTGATAGCAGCTGTCTGCAACAATTCCGTTTTCGTCTGCTGCTGCCACATTCAGGGCATCTACCTCCGGAAGCTCTGCACCGGATACGGTCTTGAATACTTTTTCCAGCGGTTTGTTCCATGCGGAAACGGCCTCGCGGATGGTGATTTCGGTGTTTTTATAGGAAAGAACCGGTTTGTCTGTCACTTCACCGATGACGGTGTAGGTGCTTGCCAGCTCTCCGACTTTTTCAGCCGGAACTTCGCAGATCAGATCTGCAATATATGGAGTAAAGAGATCTCTCTCGTCTACATTGTGCTCGATGGTTACGCCGAGAGCATTACCGAATGCCATCTTGGATACAGCTGCTGCGATACCCTGACGGTCTACGACATAAGCGGCTTTCACACGGCCGTTCTGCATATCCTCATGCAGTTTTCTGTAGGTTTCCATGACGCCTTCGTACTCTGGAAGCAGATGTGCGTCGACTGGAAGGTGGATCCACACGAGTTTGTCTCCTGTGTTTTTTCAGCTCCGGAGATACTACATCTTTTAATTTTGCAACGTCAACCGCGAAGGATACGAGTGTCGGCGGTACATCGATATGGTTGAAGGTACCGGACATACTGTCTTTTCCTCCGATAGACGGCAGGCCGTAGCCCATCTGTGCGTCGTATGCACCAAGAAGTGCTGCGAACGGCTGGCTCCAGCGGTGCGGATCCTCAGTCATTCTGCGGAAATATTCCTGGAAGGTGAAGCGGACTTTGCTGTAATCGCCGCCGACTGCCACGATGCGGGACAGGGACTCGGTTACGGCATAGACTGCTCCGTGATACGGGCTCCAGCTCGATACGTATGGATCAAAGCCGTAGCTCATCATGGTAACGGTGTTGGTTTTTCCATCCGGAACCGGCACTTTTGCAACCATGGCCTGAGTTTCAGTCAGCTGATATTTTCCACCGTACGGCATCAGCACGCTGGCTGCTCCGATGGAGGAGTCAAACATCTCGACAAGACCTTTCTGGGAGCATGCGTTGAGGTCTGACAGGGTGGACAGCCATTTTTCTTTCACGTCGGCAATGTCACCGCTTCTTTTTAACGGGGTGTCCTCTGCTTTTGGAATCTCTACGAAGACATCATTCTCCTGATGTGCTCCGTTGGTATCCAGGAATGCACGGGAAATATTGACGATCTCTTTTCCTCTCCAGGAGAGTACCAGACGCGGGTCCTCGGTTACGACTGCAACTTCGGTTGCCTCCAGGTTCTCTTCTGCGGCATATTTCAGAAACTGCTCACGGTCTTTCGGGTCGATGACAACGGCCATACGCTCCTGGGACTCGGAGATGGCGATCTCGGTTCCGTCGAGGCCGGCATATTTTTTCGGTACTTTGTCCAGATTGATCTTAAGGCCCGGTGCCAGCTCGCCGATGGCAACGGAAACTCCGCCTGCACCGAAGTCGTTGCATTTTTTAATCAGAAGGCTGACTTCCTCGCGGCGGAACAGTCTCTGCAGTTTACGCTCAGTCGGTGCGTTTCCTTTCTGTACCTCTGCACCGCAGGTCTCGATGGATTCTGTCGTATGTACTTTGGAGGAACCGGTTGCACCGCCGCAGCCGTCTCTTCCAGTACGGCCGCCGAGCAGGATGATGATATCGCCCGGATCGGAATTTTCACGGACAACGGCACGGCGCGGTGCTGCTCCAAGGACAGCTCCGATCTCCATACGTTTTGCCACGTAGTCCGGATGGTAAACTTCTTTGACATAGCCGGTTGCAAGACCGATCTGGTTTCCGTAGGAGCTGTAGCCGTGTGCTGCTTCTCTTACGAGTTTTTTCTGCGGAAGTTTTCCTTCGAGTGTTTCACTCTGCGGACGGGTCGGATCTGCGGCTCCGGTCACACGCATTGCCTGATATACATAGGTTCTGCCAGAAAGCGGGTCACGGATTGCACCGCCAAGGCAGGTTGCGTGCGACCACCGAACGGCTCGATCTCGGTGGGGTGGTTGTGGGTCTCGTTTTTGAAGTTGATCAGCCACTCTTCGTCTTTTCCGTCTACATCTACCGGTACGACGATGGAGCATGCGTTGATTTCATCAGACTCTTCCTGATCTGCGAGTTTTCCTTCGGATTTCAGTTTTTTCATTGCCAGAAGGGCAAGGTCCATAAGGCAGATGAATTTGTCGTCACGGCCTTTGTAGAGTACCTCACGGTCGCTTAAGTAGCGGTCGTAGCTTTTTTTCATCGGCCCGTAGTAGTCGCCTTCGCCGAAGGTCACGTTGGTAAGCTCGGTGGAGAAGGTGGTATGGCGGCAGTGATCGGACCAGTAGGTATCGAGTACGCGGATCTCGGTCATGGATGGATTGCGTTTTTCTTCGCCGCGGAAGTAGTTCTGGATATGCAGGAAGTCTTTGAAGGTCATGGCAAGGCCGAGGGAATCGTACAGGGCTTTTAATTCTGCCTCCGGCATGTCGATGAATCCGTCGAAGATTTTGACGTCTGCCGGCTCTTCAAATTTTGTCACGAGGGTTTCCGGTTTTTCAAGTCCTGTCTCTCTGGAGTCTACTGGATTGATGCAGTGTGCTTTGACTGCGTCAAACTGCTCATCAGTCATCTCTCCTTCGATAACATACGTAACGGCGGAGCGGATGATCGGCTGCTCGTCTTCTTTTAAGAACTGCACGCACTGTACGGCAGAATCGGCTCTCTGATCAAACTGTCCCGGAAGGAATTCTACGGAAAATACTCTCGCACCTTCTGCACGCGGGAAATCTTCCTGATAGCAGATATCAACCGGCGGCTCTGCAAAGACTACTTTACATGCTTTCTCATATGTCTCATCACTGATATTTTCTACATCGTACCGGATCAGCTCCCGTACGTTGGTTACGGTCTGGATGTTCAGATAGTGCTTGATTTCATGCTTCAGATCTTTCGCCTTAATCGCAAATTCCGGCTTTTTCTCCACATAAACGCGTCTGACTGTACTCATTTTTATCCTCCATTTGTCTGAATCATAGTCCCCCAAAAACGGGACAATCTTTCGTTACTTACAGAATAGCATATTTATCTTTATAAATGAAATTAATATATCTTATATGTTTTATAAGTTTTGTTTCTTAATAGACGGACGCATTTCATTTTTCCTGCACTACCATCCCACTCATCACCCATTCTCTCCCGTCCTAAACCGTCAGGCCCGCGCACTTTCTGGTGCGCGGGCCGTCCGTTTCCGTTTTTACATTCTATATTTCGCTTTTTTCTCCCGTGTCCGCAATGCATTCCCCGCCTTTGCCGGCCGGTACAGCAGCATACAGGTTCCCGCATTCATAACAAGCGCACAGCACACATCCGATACGGAGTGCTGTTTTAAAAAACATGGTCGAAAAACACAATCAGCACCGTCAGGCCCAGGCAGACGTTTCGGAATACCGGGCGGTTTTTGAGCTGCTCGCTGTGTTCTACGGCAACAGCTACGGCTACGGAATTATATACGTGAATACTTGGGAATACGTTGGTCGGTGTGTCTGTCAGGTAAAGGCCTCTGACCAGATCCGTGAAAATGTTCTCCCGTGGGAATACCGTCGGGCGCAGGTTCTGGCCGTTCGGGTACAGATAGGAGATCACGAGGAACGCCGTCATTCCGATTCCCAGGTTGATAATCAGCTGATAATATTCTCTGCGGTTCTTGTTGCAGAAGCCGAAATAAAGGACAGACCATGCAATATATCCAAACCACATAAAATAAGGAATCACAAAAAACTCACAGAACGGAATCATATCATCAAACGGAGTATGAATCAGATGATAACCTTTCGTAATGTGCGTTTCCAGATATTAGAAAACATTTCAGATAGAAAATACCATAAACCACTACCGGAAGAAATGCTTATATTTTTTTATTGTCTTCATAGTTTCCCTCCACTTTTCTGACGAGGTTTTTCTCTTCAACCTGCTGAAATTATAGCACACCGAAAACCGAAGTCAATAAGCTTTATTATTTTTTAAGAAACAATTCATCGGTTTCTGAAAACCGTCCTTGGGATGGAAATGTTCAAAGGTCGCCGCGTCGAATTTTTTCCGTGTCCGGTTATATACATGCTCATCTTTTACCGTCCATGCAAATGCCGGTG
>ENA-OQKT01000068-OQKT01000068.1-human-gut-metagenome-genome-assembly--contig:-NODE-68-length-18602-cov-4.203085_pt1 | contig 18602 bp, 17 predicted proteins | sample MGYA00242650_ERZ504801 | MGnify/ENA primary metagenome ERZ504801 (study PRJEB26092, sample SAMD00036396) | human gut metagenome | host: Homo sapiens | study: EMG produced TPA metagenomics assembly of...
CTCCTGCTTTGTAATACAGGGCTGCCAGTTCATATGACCATTTCTCTGTAAATTCCTGTTCTTTATACTCTTCCAGGATTCTGATCTGCTCATTTAATGAAGAATTTTTTGCCCTTGCAATCTTGTACTGCAGAATATATTGTGTACTGTCATTCGAAGCCACCTGCTTATACTCTTCAAAAAATTCTTCTGCTTCATTGATATCATCCATTCGCAGAGAGATCTCAATCAGACGGTAAAGAATATTTTTTCCAATAGATGCCTTATGATATGCAAGAAGGAAAATCTCCTTACTGTCCTCATATCTTCCGTTTGCTGCATATATTTCACCGACAACACATAAGGTGCGGACATTTTTGACGCGTCTCCAGTCTATGCTGTCTACAATGTTCATGGCACCTTTATAATCTTTGTCCTGAACCAGCTTATTAATCTCTTCAAGTTTTATCCGAAATTCTTCTTTATCCAATGCATTCACCAACTTTCCATAATTACGCTCAGTGTATCATAAGCCCGTACCCTTGTCAAAAGATTGTTTCTTCTTACACAGGCTGTGATACTGTTCCCTGAACTACCTGAAATACCTTATTTATCTGAAACTGATGACTGATAAAATCATCCAGCCCTGTACATGTTATCAATGTCTGGATATCACTGATACTGTCCAGAAGATAATTCTGCCTGCTGCTGTCCAGCTCGGACAGAACATCATCCAAAAGCAGAACCGGTGTGTCTTTTATTTTTCTCTTTACTATATATATTTCTGATAATTTAAGTGAAAGTGCCGCTGTCCTCTGCTGTCCCTGAGAACCGTATTTCCTGATATCAATCCCATTTGCCATTACACACAGGTCATCTCTGTGTGGGCCTGCGGATGTCAGTCTCATCCTCATATCTCTTTCTCTGTTGGCACAAATGGTACTTTCCAGTTTCTCTGCTGTACAGTCCGGTTCATAAATAACGTTCAGTTCTTCCAATCCCCCTGTAAGATTACCATGTATTTTTCGAACCGTTTCATTTAGTTCTTTAATAAATTCACTGCGCTTGTCAATAATCTTCCGTCCATATTCAGCCATCTGTATATCCCAGATATCCAGTGTATCTTTAAGTGAAGGCTGAACACTGAGATCCTTCAGCAATTTATTTCTCTGATTTACAATATGGTTATATGAAGCCAGATCTGTAAGATATATTTTATCTAACTGGCACAGTTCCAAATCAAGAAATCTCCTTCTCTCACCCGGACCATTTTTTATAATATTCAGATCCTCAGGAGAAAAAAACACCAGATTAACTACTCCGAAAAGCTCACTGGCCTTCCGGATAGGAAGACCATTGATCGCAACTCCTTTTGCTTTATTCTTTTTAAGATGCATATCAATCCTGTAGGAAAGCTCATCTCTTTTTACCATCATCCTGATATGAGATTCATCCTTTCCAAACTGAATCATATCCTTATCTCTGCTTCCTTTATGCGATTTTGTAGTTCCGCAAAGATAAAGTGCCTCCAGGATATTGGTCTTTCCCTGAGCGTTATTGCCGTAAAATATATTCGTCCCCTGTGCCAGATCGAGTTCCAGAGAATCATAATTTCTGAAATTTTTTAACTGAACAGATTCAATATACATTTATTCACCTGATCACTTTAATTTCTTTTCCATCATAAGAAACGATGTCACCTTCATAAACCTTTCGGCCACGACGGTCATCTACCTCTCCGTTTACTTTTACCAGTCCGTCAGTGATCACATATTTCGCTTCAACCCCGTCCTGAACCATATCTGCAAGTTTCAGTAACTGCCCCAGTTTTATAAATTCATCTCTGATTTTAATTTCTTCCATTTTCATTTACTCCCTATCTTGCCTGATTCTGGTTGATATTTACAGGCAGAATCAAATATGTGTAATTTTCCTCGTCATCCCTGATAAAACATGGTGCTTTTGGATTTACGAGGTAGATACTGATTGTTTCATCATCGATTACTTTGAGTGCATCGATCAGAAATCTTGGATTAAAGCCAATAAGGATATCTTTGCCCTCTTTATCAATATCAATATTTTCATTCATGGAACCCATTGCAGAATCAATACGTAATTCCATAGAATTATCTGTAATTTCAATAATGATCGGTTTCTTTTCTCCCTCTCTTACCAACAGAGTGGCTCTGTCGATACAGTCCAGAAATTCTTTTTTATTAATTTTAATTTTGGTTTCGTAATCGCTGGAAAGCATCTGATCAATACGGAAATATTCTCCATCGATTAATCTGGAAACAACAATAGTCTGGTCAAACTCAAATAAAATATGATTTTTTGAGAAATAAATATTTACAATATCATCAATTTCACCGGATAAAATCTTACTAATCTCATTAAGTGTTTTGCCAGGTACCACCACTTTGCGGTCAGCATAATCTTTTTTCAGTTCCATACGTCTGATCGCAATACGATGTCCATCGAGAGATACTATTTTCAGGTAGTTATTTTTGATTTCAAAAAGTTCACCGGTCATCAGCTTATTGGTTTCATTGGAGGCAATTGAGAAAATAGTCTGTCTAATCATCTCTTTTAATGTGAATTGAGAGATAGTAAGACTTTCTTCTTTCTCAATCAGTGGGAGATATGCAAAATCTTCTCCGGATTTACCAGGTATCGTGAATTTTGCTTTCTCACAGGTAATGGTGGCAGTAAGTTTCTCATCTGTTTTAATAGTTACCATATTGTCTGGCAGTCGACGAATGATTTCATAGAAAATTTTTGCATCCAGTGCAATGATTCCTTTTTCTTCAATGGTTCCATCAACAATTGTTTCTATACCGAGTTCCATATCATTAGTAGTAAATTTGATCTGGTTTGTAGTAGCATCAATCAGAATACATTCCAGAATTGGCATTGTTGTTTTAGAGGGAACTGCTTTCAGTGAGATGTTTACACTTTTGAGCAAGTTGATTTTCTGGCAAATGATTTTCATAATGTGTATAACTTCCTTTCTTGGGTGATGTGGTTTTTTATAGATAAATATATAAAAGGAATCCGTCGTCGCCGCCGTAGGGGATGTGAATATGTGAAAAACTCCATTGAAGGTTGATTTTTCAAGGAGTTCGGATATGGATAACTTCGTGTAAAGGTGTGCTTAAAGTATGTGTATAACTTGTGTATAACCGAAGCGCCCAAAAAGCGGCGAAAAGTTATACACACTTATACACATTCAATCAACATCTTATACACATGTTATACAGTCAGTTATCCTCATCCCTGTGGATTAATTTTTTTCTTTAAAGTTTCAATGGTGTTTTTAAGGTTTTCATCGTTGTTGATTTCTTTTTCAATTTTGTCGATGCCGTGCATAATGGTAGTATGATCACGATTTCCAAGACATTTTCCGATAGATTTCAGCGGAGTTGAGATGATTTCTCTGCATAAATACATGGCAATCTGGCGGGGGGTTACAATTTTGGAGTTACGCTTATTTCCACAGAGGTCATCCACTGTAACATCAAAATGTTCAGCAACCATGGAAATAATATAATCCGGCGTGATGACTTTCTTTTCATCAGGGGAAATAATATCCTTTAACGCCTGTTCGGCAAGTTCAAGTGTAACTTCCTTTTTTTCAAGTTTGGCAAAAGCCATCACCTTGTTAATCGCGCCTTCCAGTTCGCGGATATTGGATTTAATATTGTTTGCAATGTATTTGATTACTTCCTCGTTAATATCATATCCATCCATTTCTTCCTTCTTATGAAGAATTGCCATTCGGGTTTCGTAATCCGGCAGTGTGATATCTGCGATCAGGCCCCATTCAAATCGTGAACGGAAACGTTCTTCCAGGATTTCCATATCTTTTGGAGGTTTATCTGACGAAATAATAATCTGTTTTTTGGCACTGTGCAGGCTGTTAAAGGTATGGAAAAATTCTTCCTGTGTAGATTCCTTTCCTATAATAAACTGAATATCATCGACAAGAAGAACATCAATGTTTCTGTATTTTTCACGAAACTTGGTCATTGCCGAGTTATTTCCATTACGGATTGTTTCAATCAATTCGTTGGTAAACTCTTCACTGGTAACGTAAAGTACTTTGCTGTTTTCATCATGATCAATAATGAAATGAGCAATAGAATGCATCAGATGAGTTTTTCCCAGACCTGCACCGCCATAGATAAAGAGTGGATTGTAGGTATCACCCGGGGATTCGGCAACTGCAAGAGCTGCTGCCTGGGCAAATTTATTATTGCTTCCGACTACAAAGGTATCAAAAGTGTATTTTGGATTCAAATGAGCTTCCTCGCAGCGTGCGTCCTGAGACTGCGCTTTTGGAGAAACTTCTTCTTTTTTCGGAACATCTTCCGGCAATATGAAATTGATGTCACAGTTTTCCATTCCGGTAACTTCACTGATCGTTACCTGAAGTGGAAGTTTATATTTTTTACTTATATAATTGAGACCTACCTGCTCTGAAGGCACGATAATAGTGACAACATTGTCAACTACTTCGTAAACAGTAAGTGGTTTTAGCCAGGTATTAAAAGAAACGTCGGACAGATCATGTTCTGTCTTGACGATTTGCAGGATTTCGTCCCATTTTTCCACAACTTTGTTCATTTTCTGGTTCTCCCGGTTCGTATTACTTCTATATTAAATGTGTATTGATAATATTGAGTTTTCCACAAACTCTGACCGTATTCTTAAAAAAGACATAAATATCCTTATATATATTATAATAAAATGCCTGTTTTCGCAATGTATATTTGAGGGAAATGTGGAAAAAAGTTATCCCCACTTTTTATGTGGATTAGTGTGGATAACAGTGGAAAAGCCAATTCCGGTTACCATAATGTGACGTTATTCTTTTAAAAAACGATAAAAAATGGGGATAATTTTATGCACAGTAAGAAAAGTAGAAATAAAAGCATTTTTTTGAAGATATGTGTAAAATAGACAGGAGAAAGTGGAAAGATATATAGGTATTCCACAAGTTATCCACAAGTTATCCACAAAATGTGGATAATATTACGTAAACCAATTATGTAATCCACAATGGCATAAAAAACCATTTAAATCTTTGTGTAAATAATACTTGACGAATCCACCCTTTATGAATATAATTGAAATGATGTTCTAATAAGTAAAGTTGGCGGGCAGGAGAGTTGTAGAATCCGGTGTCTGTCATACTTAAAAAGTTACAAAATTTAACATGGATAATAGATAAAGGAGGTGCTTTACCTATGAAAATGACATTTCAGCCAAAAAAGAGATCCAGAGCAAAAGTTCATGGTTTCAGAGCTCGTATGAGCACAAAGGGTGGTCGTAAAGTATTAGCTGCCAGAAGATTAAAAGGAAGAAAGCATTTATCAGCCTAAGAATAAGACCGCAATTATGTGGTCTTTTCTTCTCTTAAAAAAAGAGATCAGGAAAGGGGATTCTATGCAAAGATCAGAGTCCTTAAAAAAAAATCAAGATTTTCAAAAAGTATACAGAAATGGAACATCAAAAGGTAATCGGTATCTGGTGATGTACGTACTGAAAAATCAGTACATGAAGAATCGTCTGGGAATATCAGTAAGTAAAAAAGTAGGGAATAGTGTGGTTCGCCACAGACTCACCAGATTGATAAGAGAGAGTTATCGGTTGAATGAAGCGGAATTTGAAAACAGTTTGGACATTGTAGTAGTTGCACGCCCACAGGCAAAGGACAGAACCTATCAAGAGATAGAGAGTGCGCTGATGCATCTGGCGGGAAAGCACTGCATAGCAGGTAAGAACAATGATAAAGAAGTTTCTGATCAGAATAATTAAACTCTATCAAAAGTATATATCACCGATGAAGAGAACAAAATGTCCTTATATTCCCACATGTTCTCAATATGGTTTAGAAGCAATCGAAAAATATGGTGCATTAAAGGGTGGTCTTCTTGCGGTATGGAGGATACTTCGCTGTAATCCTTTTTCCCACGGAGGCTATGACCCTGTACCGTAAAGACAGGAATGTACTTGAAAATTGAATATTGATCGATCGAAGGAACCTCCTGTCATTTATGGATTCTAGGAGGAAATGAACTTGGAAATGATTTTAGCGACAAAGAGCAGCACTCCTATCATTGGTCAGCTTGCGACCGTTATGGGATGGATCATGGATGGTATTTACAGATTGCTGAATATCTTTGGAATTCAGAATATCGGTCTTTGTATTATCATCTTCAGTATCCTTATTTATGCTCTTATGACCCCACTGCAGATTAAACAGCAGAAATTCTCTAAGCTGAGTGCGATCATGCAGCCGGAACTTCAGAAAATTCAAAAGAAGTACAAGGGAAAAAACAACGATACTGCTGCAATGCAGAAAATGCAGGAGGAAACACAGGCTGTATATCAGAAATACGGCGTATCTCCTACAGGAAGCTGTGTACAGCTTGCAATCCAGTTCCCTATTTTGATGGCCTTATATCAGGTAATTTATAAAATTCCGGCATATGTAGGAAGTGTAAGGGATATCCTTGCATCTGCAGTTACCAGTATTACAGGTGTAAACGGATATACAGATATCCTTCAGCAGTTTATCACAGATAATAAGATGACAAGAGTTCAGCTTATTATGGATGGAAGTAAAGCTACAAGTAATTCAGTCACAGACTTTTTGTATGCATTATCACCTTCCCAGTGGAAAACACTTGCTGAGACAAGCCAGTTTGCAGGATTTACTGATACGCTGAACAGCACTGCAAAAGAGATTTCACATGTGCAGAATTTCTTTGGTCTGAATATCGCTGATCAGCCACTGACTTATATTAAAGCAGCTTTTGTAGGTGGATCTGTTCTTCTTGCTATCGTTGCGATTCTTATCCCGATTCTTGCGTGGGCTACACAGACACTCAGCATAAAGCTGATGCCTCAGGCAGCACAGCAGGGTGGTGATTCACAGCAGGACGCAATGATGAATTCCATGAAGACAATGAATATGGTAATGCCGCTGATGTCAGCAGTATTCTGTTTCACATTCCCGGTAGGTCTTGGTATTTACTGGGTAGCAAGTGCAGCAGTAAGAAGTGTGCAGCAGTTTGTTATCAATAAAAAGATGGATAAGATCCAGATTGAAGACCTGATCAGTGAGAATATGAAGAAGATGGAAAAGAAGCGTGAGAAAGCGGGACTTCCACCTCAGAAGATTACAAATCAGGCCCATCAGAGCGCCAAGAATATCAATAAGATTGAAAAAGGCAGCAGCAATACAAATGTTGAGACAAGAGCCAAGAAGGTTGAAGAAGCTTACAAAGACGCTGCGAATGCAAAACCTGGCAGCATTACTGCAAAGGCCAATCTGGTAAAAGCATTTGATGAGCGTAATAAGAAGAAGTAGTCAGGAACGGAGGGGTTGGCATGGAGGATTATATCCAGTTTTTCAGCGAAAACAAAGAGTGAAGCAATTACAAAAGCATGTATCGAGCTTGGCGTATCCAGTGACCAGCTTGAGATTCAGGTAATAAGTGAAGGCAGCAACGGATTTTTCGGAATCGGAAGCAAGCCTGCAGTAATTAAGGTTCGTAAGATTGAGCCGGTTTCTGAGGAAGAAGAAATGAAGGAGATCGTAGAGACAGTGAAACTTGATTCCTTCAAAGAGGAAGCCCCGGTTCAGGAAGAAAAGAAAACGGAAGCTATAAAACCGGTAAAGAAAGAAATCAAAGAGCCGAAAGCTGTTTCTGAGAAACCAAGACAGCCAAAAACCTGTAAAGGAAAGGGCTGCAAAAGAAAAACAGCCGAGAGAATTCAGAGAGCCAAAAAGAGAAACAAATCAGAGAAAAGACGGCTAAACCGGTAAAACCGGCAAAGCCTGTTGAGATCCTTACAGATCCGGAAGAGATTAAAGAAGTAGAAAACAGAGCAAAGGTATTCCTTCGTGATGTATTTGCGTCCATGAATCTTGGAGAAGTAGAGATTACATCTGAATATAACACAACGGACGGAAGTCTGGAAGTTGACTTTGAAGGCGAAGATATGGGAATCCTTATCGGCAAGAGAGGCCAGACTCTAGATTCTCTTCAGTATCTGACGAGTCTTGTGGTAAATAAAGGTAAATCAAATTACATTCGTGTAAAACTTGATACAGAAGATTACCGCAAGCGCCGTAAAGAAACTCTTGAGAACCTTGCAAGAGGTATTGCTTATAAAGTAAGAAAAACCCGCAAGCCGGTTATTCTTGAGCCAATGAATCCTTATGAGAGAAGAATTATCCATTCTGCTCTTCAGGGAAATAAATTCGTTGAGACAGTCAGTGAGGGTGAAGAGCCTTACCGTCATGTAGTGGTAAAATTAAAAAGAAATTAATATTATGACTGCTTCATTGCAGATATGAAAAAAGAATGTTATTCTAGGTGAAAGCGTGAATAACACGTAACTTTGCGTGTGTACTTTTGCCTGGAGTAACATTTTTATTTTACGGAAAGTCTTGTATATATACCAGAGAGATTACACACTTGCAGAAAAAAATAACAGTAGTCAGTGTGATTTTCCTGTTATGTATATAAGATGACAGAATTATTGTAACAGTCTACTGTTCCGCAGGGGCGGAACTATTATAGAACAGGCAAGTGAGGAGAAAAAAATGGAAACAACAATCGCAGCAATTTCCACAGCCATGAGTGCGTCCGGAATCGGAATCATCCGTATCAGCGGCGAGAATGCCATGGATGTGATTTCCCGTATCTACAGATCAAAAGGCGGGAAGAAAAAAATAAAAGAAGTTCCGACTCATACCATTCATTATGGATATATTTATGATGGAGAGGAACTGATTGATGAGGTTCTGGTAATGATCATGCATGCACCGAGGACTTTTACAGGAGAAGATACAGTAGAAATAGACTGTCATGGTGGTGTATATGCTATGCAGAGGGTTTTGGATACAGTGCTGAAAAATGGTGCCGAAATTGCAGAACCAGGAGAATTTACCAAACGTGCCTTCCTGAACGGACGGATGGATCTATCCCAGGCAGAGGCTGTTATGGATGTTATACAGGCGAAAAATGAATATGCGCTTCGCAGTTCCATGGATCAGTTAAGAGGTTCTGTGCAGAAAGCAATCCGAGATATCAGAGAAAAGCTGATTTATCACATTGCATATATAGAATCGGCACTGGATGATCCGGAACATATCAGTCTGGATAGATATCCCCAGGAACTTCTGGAAGTTGTGGATAATGAACAGAAAGAAGTGAAGCGCCTGTTGAAAACTTCTTCTGACGGAAAGATGATCCAGGAGGGAATCCAGACAGTTATCCTCGGAAAACCAAATGCCGGAAAATCCTCACTGTTAAATCTTCTGATCGGAGAAAACCGGGCTATTGTGACAGATATTGCAGGAACGACCAGAGACATTCTGGAGGAATATATCACACTTCATGGAATATCTCTGAAGATTATTGATACAGCCGGAATCCGGGAAACAAAGGATATTGTGGAAAAAATAGGGGTAGACAGAGCCAGAGAAATGGCACAGAAAGCAGATCTGATTCTTTACGTAGTGGATTCTTCTGTTCCGCTTGACGAAAATGATGAAGAAATCATGGAAATGCTTACTGGAAAAAAGGCGATTATCCTGTATAATAAAACTGATCTTCAGCCGGAAATCCAGCCGGAAATCCTGAAAGAAAAAACAGGACATCCTGTAATTCCGATTTCTGCAAAAGAAGAAAAAGGCATTACAGAACTGGAAGAACAGATTAAAGATATGTTTTTTGGAGGAGAGATTTCCTTTAATGATGAGGTATATATTACAAATGCCCGTCATAAAGCAGCATTGGAAGAGGCTGACAGAAGCCTTGATCTGGTCAGAAACAGTATCGAAATGGGAATGCCGGAAGATTTCTTTTCTATAGATCTTATGAATGCATATGAAAATCTGGGTAAAATCCTCGGAGAGTCTGTTGGTGAAGATCTGGTAAATGAGATATTCAGCAAGTTTTGCATGGGTAAATAGAAATCAAAAAATCGCCTTCGGCGATTTTTGAAAGAATAGAATGAGCAGTTGTAAAATAAAAGGAGACAAAATGAGAACGTTAGTAGAAGATTATGATATTGTTGTAGTCGGTGCCGGTCATGCCGGATGTGAAGCAGCACTTGCGGGCGCGCGCCTGGGCCTGAATACAGTGATGTTTACTGTAAGTGTAGACAGTATCGCATTAATGCCATGTAACCCAAACGTAGGTGGCAGTTCCAAAGGCCATCTGGTAAGAGAGCTTGATGCCTTGGGCGGTGAAATGGGAAAAAATATTGACAAGACCTTTATCCAGTCCAAAATGCTTAACTGTTCCAAAGGACCTGCAGTGCACTCCTTACGTGCGCAGGCTGACAAACAGGCATACAGCAATGAAATGAGAAAAACGCTTGAAAATACACCTAATCTGACTATTAAACAGGGAGAAGTAACAAAACTTCTGGTCGAGGACGGAAAGATTACAGGGGTAAAAACATATTCCGGTGCAACTTATAACTGTAAAGCAGTGGTCCTCTGTACAGGAACTTATTTAAAAGCAAGATGTATTTACGGTGATGTAAGTAATTATACAGGACCAAACGGACTGCAGGCAGCCAACTACCTGACTGATTCTCTGAAAGAGCTGGGAATTGAAATGTTCCGTTTTAAAACAGGAACACCTGCCCGTATTGCCGGAAATACAATTGACTACAGTAAAATGGAGGAACAGTTTGGAGATGAGAGAGTTGTACCATTTTCATTCTCAACTAATCCGGAAGATGTTCAGATAGAGCAGAAATCCTGCTGGCTGACATATACAAATGAGAAAACTCATGAGATCATTCGTGCAAACCTTGACCGTTCTCCATTGTATTCCGGTATGATCGAAGGAACCGGTCCGCGTTATTGCCCGTCAATTGAAGATAAAGTAGTCCGTTTTGCAGATAAGAATCGTCATCAGGTATTTATTGAGCCGGAAGGTCTCTATACAAATGAGATGTATATTGGTGGAATGTCCAGCTCTCTGCCGGAAGATGTGCAGGAAGAAATGTATCATTCCGTACCGGGACTGGAACATGCAAAAATCGTAAAAAATGCATATGCCATCGAATATGACTGTATTAATCCACGTCAGTTATATCCTACACTGGAATTTAAGAAAATCAAAGGACTGTTCAGCGGCGGTCAGTTTAACGGAAGCTCAGGGTATGAAGAAGCAGCGGCGCAGGGACTGATCGCAGGAATTAATGCTGCTCTGGAAGTTAAAGGTCAGGAACAGCTGATTCTTGACCGTTCTGAGGCTTATATTGGTGTTCTTATTGATGATCTGGTAACAAAAGAAAACCATGAGCCATACAGAATGATGACCAGCAGAGCGGAGTACAGATTACTTCTCCGACAGGACAATGCGGATCTGAGACTTCGTAAAAAGGGATATCAGGCAGGGCTCATCAGTGAAGAGGATTATCAGAAAATCCTTACGAAAGAAGAACAGATAAAAACAGAGATCAGCAGAGTAGAACATACAAATATCGGAGCAAACAAAGAGGTTCAGACCCTTCTGGAAAGCTATAACAGCACACCGCTGAAATCCGGAACCACTCTGGCAGAACTGATCCGCCGTCCGGAACTTTCTTATGAAGCAATCAAACCACTTGATAAAGAACGTCCGGAGCTGCCATGGGATGTACAGGAACAGGTTGACATTAACATCAAGTATGATGGATATATCCGCAGACAGTTAAAACAGGTAGAACAGTTTAAGAAACTGGAAGCAAAGAAAATCCCGACAGATCTTGATTATGAGAAAGTTGGAAGCCTGAGAATCGAAGCACGTCAGAAACTGGAAGCATACAGACCGATTTCAATCGGACAGGCTTCCCGAATTTCAGGAGTTTCTCCTGCTGATATATCAGTTTTACTGGTGTATCTTTCCAGTACGAAATAATTAATATAATACGCTTTAATGTGCTTATAAAAACAAGAAATTGGCAAAAAATATTAAAATAGTACATAAAAGAGTAAAATAACGGACTATAAATAACAGATAAATCATAAAGCACATAAAACAACCCTGTAAAATATACAAAATAATAAATAAAGGTAGAAAAAGGAGAATAATACATGCCGTATAATCTGACGACATTGGAAAATGGATGCAGAGAACTGGGTATAGAGCTGAGCCAGAAGCAGAAAAATCAGTTTATCCAGTTTTATAAATTTCTGGTAGAAAAAAATAAGGTTATGAATCTGACAGGTATTACTGAGTTTGAGGAAGTACTTACAAAGCACTTTCTTGACAGTCTTGCCTGTGTAAAAGCCATTGATATGACAAAAGTAAAAACAATTATGGACATCGGTACAGGTGCCGGATTTCCAGGTGTGCCTTTGAAAATTGCTTTTCCACATCTGGAGGCATGTCTGCTGGATTCTCTGAAAAAGAGGGTAAACTTCCTTGAGGAAAGTTTTGAGCTTCTTGGATTAGAAGGGATTAAGGCGATTCATGGAAGAGCAGAAGAGTATGCAAAAAATAAAGAGTATCGTGAGAAATATGATCTCTGTGTATCCAGGGCAGTATCAAACCTTGCAACTCTGTCAGAATATTGTCTTCCTTATGTAAAGACAGGAGGAACTTTCATTTCCTATAAATCAGGAACTGTACAGGAAGAGGCAGAAGAAGCAGAGAAAGCAATCAATATCCTCGGTGGTCAGGTGAAAGACATCACATACTTTAAATTGCCGGACTCCGAGATTGACCGATCCCTTGTCATTATAAATAAGAAAAAATCTACACCTGGAAAGTATCCGCGTAAAGCAGGAACACCATTAAAAGAACCATTGTCATAATAAATCTATGTATAGTTGTCTCATGAAATCTTCTGGCAAAAAATGCCGAGATTTCGGGACAGCTATTTTTTTCAAACAAACATCACAGAATAATCACACTTTTATCCTAATTTCATCACAACTTCATCATAAACTATTTTTATAGAGATGTCCTCGGGTTCCCCCATTCTCTGTTTCACCTGGGGACATTTTCTATATTTTATTTTGGCAAAAATTAAGAGGAGGAGAACACATTGATTGAAGTAAACAATCTGGTTAAACGATATGGTAACCATACGGCAGTTGACCACCTTTCCTTTAAAATAGAGAAAGGCAAAATCTATGGATTTCTGGGACCAAACGGTGCAGGAAAATCCACTACAATGAATATGATAACCGGATACATCGCATCCACCGAAGGAACCGTCAAAATTGATGGACACGATATCCTCGAAGAACCGGAAGCGGCAAAGAAATGTATCGGTTATCTGCCTGAACAGCCGCCGGTCTATTTTGATATGACTGTCCTGGAATACATGAAATTTGTAGCAGATCTCAAGAAAATCCCAAAAGATAAAAAAGCAAACATGATCGAAGAAGTCATGGATATGGTAAAGATTTCAGACATGAGAAACCGTCTGATAAAGAACCTGTCAAAAGGTTACAGACAGAGAGTTGGTCTTGCTGAGGCGATTATGGGGTATCCGGAGGTGATCATCCTGGATGAGCCGACAGTAGGTCTTGACCCTAAACAGATTATTGAAATCCGAACCTTAATTAAAGAATTAAAAAAGAAACATACCGTTATTCTCAGCTCGCATATACTTTCTGAAGTAAGTGCGGTATGCGATTACGTGCTGATCATTTCTCATGGAAAACTGGTAGCAAGCGATACTCCTGAGAATCTTGGAAAACTTGCAGAGGGATCCAATACTCTGGAGATGCTTATTAAAGGTGAAAAAACACAGATCAGGCTGGCTCTCGAGGGAATCGAGGGAGTCAACAGCGTAACAATGGAAAAAGATGAGAAACAGAATCTCTGGAGTGTGAAAGTTTCAACAGAGGAGCAGAATGACATTCGGGAAAAAGTATTCTACAAAATGTCGGAGATTAACAGCCCAATCTATGAGATGAAGTCCAGGAAAGTATCACTGGAGGAAATCTTCCTTGAACTTACTGCATCCGATAAACCAATATCTGCAGACGAAGTCCCAAATACACCTGAAGATAAAGATACTGATGCCGGTAGATCAAACGAGACAAACGTAAAACAGACATCAGCAGAAATACCGGAAGAACAGAATAATGATAAAGGGGGAGAGAAATAACCATGACAGCTATATATAAAAGAGAGCTGAAAAGTTACCTGACATCCATGGTAGGATATTTATTTATCTTTTTCATTCTTGTACTGACAGGTATTTATTTTTCAGCATATCAGCTTTCAGCAGCATATCCGAAATTTGAATACACCTTAAGTGCAATTACCTTTGCATTCCTGATCGGAGTACCGATTTTGACTATGCGTGTACTTGCAGAGGAAAGAAAACAGAAAACAGATCAGCTGCTTCTGACAGCACCGGTTTCTGTGAGCGGTATTGTAATAGGTAAATATCTTGCACTGGTAACTGTATTTGCTGTTCCGATGGCAGTTATGTGTACTTATCCGCTGATTATGTCCAGGTTTGGCACAGTAGAGTTTGCATCTGCATATACAGCAGTCCTGGGATTCTTTCTCCTGGGATGTGCAAATATTGCAATCGGTGTATTTATGTCAGCATTAACTGAGAGCCAGGTAATTGCAGCGGTACTCACATTTGTTTTCTTATTTGCATTTTACATGATGAATGGTATTTCTTCCTTCTTCTCTCAGACATCTATGTCGACATGCGTGACATTTGGGTTATTGATCCTGGCAGCAGCCATCATTATCTATACCATGATCAAGAATATTCTGATCTCAGCAGTGATCGGTGTGATCGGAGAAGTGGCACTGATTATTATTTATGTAGTAAAATCCAGTATTTTTGAGGGCGGTATTCAGAAAGTCCTGGATGTGTTTAATCTGAGCGGACACTTTGATAATTTTACAAGTAACATCTTTGATATAAAAGGAATTGTATATTTTCTTTCTGTGATTGCAGTATGCCTGTTCCTTACAACACAGTCTATTTTGAAGAGACGCTGGAATTAGTGGGGAGGTGAAAGAAAATGAAACTGAAAGAAAAGATGAAAAATAATAACCATAAAAAATTTGACAAAAAGAAACTGATTGGCACCATCAGTAAGAAGCATATCAAAAATGGCTCTTACACAATGGCTATGTCAGTGATATTTATTGCAGTAGTTGTAGTGCTCAACATGATCGTAAATGCGATTCCGTCCAAATATTCAGAAATTGATATCAGCAGCCAGAAACTCTACAGTATTGGTGATGATACAAAAGCAATGCTGAAAGATCTGGACAAGGACGTAACAATTTACCAGATTGCACAGAGCGGTTCTGAAGATGAAAATATTACCAATCTGCTTAAGAAATATGAAGATGAATCCAAGCATATTAAAGTAGAGCAGAAGGATCCTGTAGTAAATCCTAAATTTGTAACGGAATATACAAGTGATGATCTTTCTGCAAACAGTCTGATCGTTGTATGCGGCGACAGAAATAAAGTCATTGATTACAACAATATCTATGAGAGCACAATTGATTATCAGACCTACAGCTCTCAGACTACCGGTTTCGACGGTGAAGGTCAGATCACAAGTGCGATCGGATATGTAACATCCGAAGATCTCCCGATCCTTTATACACTCGAGGGACATGGTGAGAAGGAGATGGATTCTACTATCAAAGAAGACATCGAGAAGGCAAACATGGATATTCAGTCTCTGAATCTTCTTACAGAGGGAAGTGTTCCGGATGATGCAGACTGCCTGTTCATTGATTCTCCATCCACAGATATTTCAGAAGATGAAAAGACTGCTATTATTGATTATCTTGAAAATGGCGGAAAGGCGATGATTTTCTCTGATTATACAACAGAAGACCTGCCAAACTTTGATGCAGTTCTGGAAAACTATGGTGTTCAGAGAGAAGCTGGAATCGTATTTGAAGGTGATAATCAGCATTATGCAATGCAGATGCCATATTATCTGGTTCCGACTATAAACAGCACAGATGCAAGCTCTGAGACTGTTTCCGGAGGATATCATGTACTTGTACCATATGCACAGGGAATCAAAAAAATGGATGATGTAAGAGATACCGTAACGATCAACAGTATCCTCACCACATCAGACCAGGCATATTCCAAGACAGATCTGAACAGTGATACTCTGGAGAAAGAAGACGGAGACGAAGCTGGCCCATTTGATCTGGGAGTAAGCATCACAGAGACTCTGGATGATGACAAAGAAACGCAGATCGTATACTATTCAACTTCCAATCTGATGGAATCACAGGTAAATCAGATGGTATCCGGCGGAAATGAGAAGCTGATCATCGAATCCCTGAAGTGGATGACAGATACAGAAGACAGTGCAACCGTATCTATCCCATCCAAGAGCCTGTCTGTATCGTATCTGACACTTACAGACTATGATGCTGCATTCTGGAAGATCTGCACCATCGGTCTGATTCCTGGATTCTTCCTTGTTGTAGGGTTTGCAGTCTGGATGAAGAGGAGAAAAGCTTAAATGAAGAATAAAACTGTAAAAATGGTTCTTGCAGTTGTAGTTCTTGGTGTCTGCTGCGGGGCTTACGCAGGTGTAAAAACCTACGTAGCCCATCAGGAGCAGAAAGAATCCGAAGAAGATTCTGAAGGAAGCACAACTGTATTTACTGCATCAACAGATAACATTAAATCTCTGGATTTTATGGTTGATGATACAGAGACAACATTTGAAAAAGATGATGACAGCTGGGTAAAGAAAGACGAAACAGATTTTCCGGTAAATCAGACTACTCTGGACAGTGCAGCATCTGCTATTGCATCTGTCGATTCGGACAGAGTTCTGGAGGACGTAGATGATCTTTCAGAATATGGTCTGGACTCTCCGTCAAACACGATTAAGATTGTAACAAAATCTGATGAGGAAGATGGCGATGACATAACAACTACACTGTATGTGGGAGATGAAAATTCCTCCACCAGTCAGTATTATGTAAGAAAAGATGATGATGAGAAGACAGTATACCTGATAGATTCTTCCTGCGTAGAGCCGTTTGCCAAATCATTGAATGATTATGCGCAGATGGAAGATTTCCCTGCAATTTCCAATACAGATACCATTACAAAAATTTCTGTAGACGGCGATAATTCCTATGAATTATCAAAAGACGAAGATACAAGTACCTGGTCAGTAAAAGGCAGCGAGGATGAAGAAAAAGCAGACTCAGCTACCGTAAGTTCTCTGGTATCCTCATTCGGAAGCATGGCATATAGTTCACTTGCAGATTATAAATGCGACGACAAGAGCAAATATGGTCTGGATAAACCATATGCAACAATCACAGTAGATTATCAGGAAGAAGTTGCTGATGATGACACACAAGATGATACGACAGCTTCCGGTGAGGCGGCAGATGAAGATGCTTCATCTGTGGAAGAAAACAGTGACGATGCTGAACAGGATACAGAATCAGACGAAAGTGTAAGTGAAACTACGGATGAAACATCAGAAAACTCAGACAGTGCATCAGACAATGAGGATTCTTCGGAAGAAGAAACTAAGATGGAAGATAAGCAGCTTACAATTCTTGTTGGAAATGAAACAGATGACAGCAGCAGATATGTCATGGTAAATGACAGCAATGAAGTCTATACGATGTCAACGGATACTCTGTCCGCGCTCACTGATAAATCAGAAGAAGACTTCTGGGATATGACAGTAAGTTATGTATCTTTAAACAGCCTCGGAAGCCTCAAAGTAAATTATCAGGGCAGTGATTATAAAGTAAATGTTTCACGTGAAACATCCACAGATGATGATGGAAACGATACAGAAACAGTTACCTATAAACTGAATGGCTCTGATCTGGATGAAACAACATTTATAACATTCTACAATAAACTGATCAACATGACGGCTCAGAAACGTCTGACAGATAAATATGAACCTGACGGTGATGCAGAACTGACAGCTACATTTACAGAAGAAGACGGTGATACACAGGAAGTTGCATACTATAGCTACGATACAAACTATTATGCAGCAGTGGTGGATAATAAAGTATATCTCGTAAATAAGATGAGTGTAAAAGAACTGTTCACAGCATTTGAATCAGTTGTTGGAACAGAAGATAGTTCAGATAAGACAGATTCAGACGAAGCAACAACAGATGATACTAAATCAGATTCAACAGATATGCCAAGTGAGAGCATAGAAGAGTCCGATGACAGTACATCTGAAACAGCCGGCATAACAAACGATTCTGATACATCCGAAGAGGAGAATACAGATTCTCAGGAAACGGACAGTACAGAAGAGTAAAAGAATAAACGAATCTATAAAAAAGTGAGGCAGGCATATAGAATTTCTTCCATATGCCTGCCTCACTTTTTGTTGTATTAGAGCGTGTTTGAAAAATCATTCCCACAATCTGCACGCCCCATTTTGCGGTATATTTTGTCCGAATTCGGTTGCTGTAGTCACCGCAACGTCGCCTTCTTCCGACTTGAAATAAAAAAATTTATCCTTCAAAACTGTCTCAAAATCAACTCGTCGACTCATTCTGGCTTAAATATAAGGCTTAAAAGAAGATTTTAACCTGTTCAAGAAACGCTTCAGGTGCTTCAACATGTGG
>ENA-OQKT01000069-OQKT01000069.1-human-gut-metagenome-genome-assembly--contig:-NODE-69-length-18539-cov-2.645068_pt1 | contig 18539 bp, 14 predicted proteins | sample MGYA00242650_ERZ504801 | MGnify/ENA primary metagenome ERZ504801 (study PRJEB26092, sample SAMD00036396) | human gut metagenome | host: Homo sapiens | study: EMG produced TPA metagenomics assembly of...
CCTGCGTACATTGCCGTCGATCGACGCGGTGACGGACAGCAGAATCACGTATGCGAGGGAATTCCAAATCGACTGCATGAGGCGGTATCTGCAGGGGGAGAAGCCAACTGCGATCTTCATTTCCGCGGGATTGAGCCCATCGGTCATCGGGCACAAGCGCATCGAACGCAGTATCGCACGCTGGAAGCGTGACGAGGACATCATGCGCAAGGCGGCCGAAGAGCCGGAACCGCATGATACGGCTGTGGACAGCCACAATGCGATGTCGGAAGTGCCGTTGGGCAAGATTCAATCGCTGGTATGCCAGGTGATGGTGTTGAGCGATCGCGTCGATAAATTGGAGCGTTTGGTGGAGGGGCTGCGCAAGGGGGATAAAATCTGAAAAAAAGTTTTCAGATTTATTGGTTTTTTCCGGCGGTTTGCGCGCATTTATCTGATACATTAAATGCGTAGACGGAGTCTTTGAAGTCCCCCTTCTACTGCCGTCTGGTTTTATAGCCCGCGCGAATTTATGACCGCTTTATCGCTTCACTTCAGGTCATCGCGCGGGCTTCTTTATACGTTGTCGGCGGTTTTCTGGTAACACTGGTATCGAAATATCAGCCGACATGCCGGAAACGGTGGTGTCGGCCGCGGACCGGCGGTCGAATGAACTTGCGAGAGGTGGACGATGACTGCATACATGGATCACAAGAACCTCGCCAACGAGGTGATCGACGATGCGCGCGCACGTGAGATCACGGACGGCGTGCATCGTGTGCTCGACCGCATCGCGGTAGCTGAGGAACAAGCCGGACGCGAAGCCGGCTCCGTGCGCCTGCTGGCCGCCACGAAGACGCGCGACATCGGCGAAATCATGGTTGCGATTGATGCCGGCGTGCGCATGATCGGCGAGAACCGTCCGCAGGAAGTGACGGCGAAGGCCGAAGGGCTGGCACGGCGATGCGCGGAACGCGGGTTTTCGCTGGGCGTCGCAGGCGCCGCGCCGGATGCTGCGGCGGAGCATATTCCATTCCACCTGATCGGCCAGCTGCAAAGCAATAAAATCGGCAAAGTGCTGCCGGTGGTCGACACTATCGAATCGGTCGATTCAATCGATTTGGCAGAAAAAATTTCACGTAGAGCCGTGGCTCGCGGTATTACTGTCGGCGTGCTGCTGGAAGTCAACGAATCCGGCGAGGAATCGAAATCCGGTTGCGATCCGGCGCACGCCATCCGCATCGCGCAGAAAATCGGCACGTTGGACGGCATCGAATTGCGGGGACTGATGACGATCGGCGCGCATGTGCACGACGAAACGGTGATTCGCCGCGGTTTCTCGCACCTGCGCAAGACCCGCGACCTCATCCTCGCATCCGGCGAACCGGGCACGGACCGTTGCCGGGAACTGTCGATGGGCATGACCGGCGACATGGAACTGGCCATCGCCGAAGGTTCCACCATCGTGCGCGTCGGCACTGCGATTTTCGGTGAGCGTGCGTTCATCTGAGCGCTTTCTTTGACTTTTTCTGTTTTTTTAAGGATTTGCGGGGCTCGTCCGCCTGGATTGCATTCGTCTGACTTGCATTCGTCTGACTTGCATTCCTCTGAAAAACGGCTTGTCTGAGCTGCGTTCCGCCGGTAGGTGGGGTGCTGCGCGGTTTGGTGCCAAAATTGCCGGTTTCGTGCCTGAAACCGTTGTCTTTCTAGGGGTAAGCCCTCCTATAGGGGGCAAGGGCTTTCGTATGGCGGGTGTGAACATGGGTGTGTTCGAAGGAGAAACCCATGTTTTGGTCTGCCTCTCGATTGATGAGTAAACCCGTCCGTCTGCTCGCCCGCAGGACGGATTCCTACGTGCATGCGCATGCGGTGCTGCGTTCGCCCATGCGGCTGTTCGGTGCCGTGGCGGGCGCCTCGGCTGATTCCTATGATGCCGGTGATGATAACGATGGCATCGGCAATGGCGCCGGAGTCGGATCTGATGCCGATGCAGCTGCCGACAGTGGTCATGCCGGAACTGTTGCGTTCGCTGGAACGTCTGCTGGAACGTTCGCTGGAACGCCGTCGTTTTACGAGGCGATTGACATTGCCGATGTGGTTCGCGCGCGCAGGCTGCGGCGGATTCGTTTCATATTGGTGCGGTGCGTGTCCGTGCTGCTGATCGTGGGCGCGGTGGTGGTCGCGTCGTTGCCGTTCGCCATGCAGGCGCATTCCGCGCGGCGCTTGGCCGAGACATCCGATTCGGCGGCCCGCACGGTTGCCGGATGGCCGTATCCGATGGCGATGGAGGAGTTGGAACGGGCGCGCGCATACAATCGGCGGCTTGCCGTGGAAGGACAGCCGGTATTGGGCGAGGCGGCCGATCCGTTCACTACCAGACCGGCTGGCACTGCCGGAGATGCTGATACCGCCGACGATTCGGCGCCTTCCGGCGGTTCCGGGCTTTCCGCGGCGGACACGGACGCGAACTATCAGGGCCTGCTGGATTCCGGCGCAGGCATCATGGGCACGGTATTGGTGCCCAAAATCGGCGTGGAACTGCCGATTCGGCATGGTACGTCCGAACCGGTGCTCGCCGTCGGCGCAGGGCATCTGTACGGCACCAGCCTGCCGGTCGGCGGCACTGGCTCGCATACGGTGGTCACCGGGCATCGCGGCCTGGTCAAATCGTTGATGTTCACACGGCTCGACGAACTGCACGACGGCGATTTCATGTACATCAAAGTGATGGACGAGACGCTGGGATACGAAGTGGACCGAATCAGCGTGATCGAACCGGACGACGTCTCACGGTTGAAAATCGTGCCCGGCGAAGACCGGCTGACGTTGATGACCTGCACGCCATACGGCATCAACACGCATCGGCTGCTAGTCTCCGGGCATCGCGTCGCAATACCGCTGCCCGCGCCAGATCCGGCCGACGTGCGCGACGAACGTGCGACCGAACTGGGCGCGCTCGCCGTGACCATCGTTTGCACGATGGGCGGCATGCTGTTGTGCTGCATGGTCGTGCGGTCGATGCGGCCCCGACACCGAATCATGCGGCACGCTTCCGCCTGGCCGCGTAAAGGATAAGGGGGAAGGCCGCGATTTTCGCGGGTCCGTACGTTCCTCGAACCCATCAATGGAGGGGACGGGTTTCAAAACGTTCATCCATAAGGTTCAAGGCATGGAGGCGCATAGGCAATTCGCCGCAGCGCCATGAGAGATGGACATGTCATGAAGTGGATGAAGGACCCGCTTGCCGGCTTCATAAGCCGGTGTGGCGCGCGGATGGGAAAATTCACCGCATTGCTTGTCACGATTGCGATGCTGGCCGGCACCACGGGAGCCGGCGCGACCGCGTTCGCCGACGAAACGGTGACGGATGGCGGCAACGTGGCCGCCGAATCCGCAGCGAGCCAGCCGGAATCGACACAACAATCCGATGCTGAAAACGCAGTCGGATCGGACGTTGCCGACATTGCCGGGCAAGATGTTGCCGGACAGTCCGCAACGGACGATGACGACGCACAATGCCTTACGGACGACGGTGAATCGCAGCAGCCGTCGAACGAACAAGCGCAATCGCAACTGCAGTCGCAATCGCAACCGGAACAACCGTCGGAGACGATGCCGGAACAGCGGCAGCCGTGCGATAAGACGGAACAGCCGAATGAGCAGAAGGAGCAGGAACGGCAGGCGGTTAGGCAGCCGACGGCTGAGAACGCTGACGTACCTGCAAATGGTGCTGCACCGACTCAAGACGGCGATCGAAACGACCATGCCGGCGAAAATCGCACGGATGCTGTGGCGAATGGCGATGCGGGCGCGACAGCCGATGACGGCAAAACCGGCGATGCGGACGATGCTGACAACGATGGCAACACTGCTGAAGATGCCGACGATGCCGACAAGAACGGTAAGAATGACGCCGACGAGGATGCCGCGTCGGCTCAAAACGGCAACGATAACGACAAGAATGATGCTGCCAAAGACGATGTCGACGCCGACGCCGACGAACACATCATGCGCGATCGCTTCACCTTCAATCGCAAAACCGTGATGCGTGCCGCGCGTAACGTCGCCGTGCCGCAGCCGGACTGGCGCTCGTGCTGCGCTTCCGCGAATCGGATACGCCGATGGCGGTCTGAGCGGGCCAGCAGACAGGCAACGGGGCTTGTTCGGGCGGGTGAGTCGTTGAGCGATCAACGGTTCACCCGCTTTTGCTGTGACGAATACGGGTGATTTAGGGTTTAGTACCGCCTGAAATGGTTGGAAAACGCCATTCGTACCGGTATGATGGAACACGAAGCGAACAACGAATCGGATTGCGGCCTTGCATCGCAAACACGTATCGCAAGCGCGCATCGCAAGCCGAATCGCAAGCCGAACAGGGGAATGGCATGACGGAGGCCATTCGACTGCCGTGCGGTGGAAGGGAGCCGCCGCACGCCAAGCCGAAAGGGAACATCATGTGCAACGGTGGGGGAGCGTTCAGTCCGGAAGAAGTCGAATATCTGCGCTCGCTGCCGGTGGTGGCCGAAGCGACGTCGCGACGCATCACCTACACGGAATCGTTCAAACACAACTGCATGCGCCGGTACCATGCGGGCGAATCGCCGGTCGAACTGTTCCGCGAAGCCGGACTCGACCCATCGCTGATCGGCTATAAGCGCATCGAACGTTGTTTCGCGCGCTGGCGCAAGATTGCCTGCCGTATGGGCACGGACCGGCTGGTATCGGTTGATGGGAATGGTGGAGTGGTGCCATCGGCGTCGGCGGATGTGGCGCCGTCGGCGGAATCTGCGGAGGTTGCTCGATCTGCGGTATCGCAGCCGGTGCAGCCAACGCAACCAGCGGAAACGCAAAACAATGCGACGCTGCCCGCGCCGCGCAACGCAGCCGAAGTCCCGATTCTGTCGGGAGGTGACGTGCGCGACCTGCTCATCGCCCAGCAGGTGCGCCGCATCGACGAGCTGGAACGCGAGGTGGCGGCGTTGCGGGCGGAACTGCATCGCAAATAATCGCAAAAATCGTAAAAAATGCGAGCAATCGGCATCGTCCGCAAAGCGACGCATGTCGAGAACGGCGGGCGTGGCGAGCGGGTAGACTTGCGGGTATGAGAATCGCACGTTTTACGCATAATGATGTACCGCAGTACGCCTTCGTTCAGACCGACAAGAACGACGGCAAGGACTATCTCGTGGCCTTGAACGGCTATCCGCTGTCCGGCCAGGCCGTCGAGCCGACCGGCGAGCGCTATCCGGTGGATGGTGACGGCATTCGTTTGCTGGCTCCGGTGATTCCGTCGAAGGTGTACGGTTTGGCGAAGAATTATGAGGCGCATGCGCAGTTCATGCATGAGGCCGGTCATTCCGATATCAAGCATGCGCCGGAGGATATGGTGATTTTTACCAAGCCGAGCACGTCGGTGATTGGTCCGGATGATCCGATTGTGATTCCGCTGTGTTCGAATGATATGAATTTCGAGCCGGAGTTGGCTGTGGTGATGGGTCGTATCGCCAAGAATGTGCCGGTGGAGCAGGCCATGGATTATGTGCTGGGTTTCACGTGCGTGAATGATGTGACGTTGCGTGATCTGCAGGGTCTTGATCCGACGTGGACGCGTGCGAAGGGTTTTGATACGGCGTGCCCGTTGGGTCCGTGGATTGTGACGCGTGACGATGTGGATTGGAAGGATGCGAAGATTTCCTTCACGCTCAACGGTGAGGATGTGCCGATGGCGTCGGGTACCACGGCGAATCTGATTCACGGCATTCCTGAGCAGATCGCGGCGATTACGAGTTTCACCACGCTGCTGCCGGGCGATGTGATTATGACGGGTACGCCGAACGCGTCGGGTCATCTGGATCCGGGTGACGAGGCGATCGTGCACGTCGAGGGCATCGGCGATCTGCGCAACGTGGTGGTGCGCGGCTGATTTTCGGCTTGCTGGCGGATTTTGGATTAGGCGGGTTTGCAACGTTTCGTGATTTCGTTACGTTACTGCCCGCCTTTTTCGTATGTATTGCGATTGCCGGTGAGCGCTGGTGATTGTCGGTGACTGCCGTCCTGTGTCGAAAGACGGTTTTGAGAAACACAAAAAGTTGAGTGTGTGGGACTCAAGTTTTGGGAATATAATGGCGATGAAGTCGGTTGAGCATATCAGACAACGACATATGCGTCCGAACGCCGGCCCGGTAGCGAAGGCCGGGCGGCCGGGCGCGAACCATGGAGGATGATATGGAACAGAAGTTCACGCAGATGGCGCAGGAAGCGCTTTCGGACGCCGTTCAGAACGCGGCGGCGCTGGGCAATCCGCAGGTAGACACCCTGCACCTGCTGGACGCGATGCTGCGTCAGGAAAACAGCATGGCCCGCGCGCTCATCGAAGCGGCAGGCGGCAACGCGCAAAACGTGAGCGCCGAAGTGCATCAGGCGATGCAATCGCTGCCGAGCGCCAGCGGATCGACCACAACGCAGCCGGACGTCAGCAGGCAGCTGTCGGCGGTGCTATCGCAAGCCGAAAAAGAAATGCAACGGAGGGGAGACGAGTACGTCACCGTCGACCTCATGCTGGTCGCAATCGCGGCCGCGAAACCTAATCAAAGCGCGGACATCTTGGAAAAGAACGGTCTTACCGCGGATAAGCTGCGTAACGCCCTGACCGCCGCGCGCGGCAGCGACCGCAAGGTGACCAGCGCCGACGCGGAAGGCTCGTACAAGGCTTTGGAGAAGTACTCCACCGATTTGACGGCCGCCGCGAAGGAAGGCAAGCTCGACCCGGTGATCGGCCGCGACCAGGAAATCCGCCGCGTCATCCAGATCCTGTCCCGCCGTACCAAGAACAATCCTGTGCTGATCGGCGAGCCTGGCGTCGGCAAAACCGCCGTCGTCGAAGGCCTGGCGCAGCGCATCGTCGCCGGCGACGTGCCGACCACCCTGCAGAACAAGAAGCTTATCTCGCTTGACCTGGGCTCCATGGTGGCTGGTTCCAAGTACCGTGGCGAATTCGAGGAACGTCTGAAGAGCGTGCTTGAGGAGATCAAGAAGGCCGACGGGCAGATCATCACCTTCATCGACGAGATCCACACCATCGTCGGCGCGGGCGCGGCCGAAGGCTCCATGGACGCGGGCAATATGCTCAAGCCCATGCTGGCCCGTGGCGAACTGCGCCTGATCGGCGCCACCACACTGGACGAATACCGTGAGACATCGAAAAGGATCCGGCGCTCGAACGTCGTTTCCAGCAGGTGTTCGTCGGCGAGGCCGAGCGTGGAGGACACCGTCGCCATCCTGCGCGGCATCGCGCCGAAGTATGAGGCCCACCACAAGGTGACCATCGGCGACGACGCGCTGGTCGCGGCGGCAACCCTGTCGAACCGCTACATTTCCGGACGCCAGCTGCCGGACAAGGCCATCGATCTGGTGGACGAGGCCGCAGCGCACCTGCGCATGGAACTCGACTCCTCGCCTGAGGAAATCGACGAACTGCGCCGCCAGGTGGACCGTCTCAAGATGGAGAAGTCGTACCTGCTGGGCAATCCGAAGAACGACAAGGCCGCGGAAAAGGCCGAAGCGGAACTGGACGACAGCGCCAAGGACCGTCTCGCCGATTTGAACCAGGAAATCGCCGACAAAAGCGAAAAGCTCAACGGGCTGAAAGCGCGTTGGGACGCCGAAAAGAACGGCCACAACCGTATCGGCGACCTGCGCAAGAAGCTCGACGAGCTGCGTACGCAAGCCGAAAAGTACGAGCGCGAAGGCGACCTGGCGAAATCGTCAGCCATCAACTACGGCGAAATCCCGGCCATCCAGAAGGAAATCGCCCAAGCCGAGAAGAACGAGGCGGAATCGGGCGGAGCCGACAATGCCAACGCCGACGTGCCGATGGTCCCCGACCGCGTCGACGCCGACTCCATCGCCGAAATCGTCTCCGACTGGACCGGCATCCCCGTGGGCCGTCTTATGCAGGGCGAAAACGAGAAGCTCCTGCACATGGAGGAGTACCTCGGCAAGCGCGTGATCGGCCAGAAGGAAGCCATCCAAGCGGTTTCCGACGCCGTGCGTCGCTCGCGTGCCGGCATCTCCGACCCGAACCGTCCGACCGGATCGTTCCTGTTCCTCGGCCCCACCGGCGTGGGCAAGACCGAACTGGCCAAGGCGCTCGCCGACTTCCTATTCGATGACGAGAAGGCCATGGTGCGCATCGACATGAGCGAATACATGGAGAAGGCCTCCGTGTCCCGCCTGATCGGCGCCGCGCCGGGCTACATCGGCTACGAAGAGGGTGGCCAGCTTACCGAAGCCGTGCGTCGCCGTCCGTATTCGGTGGTGCTGTTCGACGAGGTGGAGAAGGCCAATCCGGAAGTCTTCGACGTGCTGCTGCAGGTGCTTGACGACGGTCGCCTGACCGACGGCCAGGGCAGGACCGTGGACTTCAAGAACACGATTCTGATCATGACCTCCAACCTGGGCTCGCAGTTCCTCGTCAATCCCGACATGGACGCGGACGCCAAGAAGAAGGCCGTGATGGACGCCGTGCACATGCAGTTCAAGCCGGAATTCATCAACCGTCTGGACGAACTGGTCATGTTCCACCCGCTGACCCGCGAGGAGCTCGGCGGCATCGTGGACATTCAGGTCGCGCAGGTGTCCGCACGTCTGACCGACCGCCGCATCACGCTTGACGTGACCGATTCGGCGCGCGAATGGCTTGCCAACACCGGTTACGATCCGGCGTACGGCGCACGTCCGCTGCGTCGCCTGGTGCAGACCGAAGTCGGCGACCAGCTTGCCCGCATGCTGCTGGCCGGCGAAGTGCACGACGGCGACACCGTGCTGGTGGACCAGACCGGCGGCGACCACCTGGAGCTGTCCGCGTGGGCCGCGGACCAGCTGGAGGATATGGGCGAGGAGAAGACGGACGATTCCGCCGACGTCCCGAACCCGGCTGAGTGACGATTATCGATTGGTTACCTGTCGGTCGTAAGCCTGCAATACCAGGCCTGCGACCGACAGCACGGTCGAACCGAGCAGTATGGCGATCGCCAGCTTCGGTTGCACGCCGAACGCCAGCCACAACGCGCACGTCCACACCGCGACCACGATCGTCACCGACGTGGTGATCTGCAGCACACGTGCGCGGATCGCATGACCTACCACAGCGCGGAAGAGCAATTCTTCCGCGCTTTTTTCTTGCGTTGGCTCAGGGGATTTCGCTTGAGATCGCGCCGATTCTGTTGATTCTGTTGACTGTGCCGATTGCGCCTTTTCTGTTTCTGCCGTCTGCTGCGCGGTCATCGCGTGTTGCCGGACAAGCGTGCCAGCCAGCGAAAGCGTCGCGACCACGCCGACGAACGCGAAATACGGATCGCGCGAGCCGGCCGGGAAAATCCACGACACCACGCACAGCAGCAGGCTGTACGCGTAAACAATCGCCATGCCAAGCGAAACCAGCGAATCGCCGTTCGGACGTCGCCGCTGCAATGCGGGCAGGCCGCGGTGGTGAATCGGCGCCGCGCAATAGAACATGACCGGCGTGATGACGATGGCGTGCAGCCACGGATTCGTCAGCCAGCCCGGCATGGCGATTTTGGCCAGCGCCAGTAATGTGATGACGAACGTTGGAATGGTCAGGATAAGCGCGATGACGAGGCGCTTGCCGAGGTGGTCGGTGGGTTGTCCGTCGATGTCGGATGTCGATTCGCCGTCTGCCATCACTTTGCCGTCTATCGTCACTCCACCGTCGGTTGTGTGGGATGGGTCGGCAAATCCGCCGTCCGTCCGCAGCGGAATCGCCTGGCGTGCGTCCGAGCTTGGAAACAGCCGCAACAACGCCCAGGTGGCGATGGATGCGGCCACAATCGACACGGCCGCCAAAAACAGATCGAATCCCATAATGTCCCTTCGTGTTGGGCTGATGCATTTCGCGTTCGGCTGATTTCAGCATAGTGCACGGTTGTGTGGCATGCGGTCGGTCTTGCGAATGAATGTGGATGCGTGGATTGATGTGTTCCTGACGACGTGATACCATCGAACGTATGTTCGATAATCCTGTGTTTGTAGTGATATTGCTGGTGATCGTGGCCGCGCTCGGAGCGGCTGCGGGCTTCTTCGCGGGCCGTGCCAAAGGGCAGGATATGGCCCGTGGTGCGAAGGAATCCGACCTGAACGAGGCGAAGGCGCAGATCGAGGCGGACAAACAGGACATCAGCAATCTCAACGCGGCTGTTGTGCAATACCGTACGCAGGCGGAAGGATTCAGCCAACAGCTGACGTATCTCAAATCGCAATTGGCACAGGCCCAGCGTGCCGAGGAAATGCGCGTGGAACGTGAACGGCAGCGTGCCGCCGAAGAAGCGAACCGTCGTCAAGCCGAAAGCGAACGGAAACTGCAGGAGCAAAGCAAGGTGCTCTCCGCACTGGCTCCGGTGCAGAAGAACCTCGACGCCCTGCAGACGAAGGTCGCGCAAATCGAAGAGGGCCGCAAGCATGAGATGGGCGCGCTCGGCGAACAGCTCAAAGGTCTTGGCGAACAGCAGGCGCGATTGGATCGCGAGACGAGCGCCCTATCATCGGCATTGCGCAACAACAAGGTGCGTGGCGCGTGGGGCGAGGCGCAGCTGCGCAACATCGTGGAATCGGCGGGTCTGCTGGAACATGTCGATTTCGATACCCAAGTGGTGGTCACCGATGCCGAGGGGCGTACGCAGCGGCCGGACATGGTCAGTTCACATGCCGGGCGGCAAAACCATTCCGATCGACGCGAAGGCGCCATACGCCGACTACCAGCGCGCATGCGAGATTCCAGACACCGCCTCACCGGAGGGACTGGCCCGCAAGAACGAGCTGCTGCATTCCCATGCCAAAGCGGTACGAGACCATGTGAAGACCCTGGGAGACAAAGCCTACTGGAACGCGTTCAGCGATGCTCCGGATTTCGTGATCGCGTTCATCCCCAACGAATCGTTGCTGCAGGCCGCGTTGGAAACCGACCCGACACTGATGGACGACGCATTCGCGCAGAAAGTCGCGCTGACCTCGCCGATCACCCTATGGGCGGTGCTCAAATCCGTGGCATACGCATGGCAGCAGCAAAGCCTGACCGATGACGCGAAAATGCTGTTCGACCTGTCCCGAGAGCTGTACGAACGGTTTGCAGTATTGGGGGAGCGGGGCCACCAAACTGGGTTCCGCCATCACCAAAACGGTCGGCGCATACAACTCGTTCGCCGCGTCGCTCGAATCGCGCGTGCTGGTCACCGCGCGCAAACTGCAACGCGTCGACCAAAGCAAGGTCATCGGCACCGTCGACATGATCGCGCCCGAAAAAGGGGATATCCGCGAGTTGTCCGCTCCCGAGACCTAACGCCGAATAACCATGTTTATCGCTCATAAATCACCCATACCGCACGGTGAATGACGAGCCGAAAGGATAGGCTGGAACCATGACCGAAGAGAACACTTTCCGCAAGACGACACCGGTTCCGACGCATGATTCCGCTGCGGGCCAGTCTGTTTCCGCTTCGACGGAATCCACCGTCGATTTCGCCATGCTCGAACCTCGCGACCAGCTCAAGACGCTGCTGCAGGCCGAAATGAAGGACAAGCCTTTCTCGGAACTCTCCTCCGTGCTGTTCGACCATCGTGGAGCCTCCATCGTCGGCCATATCCTGCTCGACACGTTGGAGGAAGCCGGCTATTCCGTCGACGATTTCGACGCGGTCGGCGCATTGACCGCCGCGGCCGTGCCGCTGGTCTCCGCCATGATCCAGGCCGCCGCCTCCCGTGGTGAGGATTTGGACGGTTTCGTCATGGACTTCGTCTATCCGTCCATCAAGGGTCCGTCGATTGCCGGCAAACGCGTGGTGCTGATCGACTCCTGGCTGTCTGAAAAATCGTATGTGCAGACCTCATCGCTGGTCACCCTGCGCAACGGCAACGAGCTGAGCCTCGACTTCTCCGTGGTGGAGAACGAAGGCGCCAAAGTGCTGGCCGTTGCCTCGCTGATCGGCGGTGTCGACATGGTCGACCCGACCATCAAGGTCATCAACCCGGTCACTTCGGAGGAATCCGAACTGCCGTTCGTCGAAGTGTTCAAGGAATCCGAACTCCACTGAACACCGAGTTTCCCGCCGACCGACCGCAAACATATCTGCCGTTGACGTCGTCGAATGTGCGATGACAAGCATGATGATGCATACGGATGCGCGGGCCTTTGACATATTTGTATTGCTGTTCCTATGAAGGGGAGAACGTGCACGATCCCAATCCCATCGATGTTGCCGCACAGGCATCCGGCGAACCGACGTTCCGCGAGGTCGGCGTAGGACCGTGGTCGCAAACCCATCCAGGCGAACCACGCCCGGACGATGCGTCATCCCCCAATTACGACATCCGCTTCGACTCCACCCTGCTCGACGAAGGCGACCGCCGCAACGTGCTCGACCGCTACCGCTACTGGACGGTCGCGGCCATCAAAGCCGACCTGGACTCCCGCGGGCGCCACGATTTCGAAGTCGCCGTGGAGAACTGGACCCACGATTTCAACATCGGCTCCATGGTGCGCACCGCCAACGCGTTCCAAGCGCGCCGCGTGCACATCGTCGGCCCGCACAAATGGAATCGCAAGGGCGCGCTCATGACGGAGCTGTACCAGCACGTCGAAAACCATCCATCCATAACGGAACTCGTCGAATGTTGGAAACTGCGCATCGCCGGCGAAATCGCCGCCGCCCAATCGCAAGCCGCCGCCATCGCCTTCCATATGCGTGGCTCCGCAGCCGCGACGGATGGCACTTCCGGCACTGCCCCGAACACAAGCGAAACCATGGCCCAACTGGAAGCTTTGGACGCGAAAATAGCAGAACTGCAAGCCGCCCGCGTCATCGCGCTCGACATCATTCCCGGCGCGGTGCCCATGGAAACCTACCATTTCCCCAAACGCTGCCTCATGCTTTTCGGCGCGGAAGGCCCGGGCCTGTCCGAAAAAGCGCTCGAACTGGCCGATGACGTGGTCTACATCTCCCAATTCGGCTCGGTCCGTTCCATCAACGCCGGCGCCGCCGCCGCGGTCTCCATGCACACCTGGATCGCCCAGCACGCCGCGCCGCAAGCCTGATCGCGCCATCGGCACGCGGCAAGAAAAGCCGTTAAGCGTCGCTTTGCCGCAATAGCGGATGCGTGCTCGCCGACCAGGCGACGGAACGGCCGTCGAACGGATGGCGGCCAGTCGCGGCTGGGTTGCGAACGGGGCACGAAATAGGGCACACGCTCGTCACACAGACGCGTTACTGTTAGGGTCATGCCTACTTTCACCAAAGAAGAAATCGTGCATTTGGGCGATCTGGCCCGAATCGCACTCACGGACGAGGAAATCACCCGTCTGCAGGGCGATCTGAACGTCATCGCCGAATCCATCAACAAGGTCCAGGAAGTCGCCACCGACGACGTGGAACCGACCGCGAACCCGGTCCCGCTGGAAGCCTACCTGCGTCCGGACGTCCCCGAGACCCCGCTGACCCAGGCCGAAGCCACCGCAGGCGCCCCGGTCTCCGAGGCCGGCATGTTCGTCGCACCGCGCATTCTGGGACAGGAGTGATATGAGCACCACCGAACTCGTCAAGCTTTCCGCCGCCGAGATGGCGGCCAAGATCAAGGCCAAGGAAGTTTCCAGCCGTGAGCTGGTCGAAGCCCACCTTGCGGTCATCGAATCCGCCGAACCGAGCGTCAAGGCCTTCCTGAAGGTCTCCGCCGACCAGGCCCTCGAACAGGCCGACGCCTTCGACGCCAAATCCGATGAGGACAAGGCGCAGATGCCGGAACTCGCCGGCGTGCCAATCGCCATCAAGGACATGATCGTCACCAAGGGCATCGAAACCACCGCCGCATCCAAGATCCTCGAAGGCTGGGTGCCGCCGTACGACGCCACCGTCATCGAGAAGCTCAAGGCCGCGGGCATGCCGCTGTTGGGCAAGACCAACCTCGATGAATTCGCGCAAGGCTCCTCCACCGAGCACTCCGCCTACCAGACCACCCACAATCCGTGGGATACCGAGCGCGTGCCGGGCGGTTCCGGCGGCGGTTCCGCAGCCGCAGTGGCCGCATTCGAAGCTCCGCTCGCCCTGGGTACCGACACCGGCGGCTCCATCCGCCAGCCGGGTTCGCTGACCGGTACCGTCGGCGTCAAGCCGACCTACGGCGGCGTCTCCCGTTTCGGCGCTATCGCAATGGCCTCCTCGCTCGACCAGATCGGCCCGTGCTCCCGTACGGTGCTCGACTCCGCCCTGCTGCAGGAAGTGATCGGCGGACACGACAAGCGCGATTCCACCTCCATTCCGGAAGGCCCGCGTCCGATGGTCGCCGCAGCCCGCGAAGGCATGAAGCGCGATCTGAAGGGCCTCAAGGTCGGCCTGATCAAGGAGCTCGGCGGCGAAGGCTTCCAGCCGGGCGTCATGGCCCGCTTCAACGAAGGCGTCAAGAAGCTTGAGGAAATGGGCGCGGAGGTCATCGAAGTGTCCCTGCCGCACCTGCCGTACTCCCTCGGCGCCTACTACATCATCATGCCGTCCGAGGTCAGCTCCAACCTGGCCCGTTACGATGGCATGCGCTACGGCCTGCGCGTCATGCCGCCGGCAGGCGTTCCGCAGACCGCCGCCAACATGATGGCCTACACCCGTGAGGCCGGCTTCGGCGACGAAGTCAAGCGCCGTATCATCCTCGGCACCTACGCCCTGTCCGCCGGCTACTACGATGCCTGGTACGGCTCCGCGCAGAAAGTCCGCACCCTGATCATCGACGACTTCAAGAAGGCCTTCGAAAAGGTCGACGTGCTCGTCGGCCCGACCAGCCCGGTCACCGCCTTCAAGTTCGGCGAGAAGACCGAGGACCCGATGGCCATGTACGCCATCGACATCACCACCATTCCGGCCAACCTCGCCGGCGTGCCGGCAATGAGCATCCCGGCCGGCCTGAGCGACGACGGCCTGCCGGTCGGCTTCCAGTTCCTCGCCCCGCAGCAGCGCGACGAGGTCATGTACAAGCCCGCCGCCGCTCTCGAAGCGGCCCTCGAGGAAAGCTGGAACGGCCCGATCTGGCAGTCCCTGAAGACCCCGTGGCTCGACGGACTGGACAAGTAGGAAGCATCGGAGGAAAGAAAACAAAATGGCTGAAAAGTTGATGAAGTACGCCGATGCCGTCAAGAAGTTCGACCCGGTCATCGGTCTGGAAACCCACGTGGAGCTGTCCACCACCACGAAGCTGTTCTGCCCGGCCGAAGTCTCGTTCGGCGGCGATCCGAACAGCCAGCTCACCCCGGTGAGTCTTGGTTTGCCGGGCTCTCTGCCGGTGGTCAACAAGACCGCTGTCGATTATGCGATCAAGCTGGGTCTTGCCCTGCATTGCGAAATCGCTGAATGGAGCCAGTTCGCACGTAAGAACTACTTCTACCCGGATATGCCGCGCGATTACCAGATCTCGCAGTACGACAAGCCGACCAACGGCAACGGCTATCTTGATGTGGAACTTGAAGACGGCACTGTGTTCCGCGTGCCGATCGAGCGCGCCCACATCGAAGACGACGCCGGCAAGAACACCCACGTCGGTGGTGCTGACGGCCGTATCGAAGGCGCCGACCACTCGCTGGTCGACTACAACCGTGCAGGCGTGCCGCTGATCGAAATCGTAACCAAGCCGATTGAAGGCGCCGGAGACCGTGCCCCAGAAATCGCAGGTGCATATATGCGCGCCATCCGCGACATCGTGCGTGCGCTGAACATCTCCCATGCCCGCATGGAGCAGGGCAACATGCGCGCCGACGTGAACGTGTCGCTGCGCAACAGCCCGTCCGATCCGTTCGGCACCCGTTCCGAAACCAAGAACGTGAACTCGTTCCGTGGCATCGAGAAGACTATCCAGTACGAGATCCGCCGTCAGGCCGCCATCCTTTCCGAAGGCGGCGAGATTCTGCAGGAGACCCGTCACTGGGACGAGGCCTCGCAGACCACCGCCGGCGGCCGCGTGAAGTCCGACGCCGACGACTACCGCTACTTCCCGGATCCGGATCTGGTGATGCTGCACATCACCAAGGAGCACATCGAGGAGATGAAGGCCCAGATGCCGGAAATGCCTCGTGAGCGCCGCAACCGCCTGAAGGGCGAGTGGGGCTTCAACGATCTGGAGATGCGCGACGTGCTCAACGCCGACGCTCTGGACCTGCTCGAGGACACCGTCAAGGCCGGCGCTTCCGCCGCAGGCGCCAAGAAGTGGTGGCTGGGCGAGCTGTCCCGCGAAGCCAACAACAAGGGCGTGAGCCTTGAAGAGCTGCCGATCACCCCGGCCGACGTCGCCGAGGTCGAGAAGCTCATCGCCGACGGCAAGCTCAACGACAAGCTCGCCAAGCAGACCGTCGCAGGCGTGCTCGCCGGCGAAGGCACTCCGGACGAGGTCGTCAAGAAGCACGGCTTCCAGGTCGTTTCCGACGACGGCGCGCTCGAAAAGGCCGTCGACGAGGCACTCGCGGCCAACCCGGACATCGTCGAGAAGCTCAAGAGCGGCAACATGAAGCCGATGGGTGTAATCATCGGTGCCGTGATGAAGGCCACGCGCGGTCAGGCCGACGCCAAGGCCGTCACCAAGGTCGTCATGGGCAAGATCAAGGGCTGATTAGATTCACTGGCTCCCGCTGGTGGGAGCTGTCGAACGGAGTGAGACTGAGGGTGGTCGCCATGTACGGATGACCACCCTCAGTCCGCTTCGCGGACAGCTCCCGCCACGCGGGAGCCTTTATTGATTCTGTAAGAAAGTCGACTCAGAGCATTTCCAGCGTTCACCCAGTCGAGTAAGATATGTTCGGCACTGGACCGTGAGCCGAAACAAGCCGAACCGGGGGATGTATACCGATGACCGCAACCAACGAGACGCTGAGCATGGCTACCGAAGCGCAACTGAAGCGCGATCTGCCACAGAGCATCGTCATTCCGCCAATCCGTGGCGAAATGGTGCACCTGCGCCCCGCCACCGTCGAGGACCTGCCTCGTTTGGATGAACTTGATGCCTTCTATGGCGCATCCAAGATCACAGGTAAGGATACGGTCACCGAACGCGCCATCGTACACACGTGGGTCCGCCGCTCCCAGGCTTGGGAAGCCGGTCAGGCACCCGCCGAATCCGGTGTGGGTGATCCGGAATCCCGCCGCACCATCGCATGGGCCGTATTGACTGACGCCGACCATGATGATGACGCTGGGCTTGGCGGCACCCGGCTTTTCGGCATTGAGGCGGCGGTCCGTATCTCGACCGACCAGATCGAGCAGCTTCTCCTTGAGCGTGGCGCGTACTTCGGCTGGGTCGGCTTTACCAGTGATGCGGGCGTCGGTTCTCAGGTCATCGACCAGTTGGGCGGAAGCATCCGCACCGACGTCGGCAAGCAGCAGTGTGTCTTCGACGTCTTCCCAATCGGCCTCGGAGAGATTGTCTTTGGCGAGGATGTCGAACAGGGCCTTGCCGAACGGGTTGCCGGACTTGGCAAGTTTTGCCTTGAGTCGGGTCAGTCGAGAGCCGACCGATTCGGGGGTTTCAGGTTTGGCGGGAGTGGGCTTGGAGGCAGGTTGGGACTCGGGCTTGGGCGCAGCTGCCGGTTCGGGTTCGGCCTGCGCGGCTGGCGCAGGCTCGGCTTTGGCCGATTCGGCTGACTTGGCCGGCTCGGCGGCAGTCGCAGCCTTAGCTTCCTCGGCTTCGGCGGCCAGCCGAGCGTCGGCGGCGGCCTTGGCGTCGCGGGTCTTCTTGTTGTCGGGGGCAACCTTGCCCATCGCACGATCCAAATCGCGCTTGCGGGACTTGCCCAACCAGATGCTCAGGGCGATTACGATAACCGCCGCCACAATCACGCCAAGAACGGCGAGCACAGTATTCATATCCATACCTGTCAAGTCTAGCCCGCAGATGGAATCCCCTACGAATTCGGCAGTCTCAGGCCGACAATTCCACCCGGCGACTTAAGCTGAACCGCATGGCACATTCTTCACGTATGACGTCGCTGCAGCGCCGCGAGCAGCTGATTGAAGTCGGACGCTCGCTATTCGCCGCCAAAGGCTTCGAAGCGGTAAGCGTGGAGGAAATCGCCGCGCACGCCAAAGTCTCCAAGCCGATTGTGTATGAGCATTTCGGCGGCAAAGAGGGCCTGTATGCCGTCATTGTGGATCGTGAGATGCGCGCGCTGACCGGTACGCTGACCGCCGCGCTCGACGATCCGACCGTGCACCCGCGCCAGATTGTGGAACGCACGGCGCTTGCGCTCCTCACCTATATCGAAGAGAATGCCGAGGGGTTCCAGGTACTGGTACGCGACTCGCCGAGCACCGACCCGTCCGGCTCATTCAGCTCGCTGATGGGAGACATCGCCGTACGCGTTGAAGACATTCTTTCCGAAACATTCAAACGGCAGAAGCTGTCTGCCAAGGGCGTGCCGTACTACGCGCAGATGCTGGTGGGCATGACCGTATTCACCGGGCAGTACTGGGCCGACCGGCCAAAGGTGAGCAAGGAGCAGCTGGCTGCATACATTGTGGATTTGGCCT